>Ga0268359_13073_pt1 | contig 15092 bp, 12 predicted proteins | sample BioMet11_FD_194416 | JGI IMG/M metagenome (GOLD analysis project Ga0268359, IMG submission 194416) | Sewage microbial communities from Oakland, California, United States - Biofuel 11 (PacBio Assembly) | ecosystem: Engineered > Wastewater > Sewage > Unclassified | place: USA: California | collected...
TCTGACCGGCGTCTCGCCGGGCGTGGCCCATGTGACCGTCCACGGGACCGTCGAGGACCTTCCCTTCGATGCCCTGATCCTGGCCCTCGGGTCCCGGGCCGCCGCCTTCCCTTCGGTCAAGCCGGACGGCAAGGCGGTCCTCGGGGTGGGGCCGGTGCTCGATTTCACCGAGGCGCCGGAAAGTCTCATCCTGGTCGGCGCCGGGGCCATCGGCCTGGAAATCTCGGAAGTCTACTGCCGGCTGGGTTCCAAGATCACCCTGGTGGACGCCGCACCGCGTCTGGCGCCCATCGAGGATCCGGACGTGGCCAAGGTGGTGGCCCAGGTCATGCGCAAGAAGGGTATCGACGCCCGGGCCGGGGTCAAGGTGGAGAGCCTGGTCACCGAGGACGGCAAGGCCAAGCTCACGATTGCCGGCGGCGAGGGTCGTTTGGGCTGCCAAGGCGCTGGTGGCCATCGGCCGGTTTGCCCCCAATCCTGTGCCCGGGCTGGCCGAACTGGCGCGACCTTCGGCACGCCCGCGCCCAATAAGGCGTTCATCCTTACGAACGAGTTTTTGCAGACCGCACCGAACGTCTATGCCGTCGGCGACTGCAACGGCCGCGTCCTGCTCTCCCACGCCGCCGCCAGCCAGGGCGTCTACGCCGCCCGCCACGCCGCCGGAGCGGTGACCGGCCCCTATGCTCCCGGCCCGGTCCCCGGCTGTTACTACGGCGAACCCGAGATCATGCGCGTCGGCAAGGTCTCCGCCCCGGGCGACACCATCTCCGAGGCCCAGTTCGTGGCCAACCCCATCGCCCAGGCCTACTCCGACACGGCCGGCTTCGCCCGGGTCACCTGGCAGGACGGCAAGGTGGTCGGCATCACGGCTGTCGGGCACGGTTCCTCCGGCCTGGGGACGCTGGCCACGGTCATTGTCTCCCAGGGCTGGACCCGCGAACAAGCCGACAACCTCATGTTCCCGCATCCGACCGTCGAGGAGGTCCTGCGCGCGGCGCTGCTCGGGGAGATGAAGACGAAAGCATAGGAACCGGGGGAAATTTCGTTCACGAAGTTTCCCCCCGCGCCCCCTTGCAAGAATTTTTAAGGGGGGGCAGGGGAATGTCCATGTTTTGGGGCGGGCAGCCGGAGAAGGAAGCGATGTCCGGCGTATCCAGACGGTTGGTGCTCAAGGCCGGGTTGGTGGGGGTGTGCTCCTGCCTGCTCCCCTGGCGCGCCTTGGCTGCGGAGAATTTTTACCTAACCAACCGGGCGCAACATCTGGCCGATTTCAAAAGCGTGTGCGCCGGGGCCGAAAAGTGGCTGGCGGCGAAATTTCCCGGCCAGACGGCCAAGGCCGTGACCGAGGACGCCATGCGCCGCTTCGAGCGGCTGCTCCCGGGCATGCCGGACATCGGCGGCCAGTCCAACCGCAACCAGCCGTTTCTCATCATGGCCGGCTGGCTGACGGCACTTTTTCAGGCCATGCGGAAAAAGGCCTTGCCGCCCGCGACGCCGGCCGGCTGCTCTACGACTTAAACGCCGCCGACTGGGCCGCCTTGCCCAGGGAACGGGCCCGGGCCATGGGCGCGGCCCTGTTTTCCCCCCACTATCTGACGTCGCTCCAGGCTTGGGCCGCCGCCAGCCAGAAAACGCCTCTTTCCCGGCGACTGGGTGGGGCAGGCCGTCCCCGGCGACGGCAAGACCTTCGAGGTGGGCTACGATTATACGGAGTGCGGGGCGGTCAAGTATTTCAAGGCCCAGGGCGTCCCCGAGGTGGCCCCCTATTTCTGTCTGAACGATTTCCTGGCGTCCAAGGCCCAGGGCACGGGTCTCGTCCGCCAGGGCACCCTCGCCCAGGGCGCGGCCCGTTGTGACTTCCGCTATAAGCGTGATCGGCCCGTCACCCAGGACTGGGAGACGGAAGTCCCGCGTTTCGAAGGGAAAAAGCCGGCCTGACGCCGGTCGCCCGCTGGTCAGGCCAAGGCAAGAAACGCTTGCCCGCAGTGTCCCCCCCGCCGCGGGAAGCCTCTCCGCGCGGCGAACGCTCCAATCCGCACGAGAAGGCCGCTGCCCCACAATCCTGGAACTACAACTGTCTTAAGCATAGTGGGTTTCCAAAGGGTTTCACCCTTTGGCCGCCGGAGGCATCGCCTCTGACGCACTGGCGCAGCGGCCTCCACGAGATAAAAAGCGAGAGCATCCCGACGGACCGCGCCTGTTGGCCGCCGCCGGCCTTCCCCCCGTCCCCTGTGCCGCCGCCTTATTGCCCGGACAATTCCTGGATGGCCTGCGCCACGGTGGCGCCTCCCGGCAGGATGGCGTTGGGATTGCGGGCGGCCAGATCCTTGAGCGCGGCCAGGGCGCCGGCCTTGTCGTGCTTGTCGTGTTCGAGCACGATGCTCTTGTTGAACTGGGCGATGATGTGGCCCGGATTGATGGCAATGGCCTTATTGAAACATTCCAAGGCCTTGTTGAAATTGCCGAGCTGCCGGTACATGACGCCCTGATCGGTCAGGACGTTCGGGTTGTCCGGGGAGAGGGTCAGGGAGCGGGTGTAGGCGGCGATGGCCTTTTCCGGCTGTTTGGTATCGAAATAGAGATTGCCGAGTTCGGTCCAGGCGGCCGCATTGGCCGGTTCCAGCTGGACTTGCCGTTCTATGGCCTGAATGTGGTCGGCTACCTCGCCGCTTGGCGGGGCGGTGTCCGGCGTGGCGACCGAGGTCGGGGCCGAGACGGACGAGACGGACTTGGTGGGGGAGCCGCCCAGCATCCCGTGCACGGAGAACCCCAGGAAAAAGCCCACAACCAGGGCCAGTCCGGCCCCGAGGGCGGCTACGCCGCGGCTGACACTTTCGTCGCTTTGCTTGGTCGCATCGTCCATGTGCGTTCTCCTTGGCGGTCAGGCCCGTCTACTCGCCCATCAGGGTCTTGATGCGTCCCTTGAGTTCCCGCAGTTTGGCCAGTCGTTCGGCCAGGGCATCCTGTTTCTCGCGTTCCTTGGCCACGACCTCTGCCGGAGCCCGGGAGACGAAGTCCTCATTGCCGAGCTTCTTTTCCACCACGGTCAGGTCCTTGACCGTTTTGACCTCTTCCTTGGACAGACGCAAGAATTCTACGTCGAAATCCACGGCGCCGGCCAGCGGGACGAACAGGGCGCAAGTCCCGGCCGCCGTCGAAGCCGAGGCCTTGGGCGCGACCACCTCCGGCCCCGCCTCGAACCGGTCGAGTTTGGCCAAAAAGCGGATCATGGCCGCGTTGGCGGTAAGCGAGGCGGTCTGGACGGCGTCCTCGGTATGGACCAGGGCGGAGAGCTTGACCCCGGGATTGATGTTGAGTTCGGCCCGGATGTTGCGCACGCCGGTCACCACGGTCTTGACCAGCTCCATGTCCGCCTCGGCCTTTTCGTTCGCGAGTTCCGGCCGGGCCGTCGGATAGAGCACCCTGGCCAGGTTGGGTTCGGTCACGCCCGGCAGCTTGCTCCAGATTTCCTGGGTGACGAAGGGCATGATGGGGTGCAAAAGGACCAGCACTTCGGACAGGACGGTGTGCAACACCTGCCGGGCCGCCTCCTGCTTGCGGGGGTCCTCTTCGGACAGGTCCACCTTGGCCATTTCCAGGTACCAGTCGCAGAATTCCCGCCAGAAGAAGGTGTAGAGTTCCTGGGCCGCCTCGTTGAACTGATAGCCCTCGATGGCGGCGGCCACCGCGACCTTGAGCCGTTCCAGGCGGGAGAGGATGAAGGCGTGGCACAGGCCGGCCCGGGCCGCTGCGGCAAGCGGGATGGCCGGCAGGCCCTCGCCGAGGTTGGGCAGGACGAACCGGGCGGCGTTCCAGAGCTTGTTGACGAAGTGGCGGTAGCCCTCGATGCGTTCCTCGGACAGCTTGATGTCCCGGCCCATGGCCGCAAAGGCCGTCAGGGTGAAGCGCAACGCGTCCGTGCCGTAGCGGTCCATCATGGCGAGCGGGTCGATGCCGTTGCCGAGCGATTTGCTCATCTTGTGGCCCTCGGCGTCGCGGACCAGGGCGTGGATGTAGACGTGCCGGAAGGGCACTTCATTCATGAAGTGCAGGCCCATCATCATCATGCGGGCCACCCAGAAAAAGAGGATGTCGAAGGCGGTGCTGAGGACGGTCGTCGGGTAGAAGACGTTGAGTTCCCGGGTGTTGTCCGGCCAACCCAGGGTGGAAAACGGCCACAGGGCCGAGGAGAACCAGGTGTCCAGCACGTCCGGATCCTGGGTGAGGCTGCCGCCGCAGTCCGGGCAGACGGTCGGGTCCTCGCGGGAAACGACCAGCTTGCCGCAGGCCGTGCAGGTCCAGGCCGGGATGCGGTGTCCCCACCAGATTTGCCGGGAGATGCACCAGTCGCGGATGTTGTCCAGCCAGTCGTAGTAGGTCTTGGTCCACTGCTCGGGCAGGATGACGGTGCGGCCCTGCTCCACGGCCGCCCGGGCCGCCTTGGCCAGGGGGGCGGTTTTCACGAACCATTGCTTGGACACGTAGGGTTCGATGACCGTGTGGCAGCGGTAGCATTCGCCGACGTTGTGTTCGTAGTCGCGAATGTCGTCCAGGAGCTTTAAGGCCTTCAGGTCCTCGATGATGACCTTGCGGGCGGCGGTGCGGTCGAGGCCCCGGTATTTTTCCGGGGCGTTGTCGTTGATGCGGCCGGCCTCGTCCATGACGGCGATGGTTTCCAGGCCGTGTTTGCGGCCCAGTTCGAAATCGTTCATGTCGTGGGCGGGCGTGACCTTGAGGCAGCCGGTGCCGAATTCCCGTTCCACGTAGGCGTCGGCGATAATCGGCAGCCGCCGGCCGACCAGGGGCAGGATGGCGTATTTGCCGACGAATTTTTTGTAGCGTTCGTCGTCGGGATGGACGGCCACGGCCGTATCGCCGAGCAGGGTTTCGGGCCGGGTGGTGGCGATGGTGACGCAGGTGTCCGTGCCTTCCACCGGGTAGCGGATATGGTAGAGCTTGCCGATGTGGGGGGCGTATTCCACTTCCAGGTCGGCCAGGGCGGTGTGGCAGCGCGGGCACCAGTTGATGATGTAATCGCCCTGATAGATGAGCCCCTCTTCATAGAGGCGGACGAACACTTCGCGCACGGCCCGGGACAGGCCTTCGTCGAAGGTGAAGCGTTCCCGACTCCAGTCCACCGAGGCGCCCAGGCGCCTGATTTGGTTTAAAATACGTCCGCCGTAATCCTCGCGCCATTTCCAGACCCGCTTGATGAACTCCTCGCGGCCGAGCTTCTCCCGGGAGGTGCCCTCGGCGGCCAGCGACCGTTCCACCACGTTCTGCGTGGCGATACCGGCATGGTCGGTGCCCGGCACCCACAGGACCTTGCGGCCCCGCTGACGGTAGTAGCGGCACAGGATGTCCTGGATGGTGATGTTTAAGGCGTGGCCCATGTGCAGGGCACCGGTGACGTTGGGCGGCGGGATGACGATGGAATAGGGTTCCCCCGGACCGTCGGGGTCGGGGGTAAAGGTCTTGTCCGCCTGCCAATATGCGATCCAGCGGGCTTCGACGTCCGCCGGTTCATACCCCTTGGGAAGGGCCTCGCTCGTCATGTGCTGCGCTCCTTGCAATGCTGCGGCTTCGAACGCCGTGTCCAAGCGGTGCTGGATACAAGAGATTGGCTCTAATGTCACGGGGCGGGCGGCGGGGGGGGAGCGTCCTCGGCCAGAAAAACCGCCCAGGGCCCGGACCACCTTGTCGAGCTCTTCCTTCAGGGGGGGGCAGCAGCGGGCCGGCCGTGTCCATGTCGTCGTCGGCCAGGGCGGTCTCCAGGCGACCGGCCAGCCCCAGGGCCACCCGGGCCCGCACGGCTCCGGCCGAACCGGCCAGGACATGGGCGGTTTCCCGGGCGGTTTTCCGGTCGCCGGCCAGGAGGGATGCCTTGAGGCAGCCCAGGCGTTCGGGCGTATCGGCCACGAACAGGGAGGCCATGCGGCGGAAGGTCGTTTCGGAGACGCCAAGCTCGGTCCGGCAGCGTTTGGGATCGAAGGTCGCTCCCCGCGTGCCGCAGGAACATCGCGTGTCCAGCAGACGGCGGATGACCCGGAAGAAATCCTCGAAGCGGATGGGCTTGGTCAGATAATCGTCCATGCCCGCCGCCATGAACCGTTCCCGGTCGCCCTTGATGGCGTAGGCCGACAGGCCCAGCACCGGGATGTCCGGATCGAAAAGGCCGGCGGCATGCTCCCGGATGGCCTTGGTGGCGGCCAGTCCGTCCATGACCGGCATCTGCACGTCCATAAGGACCAGATCGAAGGGCTGCCGGGCCAGCAGGTCCAGGGCCTCGGCGCCGTTGCCGGCCAGGGCGACCGAATGGCCACGGCTGGTCAGCAGGTCCTCGGTAAAAAGCTGATTGATCCGGTTGTCCTCGGCCAAAAGGATGGAGAGCGGCGGCAAGGCGCTTTCGGTCGCGGCCGGGCCGCCCTGTTCCGCCGGATCGCGGTTTTCGGCCGGGTCGAAGACGGCGGTGAACCGGAAGGTGGAGCCCCGGCCCGGTTCGGACTCGGCCCAGACGTCGCCGCCCATGAGCCGGGTCAGCCGCCGGCAGATGGCCAGCCCCAGGCCCGAGCCGGCGTATTTCTTGGTCAGGCCGGAGTCGGCCTGGACGAAGCTGCCGAAGATGCGCTCCAGTTGTTCCGGAGCAATGCCGATGCCGGTGTCGCAGACGGAAAAAAGCAGCCGGATGGCGCCCGGCGGGACCTCTTCGCCGGCCGGGTCCGTTTCCACCATGACGAAGCACCCGGCCCCGGTCCGTGAATTTGAGGGCGTTGCCGACGAGGTTGACCAGGATTTGGCGCAGCCGTTGGGCGTCGCCCGTCAACCGGCCCGGCACGTCCAGGGTGACGGTCTGGCGCAGGCTGAGCCCCTTGTGTTCGGCGGCCAGGCACTGTTCGTCCCACCACCGAGGCCACCAGCCGCCGGATGTCGAAGGGGCGGTTATCCAGTTCCAGCTTGCCGGCCTCGATCTTGGAGTAATCCAGCACGTCGCCCACGATGCGCAGCAGGCTCTCGGAGGATTCGAGGACCATGGACAGGCGCTGGGCCTGCTTTTCCGGGAGGCTCGCATCGGACAGGACGAGTCTGGTCAGGCCCAGAATGGCGTTGATGGGGTTGCGGATTTCGTGGCTCATGTTGGCCAAGAATTCGCTTTTGGCCTGGCTGGCGGCCACGGCTTCCCGTTTGGCCGCCAACAGTTGCCGGCGCAGGCGTTTGCGGGAGGTGACGTCCCGGGCGATGGTGGACAGACCGACGATGGAGCCGGATGCGGCGCGGATGGGGGAAATGTTGAGGGACACGTCCACCGGCACGCCGTCCTTGCGCAGGCGCTTGGTCTCGAAATGGGAAATACGGCGGCCCTGGAGCATGGCTTCGGTGAGCTTGGCCGTTTCCTCGGTGCGGCCGGGGGGAGCCAGGTCGCGGATATGCCGGCCGAGCATCTCGGGGGCGGTGAACCCATAGATGCGTTCGGCGCCGACGTTCCAGCTCATGATGTGGCCGGTGAGGTCCACGCCGATGATGGCGTCCCGGGAGAACTCCACGATGGAGGCCAGATAGAGGCTGTGTTCCTCGGCCTGGCGGCGTTCGGTGATGTCGGTCAGGGCAACCAGGCAGCGTCGCGACAGGGCGGCCGGATCGTCCAGGGCCATAAGAAAGATTTCCGCCAGCCGCGGCGCGCCGCCCGGGGCACCAACCGCAGTTCGCACCGACCAGGCACGCCCAGTTCGAAAACCCGGTTGCGGTGCTGGATGAAGGCCTGACGGCAGGCAGCGGCCAGATAGTCGCTGTCGTGGGTGCCGGGTAAGAGGGCGCGGCTGACGCCGAGGAGCCTGGCCGCCTCCAGGTTGGCGTCGAGGATCAGGCCGTCGCGGTCGAGGAGGCAGTAGGCCAGGGGGGCGAAGTCGAAAAGTTTGCGGTAGCTGTCCCGCAGCGCCTCCAGCTGGCGGTTGGCCCGCAGGAGATCCTCGTTTTGCAGTTCGAGTTCAATCCGGTGCAGGAGAGCGTCGGAGCGCTGGGGCTGCCCTGGCCAGGGGTTTCCCGCAGCCGTTTTTTCGGCCCTGTCGCGCAACGACCAGAAGCGGTCGGCGCTCAACTTAGGATCGGTCATGCAAACCCCCGTCCCGCACGACCGCCTGTTCAGGATGGTGGGCGGCAGCCGGTCCTTTTCGAGGGACCGTGCCGGCCCGTGGGCCTGTCGCGCTCCGGCAGCCTAGATGGTTGGCTTCCGATATTCAAGGGTTTGTCCTTGCCGGAGCCCCGGCCGGCTTGCTAGCACGGGGCATGGCTGCTCCGTTTTGGGTGTTGTGGGATCATTCCCATTTGTGGGGATTGCTTGTCTGCCGGGGGCTTTCGGCGTTGGGGGCGTCTTTCGTGACGGTTTCCGGCGCCGCCCATGGCGGCGGGGGCGCTTGATCGCTGCCCGCCGCCGGCGCTTATCGTGCCCGGCGGTTTCGCCCGGCGCAAATTCGCGGCGCTTGGCCGGCGGGGGTGGCCGCCATCCGGGATTATGTGGCGGGCGGGGGGGACGTATTTCGGCGTGTGCGGCGGGGCCGGACTGGCCCTTTCCCATGCCGACGGGCTGCACCTGTGCCCGTGGGTGCGCCGGACCTTCACCGACCGTCTGGACCATTTGGTCAGCGGCCACGTGCGGCTGCGGGCCACGGCCGCTTCGCCGTTTTTCCCGCCGGAGATGTCCCCGGACCTGGAGGCGCCGGTCTGGTGGCCGTCCGGGTTCGTGCCGCCGGAGGAGACGGACCGCGATGCGGACGTCGCGGTGCTGGCCGCCTACGCCGGCGCGGGCGCCGACCTGCTGGTGGCCGATATCCCGCTCGGGGCCATGTCCGAAGCGGCCCTGACCGCCTGTCGGGAGCGTTTCGGCCTGCGTCTGGCTCCGGCTTTTCTTTCCGGCGGGGCTTGTCTGATTGACGGCCGGTTCGGCCGGGGACGCTACGTCCTGTCCCACGCCCATCTGGAAACGCCGGATTCGCCGGCGGCCAATGCCTGGCTGTCGCATCTGCTCGGTTTTTTTCGCCGGCGGGAAAACCTTCGGCCGGGTGGTCCCGGCCTGGGAGCCGGACCTGGAGCCGGCCTGCTTCGAGGATCCCCATCTGGCGGCGGCGCGGCGGGACATGGCGGCGCTTCTGGCGGCGGGCTTTTCCCAGCGGCTGCTTTTCCGGCGCACGGCCTGGCTCCTGGGCTGGCGACCGGGGCTGCCGGGGTTTCCCCTGTCGTGCCTGGCGGCCATGCTGGCCGGGGCGACGTCGCTGCCGCCGACCGAGGCTGCGGACGCCTACTGGCGCCGGGCCGGACCGGTCTTCGCCGCAGGTTTCGCGACCTTCGCCCGGCGGCTGGAAGCCTTTTTCCCGGCCAAGCGTCTGGCCATCACCCGATCCCTGATGGAGGGACCGCCCGGGGCGGCGGGCGGCCCTGGCCGCCGAACAGCGGGAGCTTTTCGGGAGCGCGCCGGGCGGCGGCGGGCTGTGCGGGGAATTGACCGTCCTGCTGGACGGGCTGCTGGTCCGGTTGCTGCCGGGCCGGGAGCAACCGGGCTAGGCCGGTTCAGGGGACATCGACCATGGCCAGCCGGCCGCCGGGCTGGCTTCCGGGCTGGCCCTTGCCCTCGGCCAGCTTGCGGGCCAGGCCGGCGTGGCGTTCGATGTTGGCGGCGAAGTAGGTCGTCACGATCAGCATCCGGCCGGAGCGGGGTGAGAGTGACCAGACCGCCGTTTTTGGTCCAGGCCGCGCCGTTTCCGGGCAGGGCCATGGGCTGTCCGAAGCGTTCCCCCATGTACCGGGCCACGGCATTGGCATAGCCGTCGATCTGTTCGGAGAAATGCAGGGTCAGCGTCAAAAGACCGCCGCCCACCGTGGAAAAGACCGCCGTGCCGGTGATGGGGCCGGTCATGCCCCCGCCCTGGCCCGGCTGGCCCTGGCCGAAGACGTAGGTGGCCAACTGGTGCGGTACGGCCCGGGTCATGCCGCAGCAATCCCGGCCGCGCTCCCGGATGAAGGCGGCCACCGCCGCGCTCGGCGCGTCGCGGCCGGAAAGCGGTTGGGCGAAATCGCAGACTTCGCCCCGGCGTTGTCCCACCTGGAAATGCTTGCGGACGAATTTCGCGGCCAGGGTCTCCGGCGTCTCCGTGGCCGTGATGTCGTAGAAGGCGAAGCCGGTCGGTTGGTCGGCGACGGCGGTAAAGCGTTCGGTGCGGACCGCCTGCGCGCGAACGGCCCAGCCTGCGGCCGGCCGTTCGCGCGCCTTGAGCCAGGCGGCCGGGGCCGGTTTGGGCCTCGCCGGCCGTCGGCTCATTTCGTCGAGCAGGTAGGCGCCGGCCGTCAGGGTGAAGGCCAGGGCCGTAAAAAGCGTGGCCAGGGCGTATTTGAGGAGCCCCAAACGGTCCAGGGTGACAAAAAAGGACGAGCGCGCCATGACCACCTCCCGGCGGCACGTGCCGCCATCCCTGGTTCCTATCGGACGGCCTCGGTCCAGGCATTAGGGGGCCATCCGCCCGGTCCCCATTGCGCCGCCCTTCCCGCCGGGATAGGACACGAAGAAATCCATTTGGGGAGTCCGCCCATGAGCGCTTGGTTTGACGCCTGTCTTGCCCGGATCAATGAACGCCTCGATCACATCGACAACCCCGAGGCCGTCCAGGATATTCTGGCCATCCTCCAGGCCCCGCCCATGGACCTGGAAAGCATCATCCATCTGCGTCTGTACACGGAAACCCTGCCCAAGGCCGAGGAATATCCGCTGACGCCGGCCTTGCGGCATATGCATTTTTTATGGGACGCCTTCGACAAGCTGCCGCTGTGCCTGTCCGTGTCCTTTGCCATTCCTTTCCGGCGGGCGTTGGCCAAGCGGATGTTCGGGGCCTGCGGGGCGGCGTTTTCGGCCGAGGAGAACGTGCGCTTCAACTTCGCCCAGCTCCTCCGGGTGGGCGATAACGTCTTTTGCAACCGCAATGTCTTTCTCGACTCCAAGGGCGGCATCGAGATCGGTGACGGGGCGACCCTGGCCGAGGATGTCCGGATTTTTACCCATAACCACAGCGAGGCCTCGCACCTCGTGCGGACCTACAAGAAGGTGGTGATCGGCCCCTACGCCAAGATATACTGCGGGGCGGTGATCCTGCCCGGCGTGACCATCGGCGCCCAGGCCATGGTGGCGGCCGGTTCGCTGGTCTCCCACGATGTGCCCGACAACATGGTGGCGGCCGGACGGCCGGCCACGGTGTTGCGGGAGCGCCGCAACGAAGGCCGGGAGGGCCCGGAACTCGAACACATCTGGTTGTTTTGAGGCAGGGCTGGCCGGCTCAACCGCTGGGCTTCGTCTCCAAAAGGCAGAGCAGCCGTCCCAGATCGACCTCATCGAGCGGTTTGGCCACAAAGGCCAGGGGATGGATGGCGGCGGCCCGGCGGCGCGTCTGGTCGTCGGCGTAGGCCGAGACGAACACGACGGGCACGTCCTCGGACTCGCGCAGCAGGCGGGCCGTCTCGATGCCGTCGAGCTTGCCGTCGAGGCGGATGTCCATCAGCACGAGATCGGGGCGCCAGGTGCGGCAGACCTCCAAGGCGGCCTCGCCCGAGGCGACCGAGGCCAGAACCACATGTCCCAGACGTTTGAGCATGGCGCCGGTGGCCATGGCCGTGATGGCTTCGTCCTCGACGATCATTATCCGCGCTGGTGCCATGGCCGCCGCTCCCTGTTCAGGGTTTTTTCGGGGGCATCGTCGTCCTCTTTATTGCCTGCCCGTGCCGAGGCGGATTGTCAATGTACGCGGCGGGGAAAAGTGGCCTTTTATTTATTTTCCTGTAAAGATAATAAGTTAGCGTAACCATAGGCCGGATGCGGGGCCCCCGGCCTCCCGCGTGGCGGCGGGCCGGGCTGCCTCAACCGCACTTGGTGTAGCCGCAATTCTTGCAGACGTGGCAGCCTTCCTCGAACACGAGTTCGGCGCCGCAGTCCGGGCATTGGGGATGGCCGAGCTGGCCGGTGTGGTCGTTGACGTATGTGCCCTGGAGATAACGATTTTCCAGCACCCGGGCCACGGCGTCGGGGATGGACAGGAGCAGACCCTTTTTCTGGAAGACCGGATTCTCCCCGCCGATGCCCTTGAGCTGGCCGACGATATCGGCCACGTCCACGCCCGAGCGCAGGGCCAGCGACACCAGCCGGCCGATGGCCTCGGCCTTGGCGGTGACGGACCGGCCGGATTTGCCGATGGTGGCGAAAACTTCGAAGGGCTTGCCGTCCACCTCGTTGACCGTGAGGTAGAGTTCGCCAAGGCCCGTTTTGACCTTCTGGGTGAAGCCGAACACGATGTCCGGACGCACCCGCACGCGGCTCTGGGGTTTGGTCGCGACGGCGGCGGCTCCGTCGCCGGTGCACAGCACCTGATTCGACTTGCAGCCGTCGCGGTAGACGGTGACGCCCTTGCAACCCAGCTCGTACGCGAGCTGGTAGATTTCCCGGATATCGGCCTGGCTGGCGGTGCCCGGCAGGTTTACGGTCTTGGACACGGCGTTGTCGGTGTATTTCTGGAAGGCGGCCTGCATCTTCAAGTGCCAGACGGGCTCGATGTCCATGGCCGTGACGAAGACCTCGCGCAATTTTTCGGGCAAAAGGCCGATGTGGGCGATGGAGCCCTTGCGGGTCACCTCCTCCATCAGGGCCTCGGAATAGGCGCCGGCCTCGTGGAGGGCCGCCACGAAGTGGGGGTTGGCCTCGACCAGCTTCTCGCCGTCCATGACGTTGCGGGAAAACGACAGGGCGAACAGCGGTTCGATGCCCGAGGAGCAGCCGGCGATGATGGACAGCGTGCCGGTCGGGGCGATGGTCGTGGTGGTGGCGTTGCGGTAGGGGCCGAGGTTGCGCTTGCCGTACACGGAGTCCGGATAGGCCGGGAAGGGGCCGCGTTCGGCGGCCAGGGCCTTGGAGGCGGACCGGGCTTCGGCCTGGACGGTCTCCATGACCTTTTCGGCCAGGGCCAGGGCCTCCTGGCTGTCGTAGGGAATGCGCAGCAGGTAGAGCAGGTCGGCAAAGCCCATGAGCCCCAGGCCGATCTTGCGATTGGCGCCCACCATTTCCGTGATCTGGGCAGGGGATAGCGCGAGGCGTCGATGACGTTGTCCAGGAAGCGCACGGCCAGATGCACGGTCTCGGTGAGTCCCGCCCAGTCGATGCCGTCCGGGGCGGACGGATCATGGAAGACCGACAGGTTGATGGAGCCCAGGTTGCAGGCCTCGTAGGGCAAAAGCGGCTGTTCGCCGCAGGGATTGGTCGATTCGATGGCGCCCAGGGCCGGGGTGGGGTTGTCCCGGTTGATGCGGTCGATGAAAACGATGCCCGGATCGCCGGATTCCCAGGCCTTGCGGACCAGAAGCGAGAACACCTCCCCGGCATTTTGCCGGCCGACCACGGAGCCGTCCCGAGGCGTTATCAGATCGTAGTCCTCGCCTTTTTCCACGGCCTGCATGAACCGTTCGGTCAGGGCCACGGAAATGTTGAAATTGGACAGCTCGTTTTCCCGTTCCTTGCAGGAAATAAATTCCAGGATGTCCGGGTGGTCGATGCGCAGGATGCCCATGTTGGCGCCGCGCCGGGTGCCGCCCTGTTTGACCTGCTCGGTGGCGGTGTTGAAGATGCGCATGAACGAGACCGGCCCCGAGGCCACGCCGCCGGTGGAGCCGACCCGGCTTTTTTTCGGCCGCAGCCGCGAGAAGGAAAAGCCCGTGCCGCCGCCGGACTTGTGGATCAGCGCCGCGTATTTCACGGCGTCGAAGATCTCCTCCATGGAATCCCCGACCGGCAGTACGAAGCAGGCGGCCAGCTGTCCGAGCGGCGTGCCGGCGTTCATGAGCGTCGGGGAATTCGGCAGGAAGCGGTTCGTCGTCATCAGGTCGTAGAAGCGGCGGGCCAGGTCGTCCGGGGCGTAGGGCGACCGGTCGTATTTGGCCTCCTCGGCGGCGATGGCCGCGGCCACGCGCCAGAACAGTCCCGGCACGTCCTCCACCGGCTCGCCGTCCGGCCCTTTTTGCAGATAGCGTTTGGAGAGCACCACCAGGGCGTTGGCGTTGACATGGACCTCGGGCAGATCGGTGGGTTTGGTCGGTACGGTCATGGATTGTGCGGTTCCTTTCGTGCTGGAAAAAATGTCGCCGCCCGATAAGGCGGCGTGCTTTTATCCTCAAGAGTACAGTCTGTTGTCCAAAAAGACGATGCCCACGGTCGGAAGGGCCGGGACAGTGGCCAAGCTACCGCAGCTTGCCGCGGCCGTAAACAGCAAGAACGTCCCGGCCCGGGAGGCCTTTATAATTTATCGAAATAAATCAAGGCGCCCATGATGACGAAGGCGACGGCCGCCACCTTCTTCATGATCTCCGGCGAGATGACGTTGCACACAAACTCGGCGAAGACCACGCCCAAAAGACTCGTGGTCACCAAGGCCAGGGACGAGCCGGCGAACACCACCCACGGCTTCCGCGATTCGGATGCCGTCAGCACGCAGGCAAGCTGCGTCTTGTCGCCCAATTCGGCCACGAAAATCGTGGCGAACGTCGTCGCGAGAAGCTTCCAGTCCATAGGAGCGAGCCTCCGGCGGCCGGGCGAGGCGCTGCCTCTCCCGGACCCGCACTGCCAGGGCGCCGCCCTGGACCTGCCGGGGGGAATCATTCCCCCCGGGCCCCCTGTTTTGGGGGCCATCTTGGTGCCTTGCCCCCCCCTTGCCTTCGGTGCGAGGGGTCCGGGGGCATCATGCCCCCGGCCGCCGGAGGCATCTTCCTCTTTCTTCTTCCTACGCCTTGGCCGGTTTCGCCGGGCAGGCCCATGCCGGGCTGCATTTCCCGGCCGGTCCAGTCGGTTTCGTAGCCGCCGAGGTCCCGGACCTGGGTTTTGAAGGCGTCGCTGCCCACGACCTCCAGGACGGCCAGGATTTTCGGGTCGTCGCGGTGGGCGGCGGGGATGATGAGGTCGTAGCGTTCGCGGGCCAGGGGCACGAAATCGAGGCCGAGGGCCCGGGCGGCGGCGAAGACGCCCAGGCCGCAGTCGGCCGCGCCCGAGAACACGTTGACGGCCACGGCCATGTGGGTGTGCT
>Ga0268359_10985_pt1 | contig 15087 bp, 18 predicted proteins | sample BioMet11_FD_194416 | JGI IMG/M metagenome (GOLD analysis project Ga0268359, IMG submission 194416) | Sewage microbial communities from Oakland, California, United States - Biofuel 11 (PacBio Assembly) | ecosystem: Engineered > Wastewater > Sewage > Unclassified | place: USA: California | collected...
CCCCGCCAGGGCGCCGCCCTGGACCTGCCGGGGGGAAGCATCCCCCCGGTCCCCTGAACCCGCTTAGGCGCGCGCCAAGGCTCTAACAACTTAAGCGTTGCGGGTTTCCAAAGGGCGGAGCCCGTTGGCCGCCGGAGGCATCCCCCCCGGCGTACGGAGCGTTCCGCCGCCGTCCCGACTATTTTTGGAGATCGCGGCCCGAACCGAGCGGCTGGCCGGTCGCCTGGCCGGTCGGTTGGCCGGTCGCCTGGCCAGTCGTCTGCCTGATCGGCTGAGCCGTCGGCTGGGCCGCCGGCGGCTGCGGATTGGGACCGGCCGGCGCCGGCGGCTTGAAACCGTAGTTCCATTTGATCATCATCCCGCCCATATCGTAGGCCAGGGTGGTCGTGATGGCATACACGGGATCGAGCGGCATACGGTTTTTGCGGATGAAAAGGATGAAATCCTCGTTAAGCCCGGTTTCCAAAGTCCCGGCGTGGGCCATGGACCACAGCCGTTCCCCGGTCTTGACGTCGATGGCGTCGAAGGTGAAGGACACGCCCGAATCGCCCCGCGTGCCTCCGGACATGATGTAGGTGATCTTGCCCACGATGGCCAGGTCGACCCCGGCCGCGCGGGCCTTGGCCACGGCCTGGGCGGTGGTGGCCAGCCGCATCTCGGGCTCGAATAAGAGCTTGGGGAACACCCGATCCCGACTCCAGGTCTGCCAGATGATGCGGGTGACCTGTTCGCCCAGTTCCGGAGCGCCGGCGATGTCCTGGGTCACCTGGAAAGGCACCATCAACGCCGTCATGGGGACGGGTGGCGATTGCATGGGCTGCACGTACACGTCGGGATTGTTGCGTCTGGTCCAGTTGTCCACGTACAGGACGGACTTGTCGCTGAGCTTGGGCTCGACGGAACAGGCACAAAGGGCCAGGACCCAAAGGGTCAGGCACAGGCGGCGGAAGGCGGCGTTGCGCATGGGGCTCCCCTACTGTCGGATGGTGGTGGCCACGGGGGCGTCGCTTAGGGTTTGCAGCAGCTGTTCCCGGGAAGTCAGCAGGCTTTCCCGGAGTTCCAGCCGCTTTTTCGAAGGCAACATACGGAATTCCGGGCGCTTGGTCATGCGGGTCAATTCCTGCATTTCCTGCCGGATGCGCCGGGTCTTGAGCTGAAAGGCCTGCTCGTCCGGTCGGATCTTGGAAGCCAGTTCGGCCAGATCCACCAGTTCGCTGGCCATAAGCCGAAACGTCTCCGGATGAATTTCCCTGGCCATCCGGCGCTTTTCGGCCAACGACCGTATTTTCGACCGCAACCAGGCAAACATAGCTCTCCGCCACTCCGGACCGATAGTTCCCGGGCGCCCGCCCGCGTCACACCGGAAGCAAAGCGCCTTGTGCCCCTTTCCTCACCAGACCGCTCCGGCTGCGCCGCGGACCGGGGGGAATTTGCCCTAGTCTAACGCCCCGGGGCAAAACTTTGCAACATGGCCAGCAGCAGGAACAAATACAGCGACCACTTGATGAACACCGCCGCCAGGACCTGCGTATAGGCGCCCTGGTGGATTTTTTTAAGCCCCATGGCCTGGAGCGCCATGTACCAGACGAGAATGAGCGGAGAAAGAATCTGCCCGGCCACCGGCACGGCCGACAGCACGGTCGGCGCAGCGCTGTAGCACAGCACCCGGAAGGTCTCGGCAAAACTCTTGTGGGCGTTGCGGAAAAGCAGCAGCAACAAATGCGTGATCCAGGCGTCCAGATAGATGCCGCAGGTGAGCGCCGGCGGCACCAGGAGCAAAACGACCAGAAAACTCAACCCCTGGGAGGCGGGCAGGGCGCCGGCCAGCTCGTTGTGCCCGCCGGCCCGGAGGCCCACAAGCGTCCACAGGAAATCGATGACGAACAGGAATTCGCTGATGAGCAGATTGAAGACCAGGGCCCTGCCCTTGGGCCGTCCCTCGGGCATGGAGGCGAAAAAATCCGCCGGCTGGAACAAAATCCGGCGCAAGGTCAAAAACAGCGCCGGGAAAAAACCGTAGCTTTCCTGGCGTTCCCAGGGGATGGGGTCCGTGACTGGCGGCTCCGGCTCTTCCTCGGACGATTTTTCCTTCGCCCGCTGGTCGGCCCTGCCATCCAAGGCCTGCAGCCTGGCCCAGATGTCGCGCACGCCATCCTTGTCCAGCCCCCGCTTGCCCCGGCCGGGTTTGGCCTGGGCCTCGGACGGCGCCGAGGCGGCGGGCTGTTCCGGCGCAACGGCCGGTTCCGGGGTCGGTTCCGACTCCCGGGCTTCGGGAGCGGCGGCCACAGGCGTGGGCCCGGCCGCAGCCGGTTCCCGGTCCGGCACCGGCTGGGCCGGCACCGCCGTCTCGGCCGGTGCGGGCGTCTCGGCCGGCGCAGATGTCTCGGCCGGCGGAAACGGCTCCTGAACCAATCGGGACGCCGGGATCCGGCGCGGCGGCGGCGTAACCGTGGTGGGAACATCGGCGGCCGCATCCTTCGGATCGGGCCGGGCCGGGGGATCGGCCACAGGGGGCGTCTCGGAGGCGGGCTCGGGTTCCCGCGCCTCCTCGGGCGGATTGAGTTCCCTGGCGGCGGCCGCCGCCGGTCCCGGGCGGCGCCAGGAGGACGGCCCCTCGACGGTGGCGGCCGGCGGCGGCAGCACTTCCCCCCGCAGATCCAATCCGCGAAAATCCCGCTCCCGGGGCGCGATCGTATCAGGGCGAAACTTGAATCGATGTCGGCACTTGGGACAGGTGGCCATGGTCGAGGTCACCGGAACCTTGTTATCGGGCAATTCCCGAAAAAAACCGCACTGCGGGCAGGTAATGCGCATCATGTCCCTTCGCGGACAGTCGGCCCCGACGTGACGTCGGGCGCCATCCGACACGCTTCGATTTATCCCCTCCCCCAGGGCAAGGCAACCGCGCGGGGTGGGGGACGCGTCCCGGGGTTCCCTACCACATGGGCGGCAGCAGCAAAACCCTCCCCTCCGGGGGGAGGCCGGCCGGCGGTGCAAAAAATTCCAGGGGCAGGCTGGGGTAATCAAGGTTCAACCGATGGGTCGGTCGGCCGGCGGCGGCGTCGAAGCCGGCCAATTTGGCCAGGACGGCCGCCCGGTCGGCCAACAGACGATTATAATGATGGAGGGGCGCGTCCAGGGCCAACGCGGCCCGACCGGCCAAGCCTTCCAGCCGTTCATGCACCGGCCGGACATAACGGGGACCGGCGGCCGTGGTCCGAAACAGCCGCAGTTGGACATCCGGCCACAGCCCGTAGCCCACCTTGGCCCGGCCGGCGTCGGGATAAAGGGTCAGTCTGGGGAAAAAGGCCCCGCCCACCCCGGGCATGGCCATGAGCCGGCGCAGGGCCGGGCCGAAGCCCGGACCCGGCCGTTCGTCCGGGTCGAGGGAAAGAATCCACGGTCCGGCGCAGGCCGCAAGCAGCGCGTTTCGCTGGGCGGCGAAATCGTCGGCCAGCCGCCTGGCCAGGTGGATGACGGGAACGCCGAGGGCCTCGGCCTCCCGGGCCGCCGCAGGCACCTCGCCGGCGTCCCAGAGCACCACGGCCCGGTCGGCCAGCCCGGCGGCGGCGGCGAAAAAGCCGGGCAGGTCCGGTTCGTCGGGCCGGGCCAGGACCGCCAGGGTCGGCCGTGGCAACGCCGTCTCGGACGCGGGGCCGGGGGCCGGCCGACTGCCAAGGAACAGACGCCGCCACTGGGCCAGTTCCCGGTGCTCGTCGGAAACCGCCGACCTCGGGAGTGACGGTGACGAGGGTGGTCGCCGGGGAAATGCCGGCGCCGACCACCAGACAGAAAAGGGCCATGGCCGAGGTATCGACCAAAAGTTGCCGGGAGCCTTCGGCCTGGAGCCAGGCCAGTTCGCCGGCGGCGAGCAGCCGCCGGACCGCCTCGGGAGCGGCGTCAAGGACGGTGAGCGCCACCTCTTCCGGCAAGGCCTCGGCCAAGGCGGCGGCAAGCCGGCCCGCGCCGAGGCCGACCAGAGCCACGTCCCGACGGCCGGCAAGATGGCGCAACACCCGTTCGACCTGCCCGGCAACCCGGGCCGGCTCAGGGGGGAAGGCGGTCCGAACGGTCTCCGTCCGGCCCAACCGCCAGGACACGATTTCGGAAGTATACTGGAAAAAGGGATGGGGTTCGCCCACGCGCGCCTCCGGTGTTGCCTCTCCCTATCCCCGCCCGACAGCGGGAACAAGGCCGGAAAAAAGCACGCGCCTCAAGGCAGGGGCGGGACGCCCGACAGGCCCGGCCAACCGGTGCCCAGACGTTCCCGTCCCTCGCGCAGCGGTATTCGCACCTAGGCGGAAGGTCTTTTTTCGTCCCGGATGGCCCGGATACGGAAAAGCGCTTCCTCGGCCCGGCGGCGCATATGGAAAAGCGCCCGCAGGCTGGTCAGATCATTCACGCCGGCAATGGAGGTCAGGGCCTCCAAGGCCACGGCCAGCTTGGCCTCCACCGCCGAGCCGGTCCGGGTTTCCCGGGCCGGAGCCGCCGCCTTGGGCTCAGTCCCGGTCACCGACTTTTTCTCCGAAACCATGGCCACATCGGCCTCCCTACCGTCCGCGCGCACCGCACCAGTCGCACTCATGGTCCATTCCCCCATGGCCGCCTCTGCGACCAATTTTTACGGCGGGCTTCATACCCCCGGCCCCCCCTGACTGTAAAGCCCGGCCCTTCGCTGTTGACCCCAGTCGCGAAAAAGGAATAATATCTCTTCTAAGCGTTGCTGCACCTGACTTGGCGGCGGCGCAGGGGGGATAGCCGTGGGCAGCCGACCCTTGGACGCCCTACAACCTGGCATGATCTTGGCGAAGGACCTCTCCGGTCCCGACGGCAAGATGCTGTTGCCAAAGGGCGCGGTGCTGACCGACAGCCACTTGGAAAGCCTGCGCGCTCGCGGCGTGTCCGGGGCCGACATCATCGAGGCCGCCGACGCCACTGCCGAAGCGCCGCCGGACCCGATCTTGCTCGCCCAAAGCGAAGCCCAAATCAGCCAGTATTTTTTCGCCAACGATCCCGTCCATCCCGCCATCCAGGCCCTCTATGCCCTGGCCGCCATCCGCCTGGCCAAGGGGCTGGCCGCCGGCCAGAGCCTGCCCAAGGACATCCCGCCCAGTCCCCGGGCCGAATCCATGGGCGATCTTTTCTTCCGCGCCGAAGGCGGGGCCAAGGATATCGTTTCCAGCGAAGTCAAGCTGGCCTCGTTTCCCGACATCTATTTCAAAATCCGGCAGGTGCTCGATTCGGCCACCAGCTCGACCGCCCAGGTGGCCGACGTCATCAGCAAGGATACGAGCCTGACCGCCAAACTGCTTAAGCTCGTCAATAGCCCGTTCTACGGTCTGCCCCAACGCATCGACTCCATTTCCCGGGCCGTCATGGTCATCGGCGGCCAGGAGATTTCCACCCTGGCCTCGGCATCTCGGCCATCAACGCCTTCAAGGACATCCCCAGCGAACTCATCAACATGCGCACCTTCTGGGAGCATTCCGTGGCGGTCGGGGCCCTGGCCCAGGTCCTCGGCAAGGCCACGGGACACGGCGCCGCCGAACGCCTGTTCGTGGCCGGCATCCTCCATGACATCGGCCGGCTGGTCATGTTCAAGAAGCTGCCGCACGCCGCCGTGGAAACCATCTACTACGCCCGGGCCAACCAGACGCCCATGGTCGTGGCCGAAAACGAGGTGCTGGGCTTCACGCATCCCCAGGTGGGCGGGCTGCTTTTGCGGGCCTGGAAATTTCCCGAAGCCCTGGTCGCCATCGTGGCCTGCCACCACAACCCCCTGGCCTGCCCGGACAATATCGAACCGTCCATCCTGCATCTGGCCGACATCATGGCCATCGCCCTGGGGCTCACCCCGCCGGCCAGCGCCATGGTCCCGACCCTCGAGCCGGCGGCCTGGACCACCCTCGGCCTTGCCCCCGAGGCTCTCCCCGAATTGGCCGAGGAAGCCCTGGCCCAGGTGGACGATATCATCAGCGCTTTTTTTCCGACCAAGAAGAACTAAGCGTCCTTTCCAGCCAAAAGCGAGGTTTCACCCATGCTGTTAAGCGAGTTTCATCGCGGTCGTCGGTTGCGTCGCACCCCGGCCCTGCGCGATATGGTCCGGGAGACCGAACTGCGCCCGCAGGATCTGATCCAGGGCTATTTCGTCGTGGAAACGGCGGACCGGGATTTCGAGCAGCCCATTCCCTCCCTGCCCGGCCAATCCCAGTTGTCCGTGGACAAACTGGCGGCCCGGGTCGGCGCGGCCATGGACAAGGGACTGCGCTCGGTCGTGCTTTTCGGGCTGCCTGAGAAAAAAGACCCGGTCGGCAGCGGGGCCTACGCCGCCGACGGCATCGTGCAACAGGCCGTGGCCCGCCTCAAGGAGGCCTATCCGGAACTGCTCGTCGTCACCGACGTCTGCCTGTGCGAATACACCAGCCACGGCCATTGCGGCCTGGTCGACGCGACCGGCGAGGTGCAAAACGATCCCACCCTGGACCTGCTCGCCCAGACGGCTGTCAGCCATGCCCGGGCCGGGGCCGACATCATCGCCCCCTCGGACATGATGGACGGCCGGGTAGCGGCCATCCGCCTGGCCCTGGACGACGCGGGCTTCACCCAGATCCCCATTATGTCATACGCTGTGAAATACGCTTCGGCCTTCTACGGCCCGTTCCGGGAGGCGGCCGGCAGCACCCCGGCCTTCGGGGACCGGCGCGGCTATCAGATGGACCCGGCCAATGTGCGGGAGGCCTTGCGGGAAGCCTCGGCCGATCTGGCCGAAGGCGCGGACATTCTCATGGTCAAGCCGGCCATGCCCTATCTCGACGTGGTGCGGCTCGTCCGCGACAATTTCGATACGCCCGTCGCCGCCTATCAGGTGAGCGGCGAATACGCCATGCTCCAGGCCGCCATCGGCAATGGCTGGCTCGATCCCAAACGGGCCGTGCTGGAAGCCCTGACCGGCATCAAGCGGGCCGGGGCGGATTGCATCATCACGTACTTTGCGGAAAAGGTGCTCGACTGGCTGTAGGCGACGCAATCAGGACTTGCGTCCCCGCTCCGTGTAGGGCCCGGTGGTCCAGGGGAAGATTTCCTGGGCGCGCTTGAGGGCGAATTCCTCCACGTCGTGGTGCCAAGCCCTGAACATGCGCACGATGTCATGCCCAAGGGGGGTCAGTTCAAACCCCTTCTTGGGCCCGGAACGTTCCACCAAGGGCGAGCCGAGCACGGTCTCGGTCTGCTTCATGCGGCCCCAGGCGGCCCGGTAGGACATGCCCATGGCCGCGGCCGCCTTGTTGAGCGAACCGAGCTCCTCCACCAGCTCCAAAAGCTGGATGCGGCCAAGGCCGAGCAACATGCCGTCCGCCTTGGTTTCCAGCCACATGTGCAGCCGCTGCACGGCTTCGATATCTTGCATCGCGCCTCCACGGCGGGCGAGACACGCCCGAAAAAAGTGACGTCGAGGACGTGGCGATGTCTTATCCTGATGGGCCGGTGGATGCAAAGGGGGAGTTGACCCGGCCGGTCCGCTCCCGTATCGCCAAGCGGTTCACGGAGAGGCAGACAGGGAGACATGGGGCAAAGACGTTTCGCGGCGGCCGGTTCGGCCGACTTCCATACCATCTGGACGCTGGCCTGGCCGCAAATCCTGATGATGTTCCTGACCTTCCTGATCGGCTTCGTGGACGTCTACGTGGGCGGCCGCCTCGACCGGGAACCCAGGCGGTCATCGGCATCCTGAGCCAGGCCATGTTTTTCTTCCAGGTGTTGGCCTCGGCCGTGGCCAACGGGGCCGTGGCCGCCGTCAGCCAATCCGAGGGCGCCGGACGGCATCTGCGGGCCAACCGCTACGTCTGGCTGTGTCTGCTGCTCGGGGTGACGGCCTCGGTGGGCATCCTGGCCCTCGGTCTGGCCGGCCGGGAGCTTTTTCTGTTCCTGCTGCGGGTGCCCGAGCCCATGGTGCCCATGGCCCGCTACTTCCTGACGGTTTTCTTGTGGCTGTTGCCCATCCAGTCCTTTTTCCTCATCGCCAACGCCCTGTTTCGGGCCAAGCGGCTGGTGCTGGTGCCGCTTTATGCCTGGGGACTGGCTGCGGCGCTCAATGCCGTCGGGGACTTCGGCTTCGGCCTGGGGGCGTTCGGCCTGCCCCGCTACGGCGCCGCCGGCGTGGCCTGGAGCACGTTTTTTTCCGTGACGGCGGGCATGGCCTTCAACCTGCTGGCCTTGCTGCGCGGGGGGATGCTCCGCCGCCGGGAAACTCCCACCCTGGCGCTGGATTCGGTGCGGCGCGGGGTATCTGATCCGGGTGGCCTGGCCGTCGGGGCTGATGCAGATCGTGTGGCACACCGGCTACCTGGTTGCTTTTCGCCGTGACCGGCTCCCTGCCGACCGGCAGCGTGGACGCCCTGGCCGGCATGGCCGCCGGCATGCGGGTGGAGTCGATCCTTTTCCTGCCGCCCACGGCCTTCAACTTCACGGCCCAGATTCTGGTCGGCAACCTGCTCGGGGCCGGCCGGCCCCGGGAGGCCAAACGGATCGGCTACCGCATCATGGCCCTCGGCGTGGTGTCGGTAACCCTGGTCGGGCTGGCCCTGTGGCCGTTTTTACCCGACGCGGCGGCCATCCTCTCCCCCGAAGTCGGCGTCCAGGCCCAGGCCGTTTCCTATCTGCGTTACAACGTCCTGGCTATTCCCTTTACGGTCAGCGGTCTTATTCTCATAGGCGCCTTGAACGGAGCCGGGGCGACGCTCTACACCATGTGCGTCATCGGCTCCTCCATCTGGTTCGTACGACTGCCCCTGGCCTGGTATCTCGGGCATACGCTCCTCGGCCGCGCCGAGGGTGTCTGGTTGTCCATGTTCTGTTCCCAGGCCGTGCAGGCCTTGCTGTGTCTTGGCGTGTACCAATTCGCCCGCTGGAGTCGATTCGGCATGGGCGGCGCGCCGCAACCGAGGACGTGACATGCGAAAAGGATTCGAGCCGATTTCCCTGGAGCGGCGGGAGGACTATCTGGAACGGTTGGCCCTGTGTCCCCAAAAGACGTCGGACTACAGCTTCGGCAACCTGTGGGGCTGGGCCGAGCACTACGGTCTGTGCTGGCGGTTCGGTGACCGGCACGTCTGGATTTTGCAGACCAGGCCCCGGGAAATCTTCTGGGCGCCGGTGGGGCCGTGGCTCGCCGAGGACTGGGCAAGCTGCCCCACCCTGGGCAAGGGCATGGCCGTCACCCGGGTGCCCGAGCGGCTGTGCCAGATCTGGAAAAGGGCGCTCAAGGACCGGCTGCGGGTGGAAAAATCCCGCGAACATTGGGAATACATCTATTCCGTGCCGGAACTCGTGGAACTGCGGGGCAACCGCTTCCACAAGAAGAAAAATCTCCTGAGCCAGTTTCTGCGCGCCTACGATTTCGAGTACAAGCCGCTGACCGCGGACTGCGTGGAGGAAACCCTGGAAATGCAGCGCCAGTGGTTTTCCTGGCGCGACCCGGCCGAGTCGGAAGCGCTTTTGGCCGAAAACACGGCCATCGTCCGCGTGCTCCAGAACTGGGACCGCATTCCGGGGCTTTCCGGCGGAGCCCTCCGCATCGGCGGCGAAATGGTCGCCTACACCGTGGCCGAGGCGATCACCCCGGACATGCTGGTCGTCCACTTCGAAAAGGGGCGGCCGGGATACAAGGGGGTCTATCAGGCCATCAACCAGCTCTTCCTGGCCGACGCCGGGCCAGGCTACACGCTGGTCAACCGCGAGCAGGACCTGGGCGACGACGGACTGCGCCAGTCCAAACTGTCCTACAATCCCGTCGGCTTTCTCCGAAAGTGCCTGGCCACCGTGGCGGCCAGGGAATAAGCCCGGGGCGGCCTCCGGGGAGGGCCGGACTTGCCTTTCCCGGAAAATACCTGCACAAAACTTCCCCGGAGAAAATCGGCCCGGCGAGACTGTTGCGCCCCTGGTCCCGGGGAACGCTCCGGCGGTCCAAGGGCTTCGTCCGTTGCAATACAAAAATTTTTAAGCTGTTAGCGCCAAGATTCATGACAAGATCGCCGGGACGGGCCCTTGTGCCGCAGGTTCGATAAAGGAAACGGGCAGGATGGAGGAAATGGAAAACCGGCTTCGCGTCCTGGTGGTGGACGATTCCAAGGTCATGCGCGGCATCATTCGCAAAATGCTCTCGGCCAAGGGCGCGGAGGTGCTGGAGGCGACCGACGGCAAGGACGCCCTGCGACTGCTCGAAACCGAAACCGTCGCCTGCATCATTTCCGACTGGAACATGCCGCGCATGAAGGGCATCGACCTTTTGCGCTGCGTGCGCGGCGACGCCGCCCTGGCCGACACCCCGTTCATCATGCTGACGGCCGAGGCCCTGTCGACCAACCTGGCCGAGGCCGACGCCGCCCGGGTCAGCTCCTATCTCATCAAGCCGTTTACCACCGAAACCTTGTGGCGGGTCGTCGAAAAGGCCCTGGCCGAAGCCCCAAGGCCGGCCTAGGGCGAGAAACGGACCGCCTTTTCCCCAAACCTTTCGGCGACATCCGCCTCCTGGGACGCTGGTATCCATGGCACAGCATTTTTCCCCTCGTTCCCTGTCCCGCCTGGTGCAATGGCTGTTTTTCCTGTCCAGCCTGTGGATCGGCTGGCGGTTTTTCCTGTTCTGCCAAAGCGTGGGCACGGCCGGTGCCACGCTGGCCAGACCGGCCGGAGTGGAAGGGTTTCTGCCCATAAGCGCCCTGCTCGGCCTGCGCTACGCCCTGGAAAACGGCCGCTGGGACCCGATCCATCCGGCCGGGCTGACCGTTTTCCTGGCGGCCCTGGCCATGGCCCTGCTGTTTCGCAAGGCTTTTTGCGGTCATGTCTGCCCGGTGGGATTCGTGGTCGAGCGGCTCGGCCGGCTGGGGCAGCGCCTGGGACTGGCCCGTTCCGTGCCGCGCGGGCTGGAACGGCTGCTGCGCACGCCCAAATACCTGCTGCTGGCCTTTTTCCTCGTGACCGTCTGGTTCACCATGGACGGCGCAGGCGTCGCGGCCTTTCTCCACTCCTCCTACAACATCACGGCCGATGCCAAGATGCTGCTGTTCTTCCTGCATCCCGGCCTGGAAACCGTGGCCGTGGCGGGGGGACTCGGTCTGGCCAGTCTCGTCTGGCGCGGCGCCCCGTGCCGTTGGCTGTGTCCGTACGGAGCCCTGCTCGGGCTGCTGGCCCTGGCCGGCCCCCTGGCCCTGGCCCGGGATAGCGAGCGCTGCACCGGCTGCGGTCGCTGCCGCCGCGCCTGCCCGCTGGACATTCCCGTGGCCTCGGGCCGCCGCCCCCTGGAATGCAACGGGTGCGCCGCCTGCGTGCTGGCCTGCCCGACAGCGGCCGGCGCGGCCAGACTGACCCTGGCCGGGCGCACGGTGCCCTGGTGGCTGCCGGCGGCGGGAGCGCTGGCCGTCTTCGTCCTGGCCTTCGCGGCGGCCCGAGCCTGCGGTGTCTGGGAAACGACCCTGCCCCTGTCCATGCTCCGGCGGCTCTACGCCATGGCCCTGGCCGGCTGAATGCCGGGGGCACGACAGTTTTTTCTTGCTATCTATGCCCTTAATGGATATATGTTCACTTAAGATTTTCCATCCATCCGAGCGAGGGGGCATTTATGAGCAAACTTATACGTGAAGACGCAGCCGACGGACGGCTGCATATCGAATCGCCGCTGATGGGCGAATCCCTGGTGGGCCGGGAACTGTTGCGAAACACGGAGCGCCGGGAAGTCTTCCGCATGCACCCGGACGTCAACGTGCTCAAAATCGGCGGCCAATCCATCATGGACCGGGGCGCCAAGGCCCTGTTGCCCATCCTCGACGTGCTCCTCACCGCCAAGGAAACCTACAAGATGATCCTCATGACCGGCGGCGGCACTCGGGCCCGGCATATCTATAATATCGGCCTGGAGCTGGGCATGCCGACCGGCGTCCTCTCCAAGCTCGGGGACAAGGTGGCCTCCCAGAACGCCGAGATCCTTTCCGTGCTGCTGGCCAAGCACGGGGGCGTGCGCATCGGTCACGGCGACCACCTGGAACAGCTCACCATGTTCTGCCAGCTCGGCTACCTGCCCATCACCCCGGGCATCCCGCCCTACGGCTTTTTCGAACACCCGGCCGAGGAAGGCATGATCCCGCCGCACCGCACCGATTGCGGCGCCTTTCTCCTGGCCGAAAACATCGGCGCCCGCTCGCTCATCTATCTGAAGGACGAGAAGGGCCTTTACAGCAACGATCCCAAGAAGGCCAAGGACGGAGAAAAGCTGGAATATTACGGCCGCATCTCGGTGGATGATCTGCTGGCCCTCGACCTGGAGGACTTGATCGTGGAGCGGCCGGTGCTGCGTTTCCTCAAGCACGCCAAGACCATCAAGCAGCTCCAGATCATCGACGCCCTGCGCCACCCGGAGCACATCCTGGCGGCCCTGGCCGGAGAACACGTCGGCACCATCATCTATAAGGGCGAGTAGAAAAAAGCAGGCCTCCGGCGGCCGGGGGGCATGATGCCCCCCGGTCCCCCTCGATGGCGGAGGTGGCCCTGGGCTGGAAGTCCATAAAAAAACGGCCGGGCCGGGTTTCCCCGGCCCGGCCGCCGTCGGCTGGCCGTTTAGGCCTTGCCGCCGCCGGTTCCGGCGGCATCGGTGGGCAAATACACCACCTCGGCGCCGAGGGTCGTGGCAATGGTCTCCAGCTCACGCTTGCGAATGTGCTCGGCGAAGAACTTCACATCACCGGTAGCCGCCACCACACGGTAGCGGGGCTTCTTCTCGCCTTGGTCGATCTTGCGGCGCTCACGCGCGAAAATTGTGTTCATGGTCCACCTCCGTCGGGCGGATCGCCCGGTTTGTTGATTGGAACATATATCCTCTAAACATCTATGTCAAGGAGTTTGAAACCCATGCCGGAAAAAATCGGCTCGGGCAAACCCGAGCGCTATATGCAGCCCTCGATCCTCATGGCGCTTTTGGGAGGAGAATCCTATGGTTACGAGCTGTTACAGCGAATAGGCGAGTACGGATTTCTCAAGGATGACGTGCCGCCGGGGATGATATACCGGCATTTGCGCCAGATGGAGGAGGAACAGGTGGTGACGTCCCGCTGGGAAGCCGAGGGGACGGGACCGGCCCGGCGGGTGTACGCCATCACCCCGGCCGGCCGCGAGGTGCTCCACGCCTGGGTGGGCTACATGGAGCGGCAAGCCCGGACCTTGAACGCGTTCGTGGCCCGGTACGCCCAGACTACCGGCGGCGCCTAGCAGGCAGGCTCCTCTCCCTCCTCTGGTGCGAGGAAGTCTGGGGCATGATGCCCCCGGCGGGTCCGGGTCGGAGCCCGACCGCCGGAGGCATGCTTCATCTCCCGGACGATTCCGGTCGCTGGCCTAAGCCTTTCCCCCGCCGACGCCCGCGGCGTCGGTGGGCAGATACACTATGTCGGCGCCGACCTCGTTGGCGATGACTTCCAGTTCACGCTGCCGGATGTGTTCGGCAAAGAACTTGATCTCTCCGGTGGCAGCCACCACGCGAAAACGAGGCTTCTTTTCCCCCTTTTCGATCTTGCGGCGCTCGCGTGCGAAAATCTTTGCCATGTTCCACCTCCTCTGGGCGGAGCCCGCCCAGGCGCTTGATGCCTCTTCTCCACCAGCGGAGACACCTTTTCAGAGTTTATAAAGGATAGACCACCCGCGCATCTCCAGCAACAAGAAGTCGTGTTTGCGGCAAGAAAAAACCGAAAGTATCCTGGCCGGGACCACCATCGGCACTCCCGGCCGCAGCGGCGTCAACGACCGGTTGCCCGTGGGACGAAGTGGCGCTTGTCAGGCCTGCCCGTTCTCCGTATAGGCTAGAAGGAACTCCGTTTATAACCCGAAGAAAGGGGGCATTCATGGGCAAGCTTATTCGCGATGACGAGGCCGACGGGCGGCTGCATATCGAATCGCCGCTGATGGGCGAATCCCTGGTGAGTCGGGAACTGTTGCGAAATACGGAACGCCGGGAAGTCTTCCGCATGCACCCGGACGTCAACGTGCTCAAAATCGGCGGCCAATCCATCATGGACCGGGGTGCCAAGGCCCTGTTGCCTATCCTCGACGTGCTCCTCACCGCCAAGGAAACCTACAAGATGATCCTCATGACCGGCGGCGGCACCCGGGCCCGGCATATCTATAATATCGGCCTGGAGCTGGGCATGCCGACCGGCGTCCTCTCCAAGCTCGGGGACAAGGTGGCCTCCCAGAACGCCGAGATCCTTTCCGTGCTGCTGGCCAAGCACGGGGGCGTGCGCATCGGCCACGGCGACCACCTGGAACAGCTCACCATGTTCTGCCAGCTCGGCTACCTGCCCATCACCCCGGGCATCCCGCCCTACGGCTTTTTCGAACACCCGGCCGAGGAAGGCATGATCCCGCCGCACCGCACCGATTGCGGCGCCTTTCTCCTGGCCGAAAACATCGGCGCCCGCTCGCTCATCTATCTGAAGGACGAGAAGGGCCTTTACAGCAACGATCCCAAGAAGACCAAGGACGGAGAAAAGCTGGAATATTACGGCCGCATCTCGGTGGATGATCTGCTGGCCCTCGACCTGGAGGACTTGATCGTGGAGCGGCCGGTGCTGCGTTTCCTCAAGCACGCCAAGACCATCAAGCAGTTCCAGATCATCGACGCCCTGCGCCACCCGGAGCACATCCTGGCGGCCCTGGCCGGAGAACACGTCGGCACCATCATCTATAAGGACGAGTAGAAAAAAGCAGGCCTCCGGCGGCCGGGGGGCATGATGCCCCCCGGTCCCCCTCGATGGCGGAGGCGGCGGCGTGATGCCGTGAGGAAAAATATCGCTGGCGACGGACCCCTCCCGTGGTGCGAGGAGTCCGGGGGTAGCATTGCCCCGGCCGCCGGAGGCATCTTTCCTCTTCCGGCCGCCTAGGCGGCCTTGGCCGCTTTCTTGCCCAGGGCGGCCACCCAGCGACCGGGGCCGTCCGCGCGCACCTGCAGCACGGGCTGGCCGGCCCACAGCGACGGCCGCAGCCAGCCGCCGGTGGCCACCACATCCCCGGCCAGGGGCGTCAGGGGATCACGGTCCACGGACACGGTCTGAA
>Ga0268359_13104_pt1 | contig 15046 bp, 30 predicted proteins | sample BioMet11_FD_194416 | JGI IMG/M metagenome (GOLD analysis project Ga0268359, IMG submission 194416) | Sewage microbial communities from Oakland, California, United States - Biofuel 11 (PacBio Assembly) | ecosystem: Engineered > Wastewater > Sewage > Unclassified | place: USA: California | collected...
GAGTCCCCCGCCACAGCTTGGGATTTGAGCGGGTGGCTGACCATGACTCATATGGGGACATGTGGCACTGGGCCGCGAAATCCAGATTGCTGCAATGCAGCGTGGTCGCCCCGACTGCCCGGACAGCCACCCGTTTGAGGCTCAAGCATCCAGGGGACAAACAAGAGAGGAATCCAGGATGACCCTAGGCACTCTCCTGGAGGCGATGGTTAAAGTCCATCCCCCTGGTCCAAAATTTCGGGACGTAGCGCAGTCTGGTTAGCGCGCCTGCCTTGGGCGCAGGAGGCCGGGCGTTCAAATCGCCCCGTCCCGACCAAATCTCCCTCTTGCGGTTTCCCCGACCGCCAACCCCAACCGGGCCGTCTCCGGTGAGACGGCCCAAACGCCAATCAACGCCCGCATGGTGCGCGGCGGAACAGGAGGTAGAGCACTGCTCACCCTGATAGAGGATTGGATTCCCGCAATCCATACATGGCCCGAGGATGGCGCAGCATCAAAGCGCATCCGGGGAGATGGTATCGAATACCACCCTGCGGAGTGACTGAGGCAGCAACACGAATAAACAACCAGAGATGTTAGGAGAAAGCATGATCCGAGGACCGACCAGTCGCCGTACCGAAAAGAATATAGCCCTGGAGAGCATCAGCAAGATCATCATCGGCGCCCACGGCACCGCCCCCGGCAAGAACATCTAGACCGGCGGCTTGGCCATCTGAAACGCCCCCCGCTACTTGGCTCACGGGAGGCCTGAAACCACGCATGTAAAAAACCAATAGGAGGCGCGAAGCAGATGACAAAAGAAAAGGGTTAGATATCCGGTGTGGCCCTGATGGTGCTGCACTTTTACAGAGTGACCGTGCCCGGCCAAAATCTACACCAACAGGTGATTTGGCCGGGCTTTTTTAGAGATGGAGCAAAGAGGCGGTTTGCACCCGCGAGCGTGGCCGCCATGCGAGACCGTCAAGAGCGGCAGGGGAACCCCCGAAGGCAACCTTTGTTCCATCTCTCCCAGCCGGGACTTGGCGGTCCTGGACGGGGAAAGGCTTTGCTTCCAGAACCCATCCCGTGGCGGCCGTGGATAGGCCGCGGCTGCTTCGGGGGTGGGGTCAGACACACACCACGGAGGCCACCATGGGCATTGCACGCAGACGGGCGCGACGTAGGGCCGGAAAACAGCAACGGAAACGTAAGCGGAGGATGCAACGCCATGTGCTATCCGTATGAGCCTGACCATATCAAGCACGCGTTCTGGTCGCTGGCGCTGGTCGCCGTCGTTGTTGTTGCGGTCATTGTCATTACCGCATGGTCAAGACCGTCGCTCGAAGCGCAATATCAAGCCCGGTGTATCGCCGGGAACATATGCGAGGTGCCGAAATGAACATCCCAAGCTATGCGACGTGCTCCATGTGCACCGGATATGAGGACGATAAATTGCACCCGGACTGCGGGACTTGCGTCGAATACGACAAGCAAGTCTTGGGAGCTATTGAAGCGGCTTGTTTGCCCAAGCCCAAGTTTTTCCGTTTAAGCATCCCTTGGGACGCTAAGCCACCCTGCGGATGCGATGGATGGCAGCCCAACGATGAGGAACGAAGGTTCCAAGAAGAGGCCTCGACTCTTGTGGAGGCCTTGCCCATGGACGACTTTCAGGCTCGCAACATGGAGGCCGGGCGACGGCCGGGAGGTGGAATATGAACGCAACCCCCATCTATATCGCCCCCGAGCACGCCGCTGTCCGTGACGCATGTATCGAGCGCGGGCAACTGCGGCCCCAGGATCGGGCGGACATCGAGCGCATTAAGGGCATGCCCATTGAGGAAGTCGGGACCATGCTCGTTGAATCGGTCCTGGCCAGCTATCGGCATATGTTGGCCGTGCGGGGCTACTGATGGATACCCCCAAAAGCGAACCGCCCCGGTGCTGGAACACTGGGGCGGACGGGAAACAAAAAATCATCTCTCTGCGTTGAAGGAGAGAGCTTATGAGTAATATCGAGGGGCGTCAACTCCCCACGCACGGCATCTACCCGAACATCTCCCACGACGACTATCACGCCCACCCGGCGGTCTCGAAGTCCGGCCTGGATCGGCTGGAGCAAAGCCGGCTCACTTCCGCGCCTATCTGGACGGCGAGGACAAGGACACCGACGCTAAGCGCATAGGCCGCCTGTGCCACATGGCCATCCTGGAACCGGCCCGATTTAAGACCGAGGCCGTGGTGCCCCCTGACATCAACCGCCGCACCAATGCCGGCAAGGCCGAGTGGGAGGAATGGCAGCGGTTGCATGTCGGTTGTGAGATCATCAAGGACCAAGCCGAGGCGGACCTGCTCCGGCGTATTCAAGATTCCGTCCTCTCGCACAAAACGGCCGGGGCGTTCCTCTCCTACCAGGGCCAGGCCGAGGTCTCCGCATTCTGGACAGACCTGGAGAGCGGGGTTGCCTGCCGGTGTCGGCCGGACAAGGTGCTTGGGGGCGGCGTCATCATCGACCTCAAAAGCGCCCGAGACGCCAGCCCCAGGGGGTTCACCAAGGCCGTCGCCGACCATCGTTATCACGTCCAGCAGGCATTCTACCTGGATGGGTTCACAGCGGCCGGAGGCTACGCGGACACGTTTATTTTCGTGGCGTTTGAAAAAGAGCCGCCATTCGCCGTGTGCTGCCACCAGCTGCAACCGGAGGACGTGGAAGAGGGCCGGGCGGATTACAGACGCAATCTGGCCACCTTAGCCCGGTGCCGCGCCGAAAATAACTGGCCGTCCTACGCCGATGACATCGTACAAATTACCTTGCCCGCATGGGCGAGAAAGGAGTTTCGGATATGAGCGAAAGCTTGCCTGATTTAAAGAAGGAATCGGCTGCGGCCTCTCCTGATGTGGTCCTCGGATTCGGAAACGCCGCCGGATTCGCCATGCTGCAACGGGCAGCCGGCCTATTGGCCAACTCCACGCTGGTCCCGGAAGCCTATCGGAAGTGGATCAAGGACAAGGACAACAAATACGGTCCTCTGGTCGAGAACGAAGCGGCCATTTCCAACTGTGTCATCGCCCTCAATATGGCCCAGCGTTTGGAAGCCGATCCAATCATGATCATGCAAAATCTGTATGTGGTCGAAGGCCGGCCTTCCTGGTCCTCGCAATTCATCATCGCCGCCCTGAACACTACGGGCCGTTTTTCTCCCTTGCGGTTTCAAATCAGCGAACCCGTGAAGAAGACGGTCCAGGTCACGACGGTGGATTGGGTCAACAAACAGAAGCAGGTGAAGAAGGAAAACATCGAAATCCAGGACCGGACCTGCATCGCATGGGCCGTTGAGAAGGAGACCGGAGAACGACTGGAGAGCCCGCCTATCTCCATCGAAATGGCCGCCAAGGAAGGATGGCTTACCAAGAAGGGGTCGAAGTGGCAGACCATGCCGGACCTCATGCTCCGCTACCGCGCCGCCACCCTGTTCGGACGACTCTATGCGCCTGAAAAACTGATGGGCCTGCAAACCGAGGACGAAAGTCGGGACATTTACGACCTTGAGCCGGCCAATGGTGGTTTTTCACTTCCCGAGACTACCCCAGCCGACCATACCGCCGACATCCTGAAGCGGGCTTCCCAGGGCCAGGAAGAGCCCTCCCAGTCGGTTGAACCCTCCACCAACGGTATCCGCAACAAGCCCACCAAGGCCGAGATGGAACAACGCCGCGAGGAGGCCAAGACCGCAATCCTGTCCGCCGGCCTGGACCTGGAAGGCGTCGAAAAGTCCCTCAACTCCTACGCTCAAAACTGGAACACCGCGCAGTGCCAGCGGGCCATGAAGATGGCTGAAGAGGCCCAGGAAGCCGCGAACGAGAACCCTGACGATGACCAGTCGGACGATGCCGCCCAAGCCGAAACTTCGGAAGAGCCTTTCGAATGCCCCAACAACAAAGGGCCGGTCCGCCTCTCCGTCGAGTGCGCCGCCTGCGACCAGATGGGCAAGTGTCCAATGACGGATGGGCAGGCCTAGCTATGCCCACTATCCACTATCCACCCCACGTCTGTGAACGCGAGGGATGCACGAACATGACCAGAAACAAGCGGTTCTGCTCGCACAAATGTAGTCTTATCACCTCAAAGGAGCAAGGCGAGGCGGGCAGGAAAGCAAAATTGCATCCGTGCATGATCTGCGGTGAACCGACAAAAAGAAAGATATGCGGCAAGAAAAGCTGTAGGGCGGAATTCTTTCGGAGGAGCGCGCTACACAGGGGGCCGCAGGGTACTCGGCGGTGTATCGCATGTGGACAGGAAAAGTCACTTAATGAGTTCCGCCGCCTCTCCGATGCAAGAAACTGCTACTTTTCGAGCACCTGCCACGCTTGCCGACCTGAAAACGCTTACGTCCTTGGCCAGACCGAAGTCCCGAGAGTACAGCCGAAACCCAAGCCGGTCCCGGTTCAAGCGGCCTGGAAGGACCCTGACCCGGGACGTCCTGTGTTACCCATCGCCGTTGACGAGCATGGGCGTCGGTCCGCCATTCCCTGGTCATCCCTGAATCTGGGAGGGCTGCCCGGGACATCAACAAGCGCAACGCCGTTCGCGGCGTGAGGGAGGCGTGATGGCCAGCAAACGTCACCTCCGCCGTAAGGCCTGTGTAGGCAAAATCCGCCACGAGATCCTGGAGCAGGCTCGGGCCATGGCCTGGAACGGGACGAGCCCGTATCACTGTCCGTTCTGTGGCGGTTATCATGTCGGGCATTGCCCAGGATATAAGGATCGGTTCAAGAAGCCAAATGGGAGAAGGTACTGATGCTCGAATGGACTGAAGAATATGACCGCTACGACAACACCCACTACGAGGCGGCCGGACCGTACCAGGAAGAGGACGGAACGACGTTTTATTATCGTATCGTCCCGGTTCTGCGGGATAACAAGGTCCAGTTCTCGACCTGCGAATCGGACGCAGAACTGATTTCGGCTGCTGACGCCGAGGAATTCCCGACAGTGGAGGCGGCCAAGGAGGACTGCCAGCAGCGGGACGACAACCTGCGCGATGAATTGGCCGGGTTGTGAATTATCAACAAACCGTCCTCCCCATATTCCCCGCGCCAGGATCACTCGTTCGGGTGCCGTCTCCCGGTGGGGGATATGTTCGGACCTGGACCATGACCGAGGCGCGGGATTTGGGGCAGGGGCTACGGATAAAATGTGTGGGTGAGGGTGAAGTAGAGGCAGGGAGGGTGAAAGAAATTGCCAGACGTTGATATCATTATTGAGCCAGAACGTGGGCGTTGCATCGTTAGCAACGTCAGGATGATTTCCAAAAAGCAGGTGGAAAAAGCGCCAAACTGGCACGTTGTAGCGCTGGTTTTCGGTGTCGGAAGCGGCAGAGCAAACGCCCTGTGCCGGGAATGGTGGATCGATCCAAACACAACAGAGACCCGCTAGCCCCGCCTCCGACCGGCCCTTCGGGAGAGGGGCCGGGAACAACCAAAGGAGAGCATTGTGGAACGGAAAGAATACGAGGCCATTGCCACACAATGGAACGACCAGATTACCGACCTGGAACGCTGGAAGTGGCTCCGAGACAACCCGGGCAAGCTCGTCGTGATGCTGGACAATGACAGCACCCTTGTCCGGTTCGCGGCGGAAGACGATGCCCCGGAAGACATCATTTTGATGAACTTTGAAAGCTGGGTCGGGAACGATGACGGCATCTTTTATCTTCTCAATGCCGTTGAGATCCGAGCTGAGGGAGTCTAATCACCCCCGCCAGCCCCTTCTGGCCCGGCTTCTGAGACGCAGCGGCCACGGTCGTTGCGTCAACTGGAGCCACACTTTTACAGACCGCTACGGCGGTCTTTTTGTTGGGGGAGAGGATGGAAGTGAAGTTTACGCCTGGGCCGTGGCGAGTCCGCAAAGATGAAAACGGCAACACCGTCGTTGCTACGATGCCAGAGCCTTCCGATATCCTGCATGGGGCCACGCAATCGTGGCACCTTGCCGTTGTCATGGGGACTCCTGGGAAAAGAGACAAGCAAGCCAACGCCAACATCATGGCCGCCTCCCCCATATTGTACGAGGCTCTGGAACAGCAGCTTACCCAACTTCAACTAATCTCCAATATGGTTGATGACGACGAGGTTATAGCCGCTACCATCGAAGCGTCTATGCAACTCATCAACAACGCTCTCCGTGCGGCGCGAGGCGAGAAATGAGTAACGAAGACACCACGAAATACATCCAGGGAAAGCTCTTACAAGAACATCGTCGTGGACTCGACGCCTATTACCGAACTGAAATTTTCACCGAGCACGGTGTTCGTGTGGCGACTGTCGATCTGTGCCCCGAGGATGTCCCCAACGGCCAAGTTTATCTGCGCGGCGGGACTGCGCGCCGTCTCGTCGCCTGTGTCAACGCCTGTGCCGGCATCACCACCGAACAACTGGAGCGCGGCGGCCTGGAAATGCCGTTGCTCTCCACCCTCGCCGACATCCGCCTTGCGTTGGGCGTGGGGGATAGGCCGATGTTGTCGGAGCTGGCCCCGCTGGTCTCCACGGCCGTCAGGCACAGGGAAATGGCAATCGGCGCACTCCAAAACGCCATCGGTATGTTGACGCTCTACACGTCGCCCACGGATGAACTGGCACAAAGCGGGATTCAGTCGCTCAAGGATGTTCTTTTCCAGGTCAATGGAGGTAACGGATGAGCCAATATCTTATCTTCTTCGGTCCGAATCAGGCTTGGTATCGCCCCGGAGCGAATGGATACACCGATTCGGCGCTCGAAGCAGGCCGATTCCCCCGTGAGGATGCCGTCGAACACGCCCGGCGCGGCAACTGCTTCGTGGTCGAAGACGGCTCCGATGAAATGCTCATGCTTTGCAATAAGTGGGAGAAGTATTTTTTGCCGAAGATGGCTGCCCACGCCGCCGAGGTTGAGCGGCTGAAGGTGGAGCGGGATGAAGCTGAGAGGGCGAGGAAATACCTCTATGACGGCGTGAACGAGGCACTTCATCCCAACGGAGGAGGGCCGGAACGCCCGGCTGGATGCGACCTCGTTGGATATCTTAAACATGATCTGCAACAGCTTCGGGCCGAGCGTGACGCCGCCGTGCGGGAACGGGATGCGGCGTTAAAGATTGCAGAAGAAGCCCAGATGAGCTCCCGCGCCGCACTCACCAAGATAGGGGGATGGGGATGAGGATGAGCGTCATGTCTAAGCACCACCAAGAGCTGACCAACGGGGCAGGGAAGTGTTCCGTCCCCATGTGGTCTGGCGGCTGTCCTGATGGCTTTTGCGATGAACCGGCCTACGGATTCCGCCCTGACTGCGAGACGTTCCGGGACGCCTACACTGGAGAGATAAAGCGCCTCGACGGTCGATATAATGGATACGTTCCAGGCCTCGCTTGCCCCAAGCATGGCGGCCCCAAGAAGCCGGAGGAAGAGAATGAACAGTCTTAAAAAATACAACTTCAAAGATGAACAGGGTCATCCTTTGGAAAACTGCCAAGACTTTATCGAATTGGTTCACCGCGCATCTTCCGCCGAGTCCTCCCTTGCGGCCATGCGGCAGCGGGCGGAGGAGGCGGAAGCCAGGGCCGCTGAAGAAGAAAAGTCATGCGAAGAGGCGCTGAAGGAACGAGACGAGCTTGAGGATATCCTTGGGAACCTCGCCGCTTGTTTCGACCAGGAGTTTTCAAGCTCCTACGGTCCTGAGTCCATCTCTCATGACATAACCGAACTCCAGGAGAACCGGGACATCTGGCAAAGCAAGGTCGAAGGGCTGGAAAAGAAGGTCCGGGAAGCCATCTCCAGGGCAGAACGGGCGGAAGATGCGTTGCGGGATTTTGTTTCCATCCTGTCCATCCCCCATCCCGTCGAACATGGAACGTACAAAGAGCTGCTGACGACCGCCTTTGGTCACGCCAAGGAACTGTTGGGGATGGTTCCCGATCCTGGTGCCTCCCCTCCCGCCGACGCCAGCACAATGGGCGGAGACCATAGTGCTGACGCCACCGAATTGGTGGAGGGACCGTGTCCCGACTGTTCTCACGAGTCCGCTAAAGAATACTCTTGGCACTGCATCGGATGCACAAGCGGCGGTGGGGGCCGGGAACGGAGGCTGGTGGAGGCACTGGAAGCAATATCGCGTCGTGCTCCAATAGCTGGAAGCCGGGATGAATACCGACGTGGGCAACTTGACGCGTTAGAGGCGTGTCGAGAAGTGGCACTCGCCGCCCTGGCCGAGATGGAGCAAAAGTCATGAAAGCTTTTGGCTAATACTCGACTTACTCTCCCTGGTTATCCTCCCCATTTCGGCGTTCATGATTGGCGCAAACAACTTCGATTACCTGTTTCCATTGTCGGCGTCGTTGGTGGGGCTGATGTGGTCTCTGTTTAAGTTGCACAGGAGATCGGCGTTATGACCGCCCGAGAAGCGATCTACAAGACGGCGTTGGAGCATATCAGAGACGGGCACGACATGGTTTGCCCAGTTTGTGGTTGGATGGGTTGCAATGCCGATCTTGAGGGCAGTCCTGAAGTTTTTTCACTGATGAGGGTTTGTCCTGCGTGTGGGGACAGGCCCATCAAAGGATACCGTCACCTGGCCGCCTACGCCCTGGCTCAGGCCGAGAAGGGGGAGGGATGAGCATAACCATAAAGATGGATCGGCGAGCGAGGGAATATCTTGATCCTCTGGCTGTGTCCGTGTGGCATTTGGACGGTATGGACACGGCCGTTACCCACGCTGATGGGAAACGCTGCATCGTCAACACCGACCGCGTGGCTGAAGCCCTTAAGGGCGGTCTGGAAAACGCTTTCGAATACGTCATGGGTGATGGCTGGAAGTTGTTGTCCTACAATTTCAACACAGGTGTGGCGACTGTGGAGCAAAAGTCATGACCACCCGCTCCCTCATCCTCCACCCCCACGAGGTCCGCGCCGCGCTCGATGGCCGGCTGCGGCTGATTGTGCGGCCGGTGAAGCCGCAGCCGGAATACCAGGACGCGACAGGCCGGTGGACATTTTGCGTGTCGTCAACGGACAAAAACAGCCGCGACAAGTGGAGCTACTGCGTCATTGACGACAACGGCCACCACTACACCGAGCGCGGCCGGGAACGATGCGTATTGTCACTGCGCGATCCGTTCGGCGTCCCTGGTGATCGGCTGATCGGGAAAGAGGCCTACTACATCCAAAACACCCACGGACAGCATCGCACCGATGGCCTTCGCTGGGGGTCGTGGTCCGGCCTGCCGATGACCATCTCACCTGATGGCAAGCGCATCGTCTACTACAAGGAGGGGTTCGACCGTTGCGCCCCCATGTGGCGCTCCCCCGCCACCATGCCGGCATGGGCCAGCCGGATAACGCTGGAGGTGATCGGGGTGCGGTGCGTTCGAACCAAGGATCTCACCGAGGACGACGTGCGTGCCTGCGGTTCCTTTCTCGGCCGCTGTTCCTGCTCCGAGATGAACCGCAAGCCACGGACTGCCATTGAATCGAAGTTCCGGCAGACGTGGTGCCATATCCACGGTGAAGAGTTTCGGTCGTTTTGGAACGCCAAATACGCCAAGCGCGGCCTCGGCTGGGAAATCAATCCCTGGGCGTGGGCTGTGGAAGTGAGGAGGGTGGAGGGATGAGCAAATACACCAGCAATGCGGAATGGCCGGACACCGTTCGTCTTGGTTGCACGCCTAATGTCTCCACGGACACGCACGATTCCAAGGAGTTTGCCGAAGCTGTTTGTCGTCGTCTTGGTCGCGAAGGCTTTGGCGGCGAAAGGAAGATTTTCCCTATCCGCGTTTGGGTTGAAGAAATCCCGAGCGAAGAACCAGAACCCCGCCTCGGCAGAGCCTTGACGAACTTGGCCATCATGGGCGCGGCTGTCGGTGTGAACGTCTCCGCACTCCTTGAGCACGCAATCGGCAAGGTGAAAGTTCCAAAGGCTATGGGGCCTGGGGCTGGCACAAACAGGATGCGCCGTCGCGCACAAGGGAAGGCTTGGTAGCCATGACCACCCCCCGCCACGACCCCCGCGTTCTGGCCGCCATCGCGCGCGGCACCGTGCAAATCAAGCTTATCTGCGTCGAGGTCGCCCTGATGCAACTTGAACAGGTCTTTTCCCACGAGCCCCAAGCCGTCGCCCACTTCGCCAAAATACGCCGCTGGCTGATGGCCTGTTGGGAGACGACAGGAGCCCCACCGCAGCGTCTCATTGACGGCGAGTGGCGGCCCGTAAGCCGGGGTAAGCCGTTGTCCTCCGCCGTTCAGCGCCGGGCCGACACCGAGTCAGCCGCCGTGGATGAGGCTCGCCGGTCAGTCATCGGCAAATGTGCCACTGTGGACACCTGGGCCTCCTGGTTGGTCGCTTTGGACGCACTTATCCATGATGTCGTCTGCACGTGGCGGCCGGACGGGCGTCGGGCCTGCTGGCGCTATCTCGGACAGACATGGGAGACGCTGGCGCGGCAGTTTTTGGGCCAGTGCGAAGACGCGGGGAAGGCTGAAGAGGACGGGACGGCGATTTACGAACGGGTGATGGAAAGGACGGGATGGGTATGAGCGACTTTACCGAGAAAGTGCGGGCGATGGTTGAAGCGGCGTATCGTGAAGGCCACGAAGATGGATATCGCGACGGGACAGATGCCAATCTTAACGATGAAACCATGTCGGCCGTTGATCGTGACTGGAAAAGGAGTGATGCTCTTTCTCTCCTCGACGCCGCCGATGCGGAGGAGAAATAGCCATGATCGACACGAACGATATCCGCCAACGCATGACTGAATGCGACGTCAGCGAGGAAGACATCCTCGACCTCTGCAACGAACTCGACGCCGCACGTGCCGAGATCGAACGGTTGGCCGGGAAGCCGAAAGCGCAGACTGACCAAGATTATTTTGTTGTTGCCCTGCAACTTATATCAAACAACGGGGATCGACAGGAATCAACAATAAAACTTAAAGCGTGCAATGCATCAAGTCTCAATGAAGCCCTTGGCGCATCCGTAAAAGAATATGCATACGGAAATTATCATCTTGGAGCATGGAGAGCGGCGCACATTTCTGCTCTCACCGCCGACCTGCCCATCCCCGAGGAAACGACGGTCGAGGCGGAGGTGGAGAATGCTTGACAAGAATAACAGGGCCAGATGCGAGAATGCGAGGTCTGTGGCGGTCCATGCGCAGCCTACGCGCTCGTGAGATTGTACCGGAAGGCCCGTCATGTCGGATGAAGTGAAGCTGGAGCCTTGCCCGTTTTGTGGATCGAAAGCGATACTCCGTGATTTTACTGATTTCGTGACTGTTTCCTGTCGAAAATGTGCAATGTCTGGACCATGCGACCCAACAAAACAAGGCGCCATCTCCGCCTGGAACGCATTACCCAGGGACCAGAAGTGGACCACCTACGACGGGAAGGAAGAGACGTTGCCGCCGTCCAATTCCGAAATTCTATTCTGCTTTGCTCGTGGTCCGGTGAAAAAGAAGTCTTACGCGAAGACCTATGAGGACAGGGAAGTCATCGTCCTGTCTATGTGGGACACAACCATAAAGACCGGAGATCGCTGGCTGCTCTGGCCGGAGGATAAATAAGCATGAATTTCCCAGTTAATTGGCCCAAGGTCATGAGCGAGATGGAGGCGGAGAAGAATGCCGAGATACAGCGTCTCCGCGCCGCTCTCGCTCCCATCCTCGCCCACGCTGATGCACCAGATACGGCGCCACCGCTTAGAATTAGCGTGAGAATGGCCAGGAAGATGAAGGAGAAGATTAATGCCACGATGTGATGATTGTGGAAAGGAAGTTGTCTTATCTTGTGCTGAAGAACGTTCAAACCACTATCGTTGTTTTGAATGCTACCTTAAATATGAAGCAAGATGCCAATATATGCACAATCCAACGGTTAAGGCTTTGGTTGATGCCTTACGTCTGTGCGCTCCATACGCCAATCAGGCAGGAAAAAATGCGGCCAGACGCGCCCTTAAAAATTTCGGAGGACTTAATGCCAGCATATCGTGACATCACCCATTGTTCCGGCCACAACGCCCCCATCTGCGAACACTGCTGGCGCCGGACCTGCCCTGTGCCGGATGGTGAAGAGGTCAGTAACGGCGACTGGACGCCAAACACCAAGGGCCGTGGATGGTGCGAGGGGTTTATGGAGGAACCGAAAATATGACAGATTTTGGCCGCCACCTGTCCGCCTATGAGGTCGCGGAACGGTTTGGCAAAAGCCTTGGCTGGGTGTACCGGCACAAGAACGCGCTGGGCGGTTTCCAGTCCGTCACCGGTGGGGCCGTCGTGTTCTTTGAAAATGTCATCAAGGAGAAGATCAGCCATGCCCTATCGCCAGAAAAACGGGACGTACCGGGCGAGCAGGATGATAGCCGGCCAGAGGAAGCAAGCTGTGTTCAAGACCTTGGGCGAGGCAAAAAGGTGGGAGGCCGGGCAAAGCGCCGAGGCGTGGGAGCAAGCAGAGAAGCCGATCGTCACGGTGTTCTCGCTCGTGCAGGCCTATCTTGATTTTGCCAAGGAACGATTCGGCCACAAGACATACGCCGAAAAATCCCTGGCCACGGTCACGCTTCTGAAATTCGTTTCACCCAATACAAATGTGGAGAGCATCCAGCCAAAGGCGATCCTCGACGCGTTGAGAAATCGGGCCTTATCCAGCGGAAACGCGGCCAACAAGGACCGCAAGAACCTCGTCGCCATGTGGAACTGGGGTATCAAGTATCTTGCATTGCCTCGGGATAACCCGTTCCAGGCCGTGGACCGGTTCGCCGCTGACAAGCACCCACGCTACGTTCCGAGCGAAGAGGACTTCTGGAAGGCCTATGACGCAGCCAGTGAGGACGACCAAGCCTTCCTGTTGACCGCGTTACACACAGCAGCCCGGCGCGGGGAGCTTTTCCGCCTGACGTGGCCCGACGTGGACTTAAAGTCCGGGACGATCCGGCTCGGCACCAGGAAGACCGCCACGGGAGGGATGGAATACGCCACGCTGCCCATGACCTCGAAGCTCGCTGCGTCATTGTCCGCGCTGCGCTCCCGGGGTCCGCGCTCCATGTTCGTGTTCTGCCAGGAGGACGGGGAGGCTTTCTCGTACCGGATTCACTACATGGAGCGGCTGTGCAAGCGGGCGAAGGTGCGGAAGTTTGGATTTCACGCCATCCGCCACCTGTCGGCCTCGATCCTGGCGCGGGAGAAGGTGGACCTTCCGACGATCCAGGCTGTCTTGCGCCATAAGAGTCCGACCACGACGGCTCGGTATCTACACTCCCTGGGCATTGTCGAGAACGTGCTCGAAGGCGTGTTCGTCGAAAAACAAAAGGCCCCCGAGAAGATCACTCCCGAGAGCCTTTAAAACCGGATTTTACCCCTAGATTTACCCCTGGTGGTAATTCCGATTGTCTAAGTCTTGGCGTCCCCAAGGGGATTTGAACCCCTGTTATCGGCGTGAGAGGCCGACGTCCTAGGCCACTAGACGATGGGGACGGACTGCTGGTGGGCCGTGCTGGGCTCGAACCAGCGACTCTCTGCTTAAAGGCAGATACTCTACCGCCTGAGTTAACGGCCCACACGGGAAAAAGAGTCATATACGCAGCACTTGATGCTGTCAACGACTTTGTGCGGATCATGAAATATTTTCAGGCTTCCATCCGCATGACAGCCAGCCGCTTTAGCCCGGACCGGCACGGTCACGTGTCCGAGCCGGGATGGCCGTGGGTGCAGGGATTGGCTGTCGTCCAAACGGCCGCAACCCGTGCCGCCAGGAGCGGTTTCCGTTTCGCGGCGGTTGGCCAGGCCCCGCAGAATGCCGCAATGGGCCACCGGGCTTTGTCCCTGGCACTGGGCGCGCAGGGCGGTCAGCTCGGTCAGCAGGCCCTCCAGGCGGGCCCATGCGCTCGGCCACGTGCCCGATATGGGCCTCGATCACCGAGGCCACCTCGCCGCAATTCCGGCCCTGACCGTCCCGCAGTTCAAGCAGAAGCTTGATCTCCGGCCAGACTCATCTCCAACGCCCGGCAATTGCGGAATGAACGTCAACCGCTCCACGTCCGCCTCGCCGTACTGCCGGTAATTGCCGTTGCCGCGATCCGCCGGAGCGAGCAACCCCTCGCGCTCGTAGTAGCGCACGGTGTCCACGCCGCAACCGGCCTGGCGGGCCAGTTCGCCTATCCGCATGGTGCCTCCCGGGGGATGGGTTGTGTCGCCAAGGGTACGGCTTCGAAAAAAATGTTCGGGCCGTGTGTTCAGGGCTTGACCCTGGAGTGGCTCCAGGGTGTCTCATGGGCGCAAAGAAGGCAAGGAGGACTTGCATGGCCCATCAGGAACACCTCCAGCATCCGGCTCCGGGAGCCCCTTTCCCGGGGACTGCCGCCCCGTGTTGTTGCGGCGGCGCTTGCCAGGGCGCAAAGGAAACAACGCATTCACGTCCCGACCTCCCGCCGCCGGCTGACAGTCAGACCGCCGTATTTCGCATCGCTGCCATGGACTGTCCCACGGAAGAGGCGCTCATCCGCAAGGCCCTGGCCGATGTGCCGGGAGTGGTCGCGTTGCGTTTTGATCTGCTCGCCCGGGAGCTGACCGTCTTGCATACGCTGTCCGATCTCGGTCCGGTCACCCGGGCCATTGCCGGCCTCGGCATGGAAGCGGTGCCCGTGGCCGAGCGGACAGGCCCGGCCGTGCAACCGGTCGGGGCCTGGTGACGCCGGTCCAGGCCCTGGCCGTGGTCATCGCGGTCCTGGGCGAGACCGCCGATTGGCTGGGGCTCGCTACGCCTTGGCTCCCCTGGCTGTGCGCCCTGGTTGCCATGGCCGCCTGCGGACTGCCCATCTACAAAAAGGGCTTCATCGCCCTGCGCAACCGCGACCTCAACATCAACGCCCTCATGAGCATCGCGGCGACCGGCGCCATCCTGCTCGGCCAGTTGTCCGAAGCGGCCATGGTCATGGTGCTTTTCGCCATTGCCGAGCGTCTGGAGTCGGCGTCCCTGACGCGGGCCCACAATGCCGTGGCCTCGCTTTTGGCCCTGGCTCCGGAAACGGCCACCGTGCGCCGGGAGGACGGGA
>Ga0268359_10547_pt1 | contig 15019 bp, 13 predicted proteins | sample BioMet11_FD_194416 | JGI IMG/M metagenome (GOLD analysis project Ga0268359, IMG submission 194416) | Sewage microbial communities from Oakland, California, United States - Biofuel 11 (PacBio Assembly) | ecosystem: Engineered > Wastewater > Sewage > Unclassified | place: USA: California | collected...
TTTACGAAGGACTGTGACACTTGCCGCCGACATGGTCGCTCTTTTCTAGAATTGTGTAATTGCTGTAGCCTGCCTTCTCAAGATTCATCGCAGCTGAAAGGCCGGCAGGTCCAGCACCGATGATAGCAATACGTAAACAATGATCCATGATATTATCCTCTCAATCTTTTGTTAACTTCATTTTAAACCAGAAAAAACAGATGGAAAGAATTTTGTGCAAATTCTCACAAGTTATTTTTTAAACCTTTTGAACTATTAGGACATTTATTCCTGATTGTCGAAAAACCTGCATAGAATCGAGTCTTTCATGCGTTGGTATGCTTCGCATATGTTATACTTCTTGATATAAGAGGCTTTATGCGCTATCAAAATTTCGCTGACATGTTGATCACAATATCCAAGGAGGTTCCGGAGAGACCTGTCTTTTTTTATGATGATCATGGTCTCAAGAACATCACCTGGGAGGGATTCCATTTTGCAGTGCAGGCAAAGGAAACAGAACTTAAGCTGACACACAAGACATGTTTAGGCATCCTCTGTGAGAACTCGCTTGCATGCATGATTGAGCTGTTTGCCGCAAATATGATTGGCATGCAGATTGTCATGCTGGATCCAGTTGTTCCTGCCCCTTTATTGATCAAGCAGATCCAGGAAACAGATGTGGATATGCTGTGGGGTAATGACCTGCGCAGGAAAGAACTGGCACCTTTCTTAACGACAGGATGCACCGAAGGAAAAGGAAAAATACTCTTCTTCACCAGCGGTACAACGAACAGCGCAAAAGCTGTTGTGCTGACCGACGCTTCTCTGATGCAGAGTGCCTGGAACGGCGGCGATCTCCTGCCGCTGGAGAACAATGATATCCTGCTGGATGTCCTTCCGCTGCACCACGTCTTTGGCTTTGTGTGCGGACTGTTATGGGGTATGACTGCCAAGGCATCCATTGCCTTGGGCAGAGGGCCTCGTCACTATCTGGATGACTGTTCCTTCTATCATCCAACTGCAGTTTCCTTAGTACCGATGCTGCTCGGCTTTCTGCTCAAGCATGATCTGCTCAATCCAGAACTGCGGCTGGTCTTAGTCGGTGCCGGCGGCTGTCCGCCAGAACTGCTGGAAGGTGTAACACAGAAAGGCATCCGTGTCTCTTTTGGCTATGGCTTAACAGAAACATCCTCGGGAGTTGCTCTGTCGCTTGGCAAAGACCCAATGGCCATGACAGTATGCAGAGACGATACCATCACTCTGGCATCCGACGGTGAGATTCTGATCCAAGCACCAACATGCATGATGCAGGGCTACTATAAGGACCAGAAAGATACGGATGCTGTCATCAAAGACGGCATTCTTCATACAGGTGATCTTGGCCGCTTTGATGAGCATCACCTTCTCTATATTACAGGAAGAAAAAAAGAGATGCTCGTCTTGCTGGACGGCACCAAGATCTTCCTGCCTGAATATGAAAGTCCAATCAAGAAACTGTTAGGGACCGATGAAGCTGCAGTTGTCCTCCAGCATGATGTTCCTGTCCTGGCCATAGATGAGCTGCGGGAAACAGAAGACAAAGTAAAAGCGAAACTGAATGATCTCATGAAGACGCTTCCGAGAGGGCATCAGCTGTCAGCTATTATTCCACTGCACCATCCGCTGCCTCGTACAGCTGCCGGCAAGGTCAAATACTGGGAAATTCAAAAGGAGATACAGGATCTATGGTTCAAAGAGAAGAAGTCCTGAAGAGAACAAAACAGATCATTCAGGAAAATATGCCGGATATGTTCGGCAGTGTGGATGACATGACCGAGAAAACAACCCTGAACAAGCAGAATGGAAACATTGATTCCATGGGCTTTATCCTGATCATCACCAAGCTGGAAGCTGAATTTAATGCCGAGGTGCCTGACCATAAATGGAACAGACTGACAACATTGGGTGACCTCGTTGATGCCATTGTGGAGTATAGTAAGAACTGAACTATGAGCATCTATGAAACAAAATATATATTGAAGAACAATGATGTGAACATGTACCGGAAACTGCGTACATCACGTCTTTTTGAGATGCTGCAGGCAGGTTGTGTTGCCCACACGGAACAGCTGGGTGCCGGCAAAGAACAAACACTGGACCATGGCATCCTGTGGGTCGTTATCCAGCAGTATATCGAAGTGGCAAGGATGCCCGAATATGATGAAGAAATTACCGTAGAGACATGGCCAGGCAGAACAATGCATGTACTGTTTCCCCGCTACTTCCGCGTCAGGGATGCCCAAGGAAACATCATCATCAACGGTTCTGCGCTGTGGACATTAATTGATCAGAAGACAAGAAAAATGGTCTTTGCAGATCAATATCAGATTGAAGTTCCTGGTGCGGAACAAGAAGGACAGGCACCGCTGCCAAAGGCAGTCAAAAGTGTAGAATGCGTCCATCACTGCTCTTTTACTGTTCCTTACAGCTACTGTGACCTCAATGGGCATATGAATAATGCCCGATATCTGGATCTAGCAGAAGATGCCATTCCTGCCGCAAGCCAGGGAAAACAGCTGAAAATAGTGACAACCCAGTATGCAGAAGAAATACGCTTCAATGAAACAATCGATGTCAGCTGGTCACAGGTCGAAAATTCATATTTTATCAGCGGCGGCCATGAACATAACTGTTTTCGTCTCTTATTGACTTATCAAGACGAGGGTTCCGATTGATAAATCAAGCTCATTCCGTTATAATAATCAGGCATTATGCCGGCATAGCTCAGTTGGTAGAGCAACTCATTCGTAATGAGTAGGTCGCTGGTTCGATTCCGGTTGCCGGCACTGCGCATCCAGTTCATCTGGGTGTTTTTTTATGTAAAAGGGCCCTGATTGAACTGCTCTCGTTCAACCGGTGCCCTTTATCAGATCATTCTGATTTATATTCTATCATCAGGAACTCTTCCTTTTGACAACTATATCATAGACCTGATTCTTGTAGAAAAGATGAAGTATATGTGAAATTTCGGTTAACCCTGCTCCTGTTTTCTCATCTTTCTTTTTACTTTATTCAGATGCCGTTCAAAGCTTCCGTTGTTCATCAGCTCTGCCGTCACCCATTGATCAAAAGCAGAAACACCGCATACCCGATAAGAAAGCTGCTTCAGCAGTTCGTCTTTCAGTTTAGATGGAAGCACAATATAGCTGATGCGCAGAGAGGACAGATGGTCTTGGTAAAGCTGTTCATGTAAATGACTGTCCGTTCTGGTTCCAAGGCAAACAATGTTTCTTCGGTCTTTGTTGAAGGACTGTATTCACTGGCATAGTCATCTTCCACAATAAAGGCGCTTCTTTCCTTTGCCCAGGAAATATACTCCTGCCGTTTGCCGGCATCCGCAGTCACTCCAGTCGGATAAGAAGAGAATGGCGTCACAGTGCAGTACAGAGGCAGGTGTTCTATCCATTCTTTGGTCTGGATCCCCTTTCTGCCCATCTTAAGATAGTCAAGGCGTACCCCCTTCGCTTTTATACATTGCCGAGATTTTTTCGTAGGACGGCGTTTCAACGCCATAAATACGATATCTGCCAAGCATGGCAATAATTAATGAGTAAGCTGATTCCGCACCAGCGGTGGATAATTATCTGATCTGCATCTACATAGATATTCCGGCTTCTGGCCAGATATCTGGCAATCGCCTGGCGGAATTCCAAAAGCCCCTGGGCATCTCCGCGCACCATCATGCTTTCACCATGGTCAGCAATCACCTTGCGCATTGCCTTGGTAAATGCTGTGTACGAGAATATTCCTGGTTATCAAGGACCTTGGTGCTCATCTGAGCAGGACGTTCACTGGTAACTGGGAAGAAATCCTTTTCTCGGTAAATAACGGCATATCCTTTCCGTTCAACCGGATTGATATATCCCTCCTCAATGAGCAGGTTGTATGCATGTTCAACCGAAATCAGAGAGACATGATAGTCCTCTGCAGTCGTCCGCTTCGATGGAATGTAGGAATCATATGGGTATGTGCCGTCCACAATGCGGCCACGCATCTTTTCGTAGATTGAAAGGTAGATTGTTTTCTTCATCTGATCTTATCCTTACCATCATAATTAAGCATTATTATAGTATCACTCATTTATATGTAATTTCCACCCAGCTGTTCATCCATTGTTTTGAATCATATAAAAAATGCCTGAAATTCAGCAAATTTCGGCATTTTAAGCTCTGACTTCAGCATCATATTAAGGAAAATGTATATTCTTATACAAAGTTCAGAAAAAGAATAAATTTTTTTCTTTTCTTATCAATGATTTTGTATTAAAGTATGCATGCAGTCTTTTCCCCAAAAGGCTGCGTCAGGTCCAGGCACCCCCAATTTTGCCTGGGCCATTTTTTTATTCAGTTGTAGTAAAGGGTGACATTTCCATCCTGATCTGCTGGCATGTTCAGCACGCTGACAGCCTGAATAATGCACTTGATCCAGATGACAAACGGAACAACAAATGTCCATGAAAGCAGGAGTGACAGCAGCAGATATTTTACACCTCTGGCATTGTCACCGGCATAGAAATGATGAATGCCAAAGTCACCTACCAGAATGGCAAGCAGTGCATAGACGATGCGGTTCACTTTCATGGAATGGCTGCCGGCAGGACTGACCTGTTCCATCGGCTGTTCATCCATATTTTCTGATGCCAATACAATCAAGACCTTTGCACCATTCTTATAGAGCTTTACTTCATCCCCGGTATTCGGCGTATAGTTGAAATCACTAAGCGGATAGTCTTCCATTGTTTCAGAAACATCATTTCCCACCGTTGCAGTGCCGTCAATCATATTCACTTTCAGGACTTTGTATGTCATTGTATCTCCCCCTCAATATTCTGATACAGCTTTATTTTATCATATATCAGCCTTCCTTTTGATAAACCAAGTCAAAGAACGGGATATCTCTTTTTTAAAAAGCATCTATAATAAGTACATAGAGAGTACAACTATGAAACTGCTAAGCCAAATTAAAAATTCTGAAAATGATAATGATTTCTCTCATCTGCTTTATTACGGAGAATATGCAACAGTGAATTTTCTTTCCATGTATTCATCCAAGTGCAAGGTGCTTCGTGTACAGGATTATTCTTCGGTATGGAAGGAAGAATTCGGTATTTCTGATGCACGTCTGTTCCACCTCATGATGATTGCCGAAGGTTATCTGGTGCCATCAAGCATTGAAGAAAGACTGTCTGAATGCAGCATGGAAGATATCTGTAAGATTGCCGAAGAAATTGGATTGTCGACAAGCGGCACAAAGGAAGAAGTCCTTAAGCGTCTGGAATTGAATGCTGAACTGGATCAGATCAGCAAGTTCATGCCGCAGGAAAGCATTTTCTCCTTATCAGAAAAAGGGAAGAGACTAGTAAATGCCAACCAGGACCTTATCAATCTTTATCAAAAGAAAGATGTTTATCACGTCACTTACAACGAATATGCATCACTGAAGTCCAAGCATAAAGAAATGAACTTCTATGATATCCTCTGGCAGGTCATGACTGAACGCTTCCAGAGAAATGCAGATGATACTGAATACGAGCTGGTACAGAATGAATATTTAAATATGTATGCTCTGCTGCTGGATCAAGAGAAAAAGCCGGAAGCATTGAATGCGCTGCTCAATTACTTCTTCATGGATCTGAATGTCTTTGCGGATACCTTTGACTTCATTGAAGAATTCAAGCGTTCTGCTGAGCCTGTTGCTATCTTCTTAGGACATGCAGAGCTTCCTCAGTTCCATCTGAGTGCAGACATCGTCACTGATATCTATGAATTGAAGGAGAGCTATGATTCAAAGATTGCTCAGCGTATCAGTGAGAACAATGTCTCTTACTATGTAAATACAGAAGCTTTCTTAGCAATCCTTGATGAGATATATGCCCAGACCTTCTCTTTGGAAGATACGACGGCAAAAATCAACGAAAGGATTCCAAAGGCACTGGATCATATTCTCAGATCAAATCAAATATAGAAAAAGGGCTCTCGCCCTTTTTTTGTACTTTACTGCAGACTGTAACCCCTTGGCCATACAACGTCTGAAGTAAAGGAACCATTATCGATATTGTATATATTGACTGGCAGCTTGCCGGTCGCTTTGACTTTACCGAAAATGACATCCATCGCTGCCGGCAGACTTTCTGCATATGCCTGCGTCGGCACCCAGTTTTCATCAACACTCGGTGCGCCGATCCAGTTGTATGTACATAGCACAGCATCTGCCTTTGTTAATAATGGGGCATCATACGGAACCCCTGTAGATACTGCAACAACTGGAATGCCTAGTTCCTTTGCATGTTCAATTAACAGCACCATGTAATAGATCACACCGGACTGATAAAAGTTAATGTTTGTTGCATCAAACATGATGCTGGAGACAATGACGAGATCCGAACCGGCAATGGCGTTATAAGCTGTCTGATACCGATTGCCATAGTCTTCTGAGATTGGAATGCCGATGGCATTGGCTGTCACTACATTCTCATCCGTCAGACGGTTGAAGGCATAGCCAAAGGCATTGCTTTGCGAAGCGTTCGGAGTCAGCATCACAATACGTCCGCCTTCTGGAACTGTGTAAGGAATGATATTATTGCTGTTCTGCAGCATTGTGACAGAGGCATCCGAAATTTTGCGGTTGACTGCATAGTTATCCGCCGTACCGACTGCACCTGCCGCATTGGCTAGCAATGTATTGGTCGTTCCTTCGTTATACTGCATGTCCATGATGCCGCGTCTGTATTTCAGCGTCAGAATCCTGGTCACTGCATCATCGATTGTATCAATAGAGATCTCACCGTCATTGACCATATCGACAATGTCACCGATATAGGCATCGAGATTAACAGAAGCACTGCCATCCGCAATATCCACCGGCATCAGCAGACAGTCAACGCCTGCATTGATGGCAAGTCTGGAACTGTCTCTGGTGCTGAAGTTTGCCTTGATTGCATCCATCTGCAGAGAGTCTGTAGTAATCACACCCTTGAAACCAAGTTCATTCCGCAGGATATCAGTAATCATTGTATGGCTCAAAGTTGAAGGAAGATATACCTGACTTCCGTCTTTAATGGAAGTATAAGTTCCTGATTCAATATTTGGATACTGGATGTGGGCACTCATGATCATTTCCGTACCGTCCTGCACTGCCTGCTTGAATGGAACAAGATCTGTACTCTCTAATTCAGCTTTTGTCTTATTGACCTGCGGCAGCCCGGTATGTGAGTCTGTTGCCGTATCACCGTGTCCTGGAAAATGCTTTCCTGTTGCAATGATGTTGTTTGACATCATGGCCTGCGTGAACTGTTTAGCATATTCTGCAACAGTTGCACCATCATCAGAATACGAGCGGATGCCGATAACTGGGTTGGCTGGATTGGCATTGACATCCAAGTCCGGCGCATAATCAAGGTTGAAGCCCAGCGCTTTTAATTCCTTGGAAATAATCGTACCGGTATCATATGCATTCTGTGGATTGCCAGTTGCCGTCAATGCCATGGAACTAGGCATATCTGTTCCAGACAATAGACGGTATACATTGCCGCATTCCTGGTCAGTGCCCATGAATAACGGGGCTCCACCGCCGTTGACCGCATTGATCTGCATGCTCTGGGTCAGGTTGATTGCCTGCGCAGAATCACTTGTCATGTTCTCAGCAAACAGAATAATGCCGCCGAAATGATAGTTGCTCAGGATGGCAGCGACTTCATCATTCATTGCTGTAAAATTCTCACCATTCCACTTTTTCACAGCCGGCACCATCATCTGCTCAATCTTGGATGTCAGATCCATCTTGGCAAGATATTCTTTTGCCTTTGCCTCAGCATCATCAGCTTCTGCAGCAGGTGAAGCAGAAGGTGTATTCGCCGCACTTGAAGACGCACTGGCAGTGCTCTGTGAGGCTGCTGTTGACGCTGATGAAGGTGTCGATGTAGCGGAAGCAGTCTTGTTCGCACATCCTGCTGTCAAAACAGAAAATGCTAAAGCGCCAGCCAATAGTTTAGAAATCTTCATACTTTCCTCCCGAAATGCAGATGATGACATAGTAATGGAACAATGCGCAGTTTATGAAATATCTATTTCCACGATATCACGAAACATGCATTTCATATGTGTACTTTTTTTAATTCCCTCTTTACTTTTCCTGCAAACTCCTTCACAATACTTTCAACATATTAGGAGGTTACTTATGAAATATACATGTCAAATGCGGCCTCCTGTCGGCCGCTTCACAGTCGGAAAAGAATATGAATGCGAGCATCACGGTTCCGTCATCTCCATCGTAGATAATGAAGGTGTTAAAGTTTTCATGGAAGCTTGGCTTTTTGAGATGAGCTTCCGCAAGTATTCTTCTTGATTTTCCTCTCTTGACGTCAAAATCAATCCGAGATAATATATTTGAGCAATTGAATCGTGGGGTTATAGCTCAGCTGGGAGAGCACCTGCTTTGCAAGCAGGGGGTCAGGAGTTCGATCCTCCTTAGCTCCACCATAAAAAAGGAATCAGATCACTCTGATTCCTTTTCAATTGACTCCGTACCAGCCGATACCTTCACCGCGCCAGCCTAATGATACAAGCCAGTCATTCTCCCATTTTGATGTCGTGTAGTTATGCGTTCCTACCTGCTCATTTGGATTGAATTGGCGATAGAGCGGCACTGCCTTGTTATCATCTGAATACCAGCCAATGCCTTCGTATCTCCAGCCAAGCGTGACAAGCCAGTCACGTTCATAAGAACTGAGTGTGTAATGATGATCACCAGAATAAGGGTTGTATAACCGATAGACTGGAGAATTAGATTTCTCCGGTGCAGTCCAGCCGATACCTTCCGCAATCCAGCCTAATGTGACAAGGAAATTATTCTCTGAATCAGAAGCTGTGTAGAAATGTTCCCCGCTGTTTGGATTATACAGACGATGCATTGGAACCTTCTTTACTGTCGGTACTGGGGTTGGCACAGGTGTTGGCACAGGCGTTGGGACCGGTGTCGCTGCTGGTGTTGGTACAGCTGTTGGCTGCGGTGTCTGTGCCGCTGCAGGGACCGTCACTTTTACTGTACACTGTGCTGTATACGAACCATCCGCTGTCTTAACTGTGATGACAGCTGTTCCGCCATTGACTGCATATACATTTCCGGAGCCATCCACACTTGCGATTCCGGCATTTGTAGTTGACCAAGTCACTGCTTTATTTGTTGCATTGCTTGGATTGAAGTATGCATACAATCTGAACGAACTTCCTTTGTTCAGTGAAACATCGGAACGGTCAAGCGATATTCCTTTGACATTGATTGGTGAAACAGTGATCAGATAAGTATCTGTATAAGAACCATATTTGACGGTGACTGTCTTTGTACCTGCTGAGGAAGTGTTAAAACCTTCAATGGTGTATGTACCAGAAGAAAGTGTCTTGCTGGTAAAGTCTGCATATGAGGCTGTCACTGTGATATCAGAAGCACTGAAGGCTTCATTGATTGTATATGCTGTCTTGTTCGGTGTGACTGTTACATCCGTCACATCTGCAGCACCCTGTGTTCCCGAAGTGCTCAAGGTGATCTTTTTGCTTTTACATATGGAACATTCGAATCTGTAGCCAATACATAGCAGGTGTCACCGATCATTGTCATTGCGGTGTGATCTGCATTCGAGCCCACCAATACCGGCAGGCCTTCCTGAATCCATTTTCCATCAGCGTAGCGCCATACAATCGTATTGTACTTTGATGAAACTTGACTGATTGTCTGAATCAGCGGTACGTTTTGATAAGAAGTAATTGAAGCTGTATTGGAGGCGTAGGCAGCAATCGTATTTGTGCCCAATGCTGTCAATGCACCTGTACTGTCATATTGATAGACTTTTGTATCACGTGTCGACCATCCGTCCGCTCCAAGAAGATACATGTTTGTGCCATCCGTATAGATTTCAGGTGAACTGTATCCCAAGCCAGGTCCATTCATTGCCACAAGGGAATCATTCAGGTATTGATAGACATAGACCATGTCATTATGGTCAACATCTCTGCAGGAAAGATATACGCCTGCAGATGAAGCGCTGATCTTCAGACTATTGTAATTTGCGGACGTTCCCATTTCCTTGACGGCATAATTGGTTCCGTCATACCTGGCCGCATATGTGCTGTATTGTGAACCCGTTCCCTGATTCCAGGCAATATAGATCTGATCTCCATATACTTTCAATGCAAGTTTATTGACCTGAGCACTGGAGAAATCGCTCTTGACCGTCACCCAGGACCCACTGCTGTAACGCACCAGCTTCAAGAGATCACCGTTATTTGTTGAATATAGAATATATGGAACACCACCGTAATATGCAAGACTTGCGTTATTGCCGATATCTGTAATATCAGCTGTAGACTTTGCCCAAGAAGTTCCATTATAGTCATACACTGCTATAGAACTGTAGAGACTCCCAAGCAGCAGGCTTGGATACTGTGCACTGCCATTTACTGCCATATCCGCAGCTGTTACTTCACTGCCAATGACAGAAGTGCCGCCAAGACTGTTCCATGAACCAGCATTAGCTGTATCGGCAAACGTGACATCAAACGAGATTGTATCTCCGGAAGCAGAACCGACATTGCTGATGACAATTCCAGAGTTCTGACCGCTGGAGTATACGATGGCATTATCTGCAATCGTTTTCGTCATATCCAGAGAACCATACAATGTTCTTCCACTCTCACTGCTGAGATAGGAATTCAACATTGCACCTTCTTCACTGCTGTGGACAGAAGTCTCGCCTGAGCGGAATACATATACACCGTCATCACCGGTATTCCGGTTGTTCAGGCGTTCTACATTTTTGTTGATCCGGTAGATGATCAAACCGCTGCCAGGAATCTTTACATCCAGTTCATTCGAATATCTCGTTCCCTGTTTGCGGTATTCCACCACAAAGAATTCATTCTCTGAGATTGGTGTCTTTAGAATATATGCCTGATTGCCGTGAACATCACTTGCTTTGTTCAGTGTCAAATGAGAACTTGAAGAAACTGTGCTGATTGTCAGCCAGTTCGAAACACTGGCTCTCATATATGCCAATGGCCATTGATTAAAAACGGAAGCAGACGACATGAGATCCCAAGGTCCCACTGGGTTCTCGCCGCCTTCATCATAAAGATCAGGATAACCTAGTGAATGCATGAATTCATGTGCAATCTCGCCAGTGGAATAAAAATCTTCCTGCAGGATTGTATTTGCCATCAGTACATTGATGCATCCAACATCTTTGCCGTCAATCGTGTAGCCAGCTCCAAAATCCGTCTTGTGTGCATAGAGTGCATTGCCGCGCTGGTCTTCATCACCGGCAAAGATGAACGTTACATTATCAACATATGTATCTCCATTCAGATCATAGTTCTTACTGTCAATGCCGAAGTTCTTCTTCGCCAGGTCTAAAGCTTCTTTTTCTGCAGAATAAATGTTTGACCAGCTGTCATAGCTTGCACGTGTATTCGAAAGGGTAATTGGTGTGATCTTTCCGCCGCTCAGCTGCGGCATAAACGTGTTCACATGAAATTGGCCGTACGAAATTGTATCCATGTAGGATACCAGTGATTTTGGATAAGTGGTATCAAGATAGTCCCGTACAGCGTTTTCGGTATAAGTTGTCTGTTTAGAGTTGTTGCTGACCGTGTCCATGAAGTTTCCCGTTGTATCTGAGAACTGCACAAAAAGGACCAGATTAGCAAACTGTTCTGTAGATTGACCGGACGTTTCTGCCTGAACTGCCTGGATGCCTGTGCTCGATAGAGAAAGCGCTAGGATCAATGACAGCAGAATCCTTTTCCATGCCTTCATGTTATTTTTCCCCGCTTATACTACCCAAATTATGATTTAAAAGAAAAAGAACGTCAATATCGACGTCCTCATATATAGTGTCATTTTGATTATTGTTCTTGCACAAATTGGCTGTTGTATAGGTTTGTATAGAAGCCGTTGGCTGTCATCAGCTGCTCATGGCTTCCCTGTTCAATGATTCTGCCGTCCTTCATGACAAGAATCACATCAGCATTCCTGATGGTGGAGAGACGGTGGGCAACAATGAAGCTTGTCCGTCCTTCCATCAGCTTGTCAAAGGCACTCTGGATCATGATCTCTGTACGTGTATCAATTGAAGACGTTGCTTCATCAAGGATCAGCATCGGCGGCAGGCACAGCATGACTCTGGTAATGCATAGAAGCTGTTTCTGTCCCTGGCTCAGGCTGTCTTCATTTAATACAGTATCTAGTTTTCTCGGCATTCTGCGGATGAATTCCCAGCTGTGTGCTTCCTTTGCAGCAGTGATGATCTCTTCATCTGTTGCATTCGGCTTACCAATACTAATATTGTCTCTGACGGTGCCGTTTTTCAGCCAGGTATCCTGCAGGACCATTCCGTAATTTTTCCGTAATTCATGTCGGTCCATTTTATATATACTTGTGCCTTCCAGTTTGATATCTCCTTGGTCGACATCATAGAAGCGCATCAACAGATTGATCATCGTCGTTTTGCCGCATCCTGTCGGGCCGACAATAGCAATATGCATGCCAGGCTTTGCGCATAACGAATAATCTTCAATCAGCTTTCTGTCTTTGACATAGCTGAAATATGCATGGTCAATCTCAACACTTTCCTTATCAGCATCAATGGAGGAAGTATCCTCTGCTTTGTTCAGATCAACTGCATCCTTTTCCGGTGCCTCTTCAATTAAGGCAAAGATGCGGGCAGCACAGGCCAGCGCATTCTGCAGTTCAGTAACAACAGAACTGATGTCATTGAATGGCTTCATATATTGATTGGCATAATTCAGCATCACTGATAATCCTCCGATTGTCAGTCTGCCGGCAAAGATCTGGAACGCACCAATCAAGGCAACAAAGGCATAGATCAGATTATTTACAAAGCGGGTGGAAGGATTCGTCAAGAAGAATAGAAGGTTGCTTTACGATAATATTCCTTCAGCCTGCCGTTGATCTCTTTGAACTGATCGGATGCCTGCTGCTCATGCGAGAATGCCTTGACAACCTTAGCACTGCCAATCATTTCTTCAATTAACGCTGTCTGTTCGCCGCGGGTCTCGCTCTGTGCCTTGAACATCTTATAGGAATGTGTCGCAATGAACTTAGCAGCAAAGAAGCTGATTGGTGTTGTCAGGACGACCACAAAAGTGATCAGCAGATTCTTGGAGAACATGAAGCCTAAAGTTGCAATGATGGTGATCACACCCGTGAAAAGCTGTGTGAAGCCTAACAGGAGTCCATCAGAGAGCTGATCTGCATCCGCTATGATGCGGCTGACAATATCACCGGAAGAATGTGCATCTAGGTAGGAAAGCGGCAGCACCTGCACATGGCGGATGGCTTTGGAACGAATGTCTCTGACAACAGCATATGTCATGCGGTTGTTGATGCGGTTCATCACATAGGATGAGATTGATGCAGCACCCACCAGCACACCGATTTTCCAGAGATAGTTTGTAATATATGTGAAGTCAACATTTCCAGCGGCAATGATGCCGTCAATTGCATCTCCAAACAGCACCGGTATATACAGCTGCAGGATCACTGACACAGCTGCTAAGATCATACTGACAATCAGTAAATACTTATAACGGCCGATAGCCTTCAATACCTTCTTCAAGGTATCTAAACTGGATTGTTTCATGCCAGCGCCTCTTTTCCTGATGTGCCGGTCTTTTTCTCAGGGAACTGTGAATAATAGATTTCCTGATAGACTTCGCAGTTCTTCATCAGCTGTTCATGTGTTCCCTGACCAACAAGACAGCCGTCATTCAGAACTAAAATCTGATCTGCCTGCATGATGCTGGAAACACGCTGTGAAACGATCAATGTTGTTGTATCCTTTGATAAAGTACGCAGAGATCTCCGCAAAGCTGCATCCGTCGCAAAATCTAATGCACTTGCACTGTCATCCAGAATCAGGATTTCCGGTCTTTTGACAAGCGCTCTTGCGATGGTCAGCCTCTGCTTCTGCCCACCTGACAAGTTCCTGCCGTTCTGTTCGAGGGCAAAGTCCAGGCCGCCTTCTTTTCCTTCAACGACTTCCTTTGCCTGCGCCAGAGTCAATGCCTGCCAAAGCTCTGCATCATCTGCATTTTCATTGCCCCATTTCAAATTGTCACGGATCGTCCCCTTGAAAAGAACTGCCTTCTGCGGAACAATCCCAATGCGTTCATTCAATTCATCTGCGGCATAGTCTTTGACATCCAGACCGTCGACTTGAACAGAGCCTTTGCTGGCATCATAGAATCGTGGAATCAGATTCATGACTGAAGACTTGCCGCTCCCGGTACCCGCCGATAATGCCGACAGTCTGTCCTTTGGCAATCGCAAAGCTGATATCGCTCAATGTTTCTTCACCAGCATCCTGATATGTCAAAGAGACGTGGTCAAAGATAATTGTTCCTTTCTCCTTCTGAGTGCCTGATGACTGAGAAGGATATGTCATCCCTTCCGGCATGACCAGAATCTGTGAAACACGGTTTGCACATGCGATTGATTTATTGATTGTAATGATCAGGGAAGCAAGTTTGATCAGTTCAATAATCATCTGTCCCATATAGTTGTATAAGGCAACAACATCACCCTGCTGAATGGCGCCAAGATTGACTTGTACGGCACCTACATAGATCAAGACAATCGTTGCAATATTGATCAAGGCATAGGTAACTGGATTGAGCAGAGCCGACAGTTTGCCTACATAGATATTAATCTTTGTCAGATCTTCATTCTTCTGTTCAAAGTCCTTTACTTCTTCTTTTCCTTGCCGAAAGCACGGATGACTCTGACACCGGTCAAGTTCTCACGCGTCAAGTCTGTGACCGCATCCAGCTTTGTCTGCACTTTTTTAAATAAAGGAATACTGACCAGCATGATACCGAAGACAACAACCGACAGGATTGGGATTGCCACTGCAAAGACAAGTGCTGCCTTCACATTGATTGTAAAAGCCATGATCAAAGAGCCAAAGACAATGAACGGACTTCTTAAA
>Ga0268359_10695_pt1 | contig 15015 bp, 15 predicted proteins | sample BioMet11_FD_194416 | JGI IMG/M metagenome (GOLD analysis project Ga0268359, IMG submission 194416) | Sewage microbial communities from Oakland, California, United States - Biofuel 11 (PacBio Assembly) | ecosystem: Engineered > Wastewater > Sewage > Unclassified | place: USA: California | collected...
ACGAGGAAGGCCTCACCGCGATAATCGCCGATAACGCCAGCCGCGTGAACTGGCTCTCGAGACAGCTCGGGGCTGACGTCACCGTAATGGGTCACAGCGAGAAGCTGCCGGCCGCAGGCGTCATTCTCATGGACCTGGCCCTGGCCAAGGGGTTGGAGTTCGACCACGTGATCGTGCCCGACACGCAGGCGGAGACCTACCCCGACACGCCCCTCGCGCGTCGCCGCCTCTACACCGCCGTCTCGCGTGCGATGCACAGGGTGACGCTCATCTCCCAGGGCGACCTGAGCCCCTTGCTTACCCAGGCGTGCCGCTGAGCGGCTTTGGTTCTGCGACGCCGCTCGTTTTTGAGCCTCATTTCGAGCGAGACGGCATATCCAAAGGCGTTCGCGCAATGCCGAAACGCCCCCGCCTACTCCGCGTCGCGGATGGCGTTTCTCAGGGCCTGCATGGAGAGGTCGACGGCCGTGATCTCGTCCGCGCAGCGCTTGAGCTCCCGGCTCATGAGCTCCGAGTTGGCGATCGACTTCTTGTACTTCATCTTGTGCTCGAGTGTGGCCCAGAAGTCAATGGCAATGGTCCTGAGCTGCACCTCGACGGCGGGCAGCATCGAAGCGGGGCCTTCGGTCAGATGCAGGATGAGATGGAGGCTACGGTACCCGTTGGGTTTGGGGTTGGCGATGTAGTCCTTGCGGACGAGCAGCTCCACTTCGGGACGGGCAAGCAACCAGTCGGCGGCAGCGTAGGCGTCATCGGTGAACGCGCAGACGATACGCGTGCCAACCACGTCGTTGATGCCCATCTCGAGGGCGTCGGAAAACGTCGTACCCGTGCCACCCTCGCGCAGGATCTTCTCCGTGAGGCTCTCCGGGCTCTTGATGCGCGACGTGTGATACACGACCGGCTTGAGGTCGTCCGATCCGTCCTGTTGGCTGGCGAACTCGTCCGCCAGGGCATCGAGCTGGTTGCGGGCCGCGACGAGCGCGGGGTAGCTCGCTGCATAGTAGTCCTCTGGCGTCACGTGGCATCACCCTTCGTGGTAGGAATCGTGATGGAGAAGGTCACGGACGAACCGTCCGGCGCCGCCGTCGCCTTGACCTTCCCGCCATGCGAGACCACGACCGCACGCACCATGGAGAGTCCGATGCCATAGCCTCCCTTCTTGTGCGTGCGCGAACGATCGGACTGGTAGAAGCGATCGAACCAACGGTCCACCTCGGCAGGATCGATGCCGTCAACGGAATTGGAGATGTCAAGCTGAGCCTGGCGGCGTCTGGACGAGAGGGAGACGCCGATCGTCCCTTCGCTTGACGAGTACTTCATCGCGTTGTCGATGAGCGCACCGACCATGCGTGATAGGTACTGGGCGTTGCCGCGGACGCACACCTCGGGTTCGATGTCAAGGCGAAACCCATGTCCCTCGAGGAGGCTGCGCGACTTGAACGAGGACACCGCCTCCGCCACGACAGACGAGAAGTCGATGACCTCTCCCTCGCGCCCGTCGGAGGAGGCGGCCCGAGAGAGCACGATGAGACTCTCGGTGAGGTCGCTCATGACGCCAACCTGGTACTTGATGTCATGCAGCCACTCGTTGTCCTCGCCGATGTCCATGGCGAGAACGTCGGCGTCGGCAGAGATGATGGAGACGGGCGTACGCAGGTCATGCCCAGCGTCGATCACAAACTGCTGTTGGCTCTCCTGAGCCTTGACCAGCGGTGCCACGATGCGCTTAGAGAGCAGGATGAGGATGCCCGTCACGGCGAGAACGCCGCCGAACATCACGAGCGCCTCGTTCGTGACGCTCAGCTGGGTGTCGTTGTTCTGGCGTGACCTATCGAGAAAGGCCATGATGCGACCACCGTCGGGCTGCTCGCGGACAAGATAGCGATAGTTCCCGAGGTTGCCCGAATCGCGTCCGGACACAAGGGCGAGATGCGCGTAGCTCCCCGCCTGGTCCTCGCTCACGGTCGAGATCTGATCGAGGTTCGACGAGATCACCTCGCCAGTGGGATCAAGCCACACGACGAAGAAGCGCGCGTCGAGGATGCCCTCCGCCTCACCCTCAAGGCTGCTGCTCGCATCTTTCGGAAAGACGCCGTCGTTGTCGAGGATGATGTTGAGATAGACGTCGGCGGAGGCCTCCTGCTGAATCCTCCTCGTCTCCACCGAAACGACCAGGATGAGACCGAGCAGCACCACGAGCGAGACGAAGACCGAGGCGATGAGCCTAATCCTGAGGCGTCTCTCCATCAGGACTCACCATCCTCCACCCCTCGTCGTCGGAACCCTCCACGGCCACGAGCGAGCCAAGCGCCTGCAGCTTTCCGTTGATGAACGACGCATAGAGCGAGAGCGTGCCGTCAGGGGCGTCACCCTCCCACACACGCTCGACGAGCCAGGCGGACTTCACCGTACGCCCACCCGCACGGGCGAGCAGTGAGGCAAACAGCATCTCATGGGGGTCCACGCGCAGGGTACCACGCTTCGTGGAGAGCTCGAGGGTGTCTGCACAGATGGTGAGATCACCAAAGTTGACGAGCGCGGTCGCGCCGGAACGCGGACGTCCCAGCGCCTTGACGCGCGCGACGAGCTCGCGTGCGTCATACGGCTTCGTCACGTAGTCGTTGGCACCAAGGTCAAGACCTGCGACCTTATCGTCCACCTGCGTCTTCGCGGTGAGCATGAGAACGGGGACCGAGTTGCCATCGGCACGTATGGACCGCAGAACCTCAAGACCGTCCATGACAGGCATCATGATGTCAAGAACCGCCACGTCATAGCAGCCGCCCCTCAACATGGAGAGTGCCTTGCCGCCATCCGCCGCATACTCAACCTCAAGCCCGTTCTTGGAGAGGATGGCCGTGGTGGCGCGCGCGAGGCTTGCGTTGTCCTCGGCGAGAAGTACGCGCATGGATGCTCCGTTCTCGTAGCTCGTTTCTGCGTCTCCCCTTACGTACCCATACCGTAGACCAAATGTCAAACATCATCCCATGCGGACGTGGATTGCGCATCCAGTGCAGGCCCACGTGCCGGCAAGGACACGACGTCTCGCGCGCGCCTATAATCTGAGGACAGCGCTTTCGATCCAAAGGAGTCCCCCGGCATGGCCTTTTTTCCCGTCAACAGGCACGAGATGCTCGAGCGAGGCTGGGACCAGGTCGACTTCGTCTACGTGTGCGGGGATGCCTATGTCGACCATCCCTCCTTCGGGGCGGCGATAATCACCCGTCTGCTCGAGGCACATGGCTACCGCGTGGGGTTCATCGCGCAGCCCGACTGGCACGACCCCGCAAGCATGACCGTCTTCGGGGAGCCGCGTCTGGGCTTTCTCGTCTCGGCGGGCAACATGGACTCCATGGTCAACCACTACACCGTGGCCAAGCATCACCGCACGTCCGACTTCTACTCCCCCGGTGGTGAGATGGGCCTTCGTCCCGACCATGCCAGCGTGGTCTACGGAAACCTCATCCGCCGAACGTACAAGAAGACCCCGATCGTCCTCGGCGGCATCGAGGCAAGCCTGCGACGCCTCGCGCACTACGACTACTGGTCCAACCGACTCAAGCGCTCCGTGCTTCTCGACAGTGGGGCCGACCTCATCAGCTATGGCATGGGCGAGCATTCCATCGTGGAGATCGCCGACGCACTCGCCGGCGGCATCCCCGTGAGCCAGATCACCTGGATCGCAGGCACGGTCTATCGCACGCGCTCGGTCAAGGACCTCGACGACGCCATCGCGCTTCCCACCTGGGACGACCTTGAACTTGACAAGCTCAACTATGCCGAGGGCTTTGGCGTGCAGTCCCGCAACCTCGACCCCTTCTCCGCGCACGCGCTCGTGGAGGAGTACCCTCACGGCGTTTACGTGGTACAGAACCCGCCCGCCATGCCCCTCACCACCGAGGAGTTCGACGCGGTCTACGACCTTCCCTACGAGCGCACCTTCCACCCCATGTACGAGGGCAGGGGTGGAATTCCCGCAATCAGGGAGGTGAAGTTCTCGCTGTGCAGCAACCGCGGCTGTCTCGGGCAGTGCTCGTTCTGCGCACTCAACTTTCATCAGGGCCGCATCATCCAGGCCCGCAGCCACGAGTCGATTCTTCGCGAGGCTCGCGCCATGACGCACGATCCCGATTTCAAGGGCTACCTCTCCGACGTGGGCGGCCCCACGGCCAACTTTCGCATCCCAGCCTGCGAGAAGCAGCTCACGCACGGTGCCTGCGTGGACCGTCGCTGCCTCTCGCCCAAACCCTGTCCCAACCTGCGCGTGACCCACGAGGACTACCTCCAGCTCCTCCGGGAGCTTCGTGCCATCCCAGGCGTCAAGAAGGTCTTCGTGCGCAGCGGCATCCGCTTTGACTATGCGCTTCTCGACCCCGACCATACCTTCATCCGCGAGCTTGCCGAGTACCACACCTCCGGTCAGCTTCGCCTTGCCCCCGAGCACGTGAGCGACCGCGTCCTCGAGATCATGGGGAAGCCTTCGAACGACGTGTACGAGGAGTTCGTTCGCGAGTTCAACAAGGCGAGCAGGGATTGCGGCAAAGAGCAGTACGTGGTGCCCTACCTCATGAGCTCGCATCCTGGCTCGACCATGCGCGAGGCCGTGAGGCTCGCGGAGTTCTGTCGCGACCTCGGCTACAACCCCGAGCAGGTCTCCGACTTCTACCCCACGCCAAGCACGGTCTCCACCTGCATCTACTTCACGGGCGTTGACCCGCGGACCATGAAGAAGGTCTACTGTCCCACCAACCCCCATGAGAAGGCCATGCAACGCGCGCTCATCCAATACCGAAACCCGCACAATCACGATCTGGTGACGGAGGCGCTGCACAAGGCGGGCCGTGAGGATCTCATCGGCTACGGGCCGAAGTGCCTCGTCCGTCCCGACAGGTCCGAAAGGTCGGGCAAGGACAGGACCGGTGGCAGAAACGGGCTGCCCCACCAACGGAAGCGACCCAAACGCTGAGCGAGACGGCTCGTCGGCGAGGATAGGTACGGCACGTTCTTCTCAGCATGTTCAGCGAAAGGACTCCCATGAACGACTTCACGTTCTGCTCACCCACCAAGTTCGTCTTCGGTCGCGGCGTCACGGAGTGCGTGGGAGAAGAGCTTGCGGCCGCAGGCTTTCATCACGCCCTCGTGGTATACGGAAAGGGTTCCGTCATCCGGACGGGCACGCTCGGCCGCGTGCTCGCAACGCTTGATGCTGCGGGCATCGCACACGACGAGCTCCCTGGCGCACGTCCCAACCCCGAGGTCGGTCTCGTCCGCGAGGGAATCGCCGTGGCACGCAAGGCGAAGGTCGACCTCATCCTTGCCGTTGGCGGCGGATCGACCATCGACACGGCCAAGGCCATCGCGGTCGGAGTACCCTACGAGGGCGACGTCTGGGACCTCTTCGCAAACAAGGCCCAGCCCGTCGCCGCCGGCAAGCCTCCCGTGGCCTGTGTGCTCACCATCCCGGCGGCAGGGTCGGAGGCGAGCGCATCCTGCGTCATCACAAACGACGAGCTACAGCTCAAGCGTGGCCTCTCCACCGAGCTCCATCGTCCCGTCATCGCCTTCATGGACCCGGAGCTCACCTTCACGCTACCGCCCTATCAGACCGCCGCAGGTGTGACCGATATGATTGCCCATATCATGGAGCGCTACTTCTCGAGCGTACGTCCCATCCCTGTGACCGATAACATCGCCTGCGGAATCATTCGTGCCCTCATCGACGAGGCGCCGCGTGCGCTTGCCGATCCCAGGGACTACGACGCACGGGCCAACATCATGTGGGCCGGGACGCTCGCGCACAACGACCTCGCAGGTCTCGGACGCAATGCCAAGCCAAACGGTCGCGCAGGTGGTTGGGAGAGCCACGCCCTCGAGCACGAGCTCTCCGCGCATGATCCGCGCATCACGCACGGTGCCGGCCTCGCAGTCATCTTCCCCGCCTGGATGCGCTACGTATGGCGAGAGAATCCCGACCGCTTCCTCTCCTTCGGCCGAGACGTCTTTGGCATCGAACCGGTCGACCCGGCCGAGGACGACGTGGATGTCACCCCCGAGGAGGCCGTGGCCGATGCCGTCAGCGCCACGATCGACGAGCTCCAAGCGTTCTTCGTCTCCCTTGGCATGCCACGCACCCTCTCCGAGCTGGGGGTGACTGCCGACGCGATCGAAGCGCTCCTCGTCACGCTCGAGAGGAACAAGGGGGCGGTGTTCGGCGATTTCCGCCGTCTCACCCTGACGGATGCGCGTGCGATCTACGAATCGGCACTGTAGTCACGCCCGCCTCAGGACCTCCCAGCCCGCAATGTCGACGCACCACGGGATGAACTTTCCCGTCACGCGCAAGAGAAGCGACACCACGCCGCAACACGCCACGGCAAGGTGAAGTCGGTTGGCGAGGAGGGCACGACGCACGACGGTTCGTGGACGCTGAGCGAACGGGAAGTGTCGGACGTCCTTCGCACCCCCCGTGCGCTGGGCCACCTCCACGAACTCGGTCCTCACCCAGAAGGGGCATACCGCCGTGGCGCAGATGCCCGTGCCATGAAGCTCCCAGCGCAGGCCGCGCGTGTAGCTCTGCATGAACGCCTTACTCGCCGCGTACACGTTGAGGTGGGGAAGGGGCAGAAACGATGCGCAGGACACCACTTCGATGATGTGCGAGCCGCGGACCATGTACGGAACCACCGCCTGGGTGAGAAGAACAGCGGCGGCACAGTTGACATCGATCATAGACGTCACGTCGGTCGGGGAAATGGTTGCGTACGAGCCGACCTTGCCGAGACCTGCCGCGTTGACGAGGTAGGTCACCTGCGGGTTGCTCTCCTCGAGCGCCATGCGTATGGCCGCTAGTCCCTCCCCGCACGAGAGGTCGGCGGCGATGACGCGCGTGGGCACGGGAATCTCGGCCGCAAGGGCCTCGAGACGCTCGATGCGACGAGCCACGACCCAGACCTCGTCCACGTCACTCCGCGCCGCAAGTACGCGCACGAACTCGCGGCCCATGCCCGATGACGCTCCAGTGACGACTGCGACTCCCATGAGACCCTCCCCCTGATAGCCACGTCCGAGTATAGCCTGGAATAGGTGACAGGTATCTTTTCCAGGTTTTGGAAGTTGCTTTGGGTATGCGCGTTGGCACGTTTTGGGCTCTAGGACCGAGACGAGATGCATAACCAATGAGACCACGCACCTTGGATATGCGAAGCGGATCGACCTGGAGAAAACACCTGTCACCTATTCCAGGCTATACTCGGACGTGGCGGAACTGGGTGCGGTGACATTGGGGGCTTTCGTGGCGCAGAACGAGACTGACGGGCCTGATCTTGCGGGCCGCTCCACATACCAGGACGCAAGCGGCAGGGTCGTCTATTACAACTCGTTTCTCAAGAAGAGCTTCTACATCCCCCATGACCGCCAACGCGCATACACCAACCTGGCGGGACGACACATGATTGCCATCGCGCTCGGCTGCATCGTCTGGGGCGTCCTCAAGAACGTTCCCATCGGCTTGGTAGTTGGCATCGGCTCGTTCATGGCACTACAGGCCTACTTCTACCTTAGCTTTCTCACGTCGCTCGAGCTCGCCCCCAATGATGACTCCCGAAGGCAGGCAGCTCGGCGCACTAACCCCTTCGCGACCATGTCACGTCAGCAGTCCATCCGAATGAGCGCCATCATGCTTGTCCTTGGTGCGCTCATTGCGCTTAACGCCTGCCAGCAGCAGTTTGTTGGTATCCTTCTCTACGTAAACTTCGCGCTCGCAGCCGCATCCATGGCCTTTGGCATCATGTGCGTCATCGCGCTCCTACGTGGCGAGACGAAATAGCCAGCCGGGAGAGGACCCCGTCCACGAGAACACCGAGGGAGAAGAGCATGTCTGAGTACGACGGAATCACGATGCTCACGTACGTAGAGGAGACCCCGGCACGAATTCAGGCAAACGCTGCCAACGCGGCCCAGCTCACGGGGTCACTCGTCGATGCGTTTCTCGCCAGGGGCTATCGTGCCATCTGGATCATCGCCTGCGGGTCGAGCGCAAACGCAGGCTGGTGCGCACGTCCGTTCATGAGAAGCTGCCTCGGAATCGATGTCGAGGTCGTGAGCCCATCGGCGTTCATCTTCTCCGACTTCGTCCCCTCGGAGGACACGCTCTGCTTCGTCGTCTCGCAAAGCGGTTGCTCGACCAATTCCATCGCCGCACTCGACAGGCTACGCGAGCTCGGACGACCGGCAATCGGTCTTACGGGCAACGTGGACTCTGACTTCAGGGATCACAGCGACCTTCTCGTCGACTATGGCGTCGGCGTCGAGGTCGTCGGCTATGTCACGAAGGGCGTAGTCGCGCTAGCCGAGTTTCTCATGCTCTTTGCGGCCGAAGCCGCCCTCGGGAAGAAGACCCTCTCGGTTGAGAGACACGCTCGGATCTACCGGGAGCTTGACATCATCCCCGACCTTCATCGTGAGGTCCAGAAAAGGACGAACGAGTTCTATGAGAAGCGCTTCAAGGAGATGACCTCGATCACCGTGCACTATGCGCTTGGCTTTGATCAGGCCTACGGCATCGCGACCGAGGCTGCGCTCAAGTTCGGCGAGACGATGAAGGTACCAAGCTTCGCGTTCGACGCCGAGGAGTACAACCATGGTCCCAACCTCCAGCTCACGCCAAACTACACCGTCATGTTCGTTGACGACATGAGCAAGGGCTCGGAACGGCTCGTCCAGCTCTACCACGCCACGCGCGTAATCACCGACGAGGCGTTCCTCCTCACCGACAGAGACTCCGCCGGCGACGCGAACGTATTCCAGCTGCCAGCCGCCGGCCTCGAGGAGCCACTCCTGTCACCTCTGTACGTCCTTCCCTTCTTCCAGATCATCGCCTACCGTGCGACGAGCGACCTTGGACGCTGGGGTGGGTACCCCCTTACGAAGGCGTATCGCGAAGCAGCTCCGAGCAAGACCGAGGCAATCGACAGGGTCATGCCTCTGTCGTAGGCACCTCGTCGGAGCTGCAATCGGTCATCGCATCTATTACCTCACCCACGGCTTCGTGAGTCACACAGACGCAGTACGCGCCATCGACCCTAAGCCCATGGTCGTTATGGTCGAACTGAATGACGCGCAGGCCAGCACCTCGTGCCGCCTGGACTCCGACAGGAGAGTCGTCGACTGCAATCGCGCATGACGGGACCGTGCCGAGAAGGGCGGTCGCTCTTGTGTAGATGGCCGGATCGGGCTTTGCGCGCTTGACCATGTCGCCGGTGACCACGACGTCAAAGAGACCGTCCATATCGCACTCGCAGAGCATGCGAGATACGTCGGACTCGAGGCTCGAGCTGGCCAGGGCGAGCCTGAGACCCCGATCGTGAAGGCGCTCGACAAGGTCCTTGGCACCGGGGATGATGATGTCGGCGTAGGGAAACTGGTGCGCCGTCATGTAGGCGTGCTTCTCGGCGGCCATGTCGTTCTCACCCACGCCAAGAATGCGCCCAAGGATCTCGTTCTCGCACTTGTCAGAACATCCATAGAGTTCGATCCGGTCCTCTTCGGAGAGTTTGGAACCATGCTGGGCGAGAAGCTCGCGAAAGAGCCTCTCCCACTGCCCCTCGCTGTCGACCAGCACCCCATCCATGTCAAAGATGACAGAGTCAATGCCGGGAGTCCTCATCAGCGACCACCCCTTCAGATGGAGAACGTTAATGACAGGCCGTTGCCCTCGTTGAACACCCATTCTCTTCGAGACGCGTTGCGAAGAGAATGCAGGTGGGCGCATGCCCACAACATGGCCATGGAGACGGACGAGATGCGCGGGAGTAGTGGCTTTCGTGCACATTTGGGCATGTGGCAACCGCTGAGGATACAATGTCCCAAGAGCCCGCACCCTTTCGCTGGAGGATTCCATGTCTTTCTCCGTCACCCCCCTCACCATCGCTCTTCTCGTGCTTGCGGTCATCATGGTCGCCGCACCGCAGTTCATCCGAGGAACCACCTCTCCCCATATTCAGATGATGTTCGCCCAGCACAAGTTCGAGGAGCTGCTCGCCTATCTCGATACACCCCTCGTGCGGATCGGCTATCCGAAGTGGAACCGAACCTTCATGAAGCTCAACGTCTATCTCGTCGAGGGCAAGACGGATGATGCCTCCCTGATGCTTTCCGAGCTCCTTTCCGTGCACTCTTCGCGGGAGCAGCGAAAGGAGCTCATCCTCAAGGCCTTCGACTTCTATATCGGTCTGGAACGCTACGAGGAGGCAGGGGCTCTTCTCCCCGAAATCACCGAGATTACCGATGAGGTGACGGCAAAGGACCGTCAGGCAACCTATGACGTCCTTGCCAAGGGAAACTGCGGGTACGTCGAGGAGATGGAACAGGACATGGAGGGTGCCTCGCCCATGCGCAAGGCCCATCTCGCCCTCCTGCTCAAGACGCAGTACGAGAATCTCGGAAACGCGGAGAAGGCCACCGAATACGAGACGCTCGCAAAGGATGCCCTCACGCAGGTCGTGGCGTCTGCGAAGTCGAACGGTGAGAGCGCCTAAACCTGGAAATGGTACCTGTCGCCATTTCCAGGTTACCTTTTCTAGGGAGAGTCTGACGTGGGCACATCTGACGAAGCGGGGAGAGAGACGGCGTCCCGTGGCCTCGTGCATGCAATCGAGCAGCTGGGATACCCCGAGGAGTTTGGCATGGTGCTTGCTGGCGAGCTGCGCACAGAGCCTGCCATGCGCCGAATGACCGCGTACCTTCGCCAGGCGGGGCCACGGGGCCCCGAGGAAATCGCCGATGAGATGCTGGCCATCGTGACCGATCGCGATCGTTGGGCCGAGCAGAAAAGGAGCGAGTACTACAACGCCAAGGTCACCGAGTTCTACAACCGTCCCCGCAACGCCAACGACGAGTAGCTACCCACCTACTGCGCAAGGGCAAAGGCGACCACATAGTCACCCTCGTTGGATATGGAGACAAGCACCTCGGATGCACCCGCCCTGGCGAGCACGGGAGCAATCCCCTTGCTCGCGACCACGTACGGCGCACCGTCCTCATCGTCAAGTGACTCAATGGCACGCAGGTCAAACACACCGTGTGCCTGATGGCCTAGGGCCTTGAACGTAGCCTCCTTAACGGCAAAACGACCGGCCAGATACTCCACGGAGTCACCGCGTTCAAGCGCCTGCGCACGTTCGGCATCCGAGAAGGTCTTGGTGACAAATGCGTTCGCCTCTCCGATGGTCTCAGACGCAGGCTCCTCGCCATTATTCCTTGGCTTCCGAGCAGGAACATACCCGAAGTTCCCGCAAAGACGGCGAAACTCGCTCAGACAGACCATGTCCACGCCGATGCCCACAACCATGCTTCCTCCTACATCAGCATCGTGGGTGCAGATTGCTGGTCCGCACATCCACGTTTTCTCTCAATCCTCCGCACGATCACGTCCTTGCCTGGCGAAGAACCGTACGCCCGTGACCTCATAGTCATTGCAGAACATCTGGCAATTCAAGATTTGCATAAGGGTACCGCAGCCAAACAACTTGTTGGGTTTGATACCAAAACGAAAATCGACTTCGATATACCACGCTAGACGACCTCTTGCAGGTACCTTAGTACATCAAATCGTGTGGCTTAGTCATCAGTCCAAAAACGAGGTAAATAAACGAGGTGCCGATTCTTCACTGGTTTGTGTGCCTTGATTTGTGAGGGTAACCCATGCATCTAACATGTATACATGTATATGCATATTATTAGGAAATGATTTAATTATTATGTATATAATAACAACCAGATGGACGATAGGCAAAAACCGCCACACAAAGCTCTACTTTTCTTGTACCTCATCTCTAATACCCTCCTCTCTAGAAAAGTAGCTCGAAACAAGATGGCGTTTTCAATCGGCACCAACAGCTCCGATGCGCAGGACGAAGTATCGAAATGGCCACCGAACTCGCAAGGCCCTCTGGCTCCTGCTGCCTCTTTCGCCAGAACTCACAGAGATGGACCGTGTGCGGGCTGTGATGGGGTTGTTCTTATTCGTCTCTCTTCCTAAAGTAGTCCGATAATAGACTAGTTTGGAAGGAACTCCAATGGATGAGCGCGGACAGCGTCTTTCCCAACTGAACAACGACCTTCTCCGCCTAGACAGGCTCTACAACGATTACGCGCACCTCCATGGCGAGACATATCTCTCGCTTGCGATGCTGGAGGTCTTGGCAGACAACCCCGAGGGGGTGAGCCAGAAGAGGATTGCCCAGGAGGTGTTTGCCTCGAAGCAGACGGTAAGCTCCGCCGTAGGTGACCTGGCGCGCAGGGGAATCGTGGAGCAGCGTGCATGTGAAAGCGATGGTAGGAGCAGGCTCGTCTTTCTCACGGATGTGGGCCACGCCTACGTGCGCGGCACCGTCGGTGTCATGCGGGCGCTATCCCTCGAGGTGACCAGGGGAATGGACGCAATCGACCTCGAGGTCGTGCATAGGGTGGCCACCTATTATGCGACCGAGTTCGAGCGAAGGATGGCCGAGGGAGACTCTCGTGGCTGAGACAGATGACGCGAGCTCCACGTCGCTGTCAAGGCGTGCGGTAGCGGCGATCTTCATGGCGCTCCTCGTGGCCATGTTCGCCGCCGCCCTCGACCAGACCGTCGTGGCCACGGCGCTGCCCACCATCGTAGGTGATCTCGACGGTGCCACCCACATGCTGTGGGTCACCACCGCCTACGTACTCGCAAGCACGGTGGCGATGCCCATCTACGGCAAGCTGGGAGACCTCATCGGGCGAAGGGGTCTCTTCCTGGGCGCGCTGGTCCTGTTCGCCGTTGGCTCCATCGCCTGCGCCCTCGCGGTCGCCATGGCAGGGCTCATCGTCGGGAGGGCCATGCAGGGTCTGGGAGGGGGTGGCCTCATGATTCTCTCGCAGGCCATCGTGGCAGACGTGGTGCCTCCGCGCAGGCGCGCGTGGTACCTGAGCATCATGGGCATCGCATATGCCGTGCCCACGGTCGCCGGACCTCTCTTGGGCGGTTTCTTCACCGACACCGTAGGCTGGCGCTGGGCATTCTGGATGAACGTCCCCCTCTCGGCACTCGCCGTCCTCGTGGCGGCGACAACGCTGCCCACGACACGGCGCTCCTACGAGAAGGGCTCGTTCGACGTGCGAGGAACCCTCGCGCTTGCGGCCGCGCTCTCCACGCTCACGTTCGCCATCTCGCTCGGTGGGTCGACCCTTCCCTGGAACTCGCCTATCATCCTGGGGCTTCTGGCTGGTACCGCGATCGCGGCGATCGCCTTCTCAAGGGCCGAGACGCACGCGGTCCAACCCATCATGTCGCCCTCCCTGCTTGAGAGCCGCAACTTCCTGGTCTGCGCGACGGGAGGATTCATCACGATGTTCGTGATGATGGGAACGCTCACCTACCTACCCACGTACTACCAGGTGGTTGACCAGATGAGCGCCATGGGTGCAGGATACATGGAGCTTCCCATGAACATCGCCTGGTTTGTCGCATCGCTTATCTCAGGTGCACTGGTAGCGAGACGGGGCAGGTACAAACGGCTCATGGTGGTGGGCTTCGTTCTTTTGGTGGTAGGGGTGCTCACGCTCTGCGGCATCACGCTCGAGACACCCGTGCTCCTCATCGCCGCCGTTCTCAGTCTCGTTGGCTTCGGCATCGGTCTCACCTTCGAGATACTCGTTCTCATCGTCCAGAACGAGTTTCCCGCCTCGGACGTGGGCATGTCCACCGCCGCCACCAACCTGGTACGCGAGATGGGGACCACGCTTGGCACAGCGGTTGCCGGAGCGCTCTTCACCAGCAGGCTTGCCGACACGCTCTCGCAGGGCCTTGCCTCGGTCGGAGGCGTAGGCATGCTCGGCGTGAATGCAAATGCCCTAACTCCCGCCATCGTGCGAAGCCTACCCGACGCCGTGCGCGAAACGGTGCGTCTGGCGTACAACGACGCGCTCGTCCCCGTGTTCTGGGTCATGGCGGCATTGTCCGCTTGTGGACTGGCATGCATGCTTCTTCTCCGCGAGAGGCCTCTTGCGGAGTGAGGCCCCTCGCGAACGATGGAAGACCATCTCACCTAGTCCTACCAGCGATGATGCCGCCGACCATGCATGCGCCGAGAATAAGCGCTCCGAGAAGGACGATCGCTCCTCCGGGACGCAGGGCGAGGTACCACGAGACAACGAGCCCGCCCATCGTCGAGACGAGCGATACCACGACGGCGGTGGCGATGGTCGCCCGGTAGCTCCGTGCGACCTGCAGTCCCACGGCCACCGGTATCACCAGCATGGACGAGACCACCAGCGAGCCTATGATGCGAGCGGAGATCGAGATCACGACACCTGTCACCAGCGCGAAGGCGACCTCGACCGCAGCCACGCGCACGCCGCTCGCACGAGCCATGCTCTCGTCGACGGAGATGGAGGAGAGCGCCCTTCGGACAACGATCCAGAATGCCACGACGCCGCAGGAGAGCATCAGAACGGATTGGAGCTCATCCGCGCTCACCGCGACGATGCTGCCGAAGAGGGTAGTCATCGAGCGACCGGGTGTTACCTGCAAACGACGAGAGGATGCCCGCAAGCCCCGCTCCCACGGCCGACACGATGGCAATCGTCAGGTCGGCACTGCGAGGCATCCTCCTGCGCATCCCCTCCATCGAGAGCGAGGCGATGACGCAGGCCACGAGGGCTCCCACCACCGGGTCGATACCTGCGACCAGCCCTCCTGCAACACCGGCGAGAGAACAGTGCGCGAGGGGCGTCACCGGTCATCGACGTCCTTCTCAGTACCAGTGTGACACCAATGAGCGGAAGCGTGACGGCAAGTGCCGCGCCCGCGAGAAGAGCTCTCTGCATGAACTGATACCCTAGCACCGGCTCCCCACCTCCTTCTCGATGCGCCCCTCCGAGAGCAGCGCGATGGTTCCCGCGCAGGCACGTGCGTTATCGAGGTCGTGCGTGACCACGAGGGCCGCTGCACTCCCCTCGCACAGTTGCGAGACGAGCCTGAAGAACGCA
>Ga0268359_12556_pt1 | contig 14970 bp, 15 predicted proteins | sample BioMet11_FD_194416 | JGI IMG/M metagenome (GOLD analysis project Ga0268359, IMG submission 194416) | Sewage microbial communities from Oakland, California, United States - Biofuel 11 (PacBio Assembly) | ecosystem: Engineered > Wastewater > Sewage > Unclassified | place: USA: California | collected...
TAAATGCCAGAATTGATAGCAATAAGACTGCTTATATTGATTTGGGGCTGGATATTAATAATTATGATCAGCTGAATTATGTTATGGGCAGAATCAGACGGATTAAGGGCGTTTACAAGGTAGAAAGAAAAATTTCCGGCGTATAAAGAATTTTAGGAGGAAAAGATGAAGATATTACATATGGAGGTAGGAGTACTGGCAACCAATTGCTATATTCCCTACAATGAAGAAACTTTAGAAGGGGTGGTTGTGGATCCCGGTGCTGAGGGAGAAGCCATTGTTGCCACTATCCAAAAGTACAAACTGAAAATAAAGGCTATCTTTATTACCCATGGCCATAACGATCACATTGGTGGCTTAGGCGAAGTGCGTAAAGCTACGGGCGCCAAGGTATACATCAGCAAGGACGATGCACATATGCTGGCCAAAACCAGAAATGCCTTTATAGACGAACCGCCCCAATCTTTTGACCCGGCCGACGAATATTTCCTTGAAGGACAAGAGCTGGATGTTGCCGGTATACATTTTAAGATTGTACTCACACCCGGACATACTCAGGGAGGCGTTTGCATTATTGTTCCAGAGGCTAAGGTAGTGTTCTGCGGCGATACGATTTTTGCTGAATCTATAGGCAGAACAGATTTACCGGGTGGCTCCTACGACGAAATTTTAAATTCCATTAAAACAAAACTATTAACACTAGATGATGATGTACAATTATTACCCGGTCATGGACCGGATACAACAGTAGGGTGGGAACGTCGCAGAAATCCGTTTCTGCAATAAATTATGAATAATATTACTGATATTAAGAAAAGTGTATGGGTTAAATTAGCTATTGCTATTGGAGCACTGTTTTTGTTTTATATGTTGGCAGGTTTGATGTTTCCGGTACTGATGGCCATAGCTTTAAGCATAGCAATCCATCCTTTGGCTAAAAGTATTGCCAAAATAAAAATGGGCGAACGTCAGCTGCCTGATATTGTGGTGATTATCCTTACTTTTCTGGTAGTAGGCTTGCTGCTTTATTTGTTTATAGCTTTTCTTCTGATACCCTTGTTTAAAGACGTAAATGGTATTTTAAGAAGCATTCCGCTACCTTCCGGAGAAGGCACTACTCACATGCCGGACTTCATGCATTCGGAGAGTGTGAATGCCCTCCCTTCCGATATTAAGGAAATTTTGGGACAGGCTATCCAAAGCGCTTCCCAAAGTCTGATGACAGTGGCGAAATCTTTGGTTGCCTCCACCTTTGGTGTGGCAGCCAGTGTGTTGGGTTTGTTCATCGTACCTTTTTGGTGTTTTATTTCCTGAAAGATTGGAAAATTCTCAGTAACATGTTCGTTAATATGTTTGCCTCTACAGCCGTCCTCTGGTATATAAGATTGTTCAAGATTTAGGACAGACGATGCAGGGCTACGTCTTGGGCATGATGAAAATGTGCGTACTGGCCGGCTTGTGTATTGCAGCCATTACCAGCTTGGTAAATGCCAAATATGCCCTATTGATGGGCGTTTTAGGTGCCATGATGGAACTAGTTCCCTTTGTTGGGCCGGTGTTTTGTACCATTACCGCAGTATTTTAGTTTATACCGCAGGACCCAATCTGGTACCCTATATTTTCTTTGGTTATGTAGCGTATTATATCTTTGATAGTCAGGTTTTGTTCCCGCATGTTATGAACAAGGCCGTAACTATTCCATCTGTGGTAATTATTTTATCTGTACTGATGGGTGGTAAAGTTTTTGGTATCATGGGTTTGATTTTTGCTGTGCCCGTTCTTTGTGTAGCGAAGGTACTTTACAAGTACTTGTGGCACATGGGTGAAGAACAATAAATAAAAGCGTGGAGATTTACCAATCTCCACGCTTTTGCTTTATTTACCAATCGGGGACGGTACCAACTGGCAAGTAGTATGCATGGTTTATTAATTGTACTTACCAGTGGGGACGGTACTAACTGGTAAATAGTATGCAATGCTTGTCAAAAAGTGTGGTTGTTAATTGGCAAAGGATGCTTATCACTTACCATTTGGGGACGGTACTAACTGGTAAATAGTATGCGCTGTTTGTCAAAAAGTGTGGTTGTTAATAGACAAAGGACGTTTATCATTTACCAATTGGTACCGTCCCCAATTGGCAACAAGTTAACCGATAGTTACCGGTTAGTACCGTCCCCAAATGGTAAATACTGAATCTTTTACGAAAAATGCAGATAATCTTGAAGAATAGGGTTAATTTGTGATAAAATAATTAAGTTATTAGAAAGAGATGTTTGGAGGGAATTAAATTGTTAACAGGAGCACCAAGAGGAACAAAGGATGTTTTGCCTTCTTCTGTTAGGGCGTGGCGCTATGTAGAGCAGATTATGCGGGAGGTTTGCCGTGAGTTTGGCTACAGAGAAATCCGGACTCCTATTTTTGAGCATACAGAGCTTTTCCAAAGAGGTATTGGCGACGATACTGATGTGGTGGACAAGGAAATGTATACATTTATTGATCGGGGTGGGAGAAGCGTTACTTTAAGGCCGGAAAATACTGCTGCGGTAGTGCGATCTTTTGTGGAAAATAAAATGTACGGAGAGAATTTACCGTTTAAGGTTTTCTACATTGGACCGATGTTTAGATATGATCGTCCTCAAGCAGGCAGGCTAAGACAGTTCCACCAATTCGGTGTGGAGGCCATTGGTTCAGATGCAGCGGTAACTGATGCTGAGTGCATTATGCTGGCAATGACTGTTTTAAAGAAAATGGGCTTAAAGGATTTGAAGCTGAAAATAAATTCTGTAGGCTGCCCCAAGTGCCGTCCTACCTATAGGAAGGCTTTGCAGGATTTCTTCAGACCACACATTGCTGAAATGTGTGCGGACTGCCAAAATAGGATAGATAAAAACCCTATGCGCTTGTTGGATTGCAAGGAAGAAAAGTGCAAGGCAATTGCGGTTGGCGCACCTAAGGTTACTGATTATCTGTGCAAAAATTGTCAGAAGCACTACGGCAAGGTAAAGGAACTTCTTACCGCTGCCGGTGTAGAGTATGAAGAGGACAGTAACCTGGTAAGAGGGTTGGATTACTACACGAAGACTGCTTTTGAGATTCAATACACACCATTGGGCGCCCAAAGTGCTGTAGCCGGTGGTGGCAGATACGATGGCCTGGTAGAAGAAATCGGCGGGCCGGCCATGAGTGGCATTGGGTTTGCCATGGGTATGGAAAGGGTACTGATTGCTTTGGAAAAGCAAGGAGCTTTTACCTAAGGCAACTGATGATTTGGACGTGTTTGCCGTAGTACCTGATGAAAAGGATTTACCTAAGGCTTTTTCTTTGGTAAATAAGCTGAGAGAGGCCGGTGTTTCTGCGGATCTTGATTCCATGGGCAGAAGCTTTAAGGCTCAAATGAAACAAGCCAATAGATTGGCAGCCAAGAAGGTTATTATCCTGGGAGCGGATGAGCTTTCCAGAGGTGCTGTTGTTCTAAAGAACATGGCTGATAGCAAGCAAGAAGAAGTTGCGATGGATAAATTGCTGACTGCAATACAAGAGGAGAAGTGAGAAAAATGACATTTAAACGAACTCATCATTGTGGTGAATTGACCAAAAAGGATAACGAGCAGGTGGTAACCCTGTGTGGCTGGGTAAGCAAACGCAGAGACCATGGCGGAATTATTTTTATTGATTTAAGAGATAGATATGGTATTGTGCAGGTGGTTATGGATCCTGCGCATGATGAAAAGGATTTCCACTTGGCAGAAACGGTTCGTAATGAATATGTTCTACAAGTTACCGGCAAGGTACGTTTGCGCAGTACTGAAACTATTAATCCTAATATTGCTACCGGTGAGATTGAAGTAGTAGCTAGCGATTTTGCTATTTTGAATGCAGCTAAGACACCGCCGTTCTATATTCAGGATGGTGTAGATGTAGATGAAAATGTTCGTCTAAAATATCGTTATTTAGACCTGCGTAGACCTGAAATGCAAAAGAACATCATTCTTCGTCACAAGGTAACCAAGCTGATGAGGGATTATCTGGATGGCAGAGACTTCTTAGAGATTGAAACTCCTATGTTGACTAAGAGTACTCCGGAGGGCGCTCGTGACTATCTGGTTCCTTCCCGTGTAAATCCCGGCAAGTTCTACGCTTTGCCTCAGTCTCCGCAAATTTTCAAACAGATTTTGATGGTATCCGGTCTGGAAAAATATTTCCAAATCGTACGTTGCTTCCGTGATGAGGATTTAAGAGCTGACCGCCAGCCTGAATTTACTCAGCTGGATATTGAAATGTCCTTTGTGGATCAGGACGATATCATGGCTATGACTGAAGGCTTGATGGCTTATATTTTCAAGGGCGCGTTGGGCATTGACATTCCTCTTCCCATGGGTCGTATGTCCTGGGATGATGCCATGGATCTTTATGGCAGCGATAAACCGGATCTGCGTTTTGATATGAAGCTGGTTAACATGAATGAGGCAGTGAAGGGTTCCGGCTTTAAGGTATTTAATGAAATCATTGACAAGGGTGGTTTGGTAAAGGCCATTAACGTAAAAGGCTATTGCCAGATTCCTCGTCGTGAGATAGATGGTTTGGAAGATTTTGTAGGTATTTACGGTGCCAAGGGCTTGGCTTACATTATGTACAACCAAGATGGTACGGTAAAGTCTCCTATTGCTAAGTTCTTCTCCGAAGACATCATGAAAAAGATTTTGGCTACAGGCAAAGCAGAGCCGGGTGACCTGCTCCTCTTTGTTGCTGACGTGAAGCCTTCCGTAGTAGCTCAAGCTCTTGGTGCTTTACGTATTGAAATGGCCAAGAGAAGAGGCTTGATTGATGAGAACAAGCTAGCCTTTACCTGGGTAGTAAAGTTCCCAATGTTCGAATATAGCGAAGAAGAAAAACGCTTTGTGGCTATGCACCATCCGTTCACAGCTCCTTGCGACGAAGATATTCCCAAGCTTTTAACTGACCAAGGTCATGTTTATGCCAAGGCTTACGATATGGTCCTGAATGGCACGGAAATCGGTGGCGGCAGTATCCGTATTCACCGCAGAGATGTACAAAATAAAGTATTTGAAGCTATTGGTCTTACCGATGAAGAGGCACAAGAGAAGTTTGGCTTCCTAATGGGAGCCTTTGAATATGGTGCTCCTCCACATGGTGGCTTAGCATTTGGTTTGGATCGCTTAATTATGATTATGGCAAAGCGTCCTTCCATCCGTGATGTTATTGCCTTCCCGAAAACTCAAAGTGCTATTGATTTAATGAGTATGGCACCTGATGATGTTACTGAAAAACAGTTAAGAGAGTTACACATTAGAACCACTGTTTTGAAGAAGGAAAATAAGGCCAACGAAGAACAAAAATAATTGCCAAAACGCCTTGAAATGGCTATAATAAGAGATGAAGAGAATCCCTCCGGTGTTCGAGAACATTCCGTGTTTTGAGCCAACACACTTTAAACGGGAGCCATGAGCTCTTACTGCTGCTGATAAGCCTCTATAAGTGGAAATCAAATGTGGTAAGGAAGGCACCCACCTGCAAATGCAGGTTCAAAACCAGGAATATAAACGGCATTGTTGGGGCTCTTTATTTTTTAGGAGAAAATTATGGATACCCAAAGAATTGAAATGTTAATTGGCAAAGAGGCTTTGACCAAGCTGTCTACATCCCGTGTAGCTGTAATAGGCTTGGGCGGGGTAGGTTCCTATGTAGCAGAGGCTTTGGTAAGAAGCGGCGTGGGTAATATTAGAATAGTTGATGGCGATGTGGTGGAAAGCAGCAACGTCAATAGACAGCTACCGGCCCTCAGCACCACTATAGGTAGTAATAAAGCTGCTGTTATGGGGGCTAGAATGTGGGCCATAAATCCTGAGTGTAATGTGGAAAAATACGAGGCTTTCTATGAGCCCGGTAAATTCCATGAATGTCTGGAAGGACACTGGGATTATATCGCCGATGCCATTGATGATGTGAAGGCTAAGGTAGACCTTTTGGCTGCTTGCTATTCTGCCGAGATACCGGTAATTTCAGCTATGGTACAGGCAACAAGCTGGACCCGACCCCCAGCTTAAATTGGCTGACATTAGCGAGACCAAGGTGTGTCCACTGGCGAAAGAACGTCCGTAAGCTATTACGGGAGCAAGGTATTACCAAGGGTATCAAGGTAGTTTATAGCGAAGAACCATCTCAAAAATTGACGGAGGGCTATACTCCGGCCAGCATGGTTTTCGTGCCGGCTAGTGGCCGGGCTGCTGATGGCTTCTTGGATAGTAAGAGATATTATTGGCAGAAAATAATCAGCTTTATGGCTGATTATTTTTCTGTCCGGACAAATTTTTTGCTTTTTTAGAAAAATTGTTGCAAAATACATGTATTAAAGTGGGTTTAAAAGTTTGGTATAATCTACATATGTATGGGTTAGGAGTAGACGCATGGATTTTTTGGTACTTAGTTTTTTTGGTTATTTTAGTAGATCGGCTTACCAAGATACTGGTTATGGATAAAATGCAGGAAGGTATGAGCATCCCCGTTATTCAGGAATTTTTCATTTTACCTACGTCCTTAAATCCGGGCGCAGCCTTTGGTATGCTGCCTAATAATAGGAGCTTTTTTATTGCCTTAACAGTGGCTGTGCTGGTGATAGCCTTTGTGGCCAGAAAGCAAATCTTGAAAGAAACGGCTTGGATTAAATATGGTATGGCCTTATTCTTTGGGCGGTGCCATTGGCAATTTGCTAGACCGGATAGAAACAGGTTTTGTGGTGGATTTTTTTGACTTTATTATCTGGCCTGTTTTTAATGTGGCGGATATAGCTATTTGTGTGGGAGTAGGGATGATTATATGGTCAGTGTTGAAGAGCGAAACGAAGAATCAGAAGTCTTAAATACAGATCCGGTGGCAGCTGAAGAGGCCGGTGAACGTGCCGATGTTTTTTTGGCAGCCAGGCTGGATGTATCCAGGGCCAATGTGCAAAAGCTACTGGAAGAGGGTAACGTGACTCGAGCCGATGGGAAAGTCATGAAGGCCAACCATAGGGTAAAAGCCAGTGAAGTTTTTACCGTAATTATTCCACCTCCTATTGATTTGGAGGCTGAGCCGGAAAATATTCCTTTGGATATTATTTATGAGGATGAGGATGTCATTGTGGTGAATAAGCCCCGTGGCATGGTGGTGCACCCGGCAGCAGGCAATTATACCGGTACCCTGGTAAATGCCTTGTTGTATCATTGTAAAAATCTTTCCGGTATCAATGGTGTCATTAGACCAGGTATTGTGCACCGGTTGGATAAAGATACTTCAGGTATCATGATTGCCGCTAAAAATGACAAGGCTCACATTTCTTTGTCAGAACAGATTCAAAGTAAAGAAGCCAAGCGAAGTTATTTGGCCATCGTCCGTGGTAATATAAAACAGGATAAGGGTAGGATAGAAACTTTGATTGCCAGGGACCCTAAGGAAAGAAAGAAAATGGCAGTGGTAGCCTCCGGTGGTAGACAGGCTATTACTGAATATGAAGTACTGGAGCATTATGGCAAGTTCACAGTGGTGCGCTTGCAAGCTGCTGACAGGGCGTACGCACCAAATCAGGGTGCATATGGAGTATCTTGGTCACCCTTTGGTTGGAGATCCTAAGTATTCGCCTCAAAAAACCTGCTTTGCGATTAATGGACAGGCTCTGCATTCCGAGACGCTGACTTTTAGGCACCCCCACCACCGGTGCAATTATGGAGTTTACAGCTCCTGTACCTGAGGATATGGCAAAAATACTGACCCGTTTGCGTAATGGTCAATTTAGTTAAAGGAGATGCCATCATGAGCGTAACTGTAAAGAAAAAGGTAATTTTAGATGGACAGGCTATGAATAGAGCTTTGGTCAGAGTAGCTCACGAAATTGTGGAGCGCAACAAAGGCGTGGATAATGTAGTGCTGGTGGGTATCAGAACCAGAGGCGTGCCCTTGGCCAAGCGTATTGCCAAGGAAATAGAAGCTATTGAAAATGTTAAATTGCCGGTTGGCTCTCTGGATATTACTTTGTATAGAGATGATTTATCCACTTTAGCTTATAATCCTGTTATACATGGTACAGAAATTAGATTTTGATATCAGTGGCAAGACCATTGTGCTGGTTGATGACTGTGCTCTTTACCGGACGTACTATCAGATGCGCCCTGGATGCACTGATTGACATGGGCAGACCCAAAGCCATTCAATTGGCTGTAATGATTGATAGGGGACATAAAGAACTGCCTATTAAAGCAGATTATGTGGGTAAAAATGTGCCTACTGCTACCAGTGAGTCTGTAGATGTTACCCTGGCAGAATCCGATGGCGTAGATGAAGTAGCTCTAAGCGATATTAAATAAAAAGAAAAGTAGGTTGGTGTTAAGGTGCGTTTAAAATCATTTGAAGCTCGCGGTTTTAAGTCATTTGCCGATAAAACAAGCTTAAATTTTGAACCTGGTATTACTGCTATCGTTGGTCCTAATGGCAGCGGAAAAAGTAATATTTCCGATGCTATACGCTGGGTGCTGGGTGAACAAAGTGCCAAGTATTTGCGTGGCACCAAGATGGAGGATGTTATTTTCTCCGGCAGTAACGAGCGTCGTGCCATGGGTATGGCTGAGGTAACTTTAAATTTTGATAATACAGACCACAGCTTGCCTTTGGACTTTGACGAAGTAAGTATTTGCCGCAGAGTGTTTCGCAGCGGTGACAGTGAATATTCCATTAATAAAAAACCCTGTCGTTTAAAAGACGTGGTAACACTCTTGGCTGATACCGGCCTGGGGCGTGGTTCTATGTCCATGATTGGACAGAACCGTATTGATGAAATCTTAAATAGCCATCCGGAAGACCGGAGAACTATTTTTGAAGAGGCTGCCGGTATTGCTAAATACAGGATGCGTAAGAAAGAAGCTATGCGCAAGCTGGATGATACAGCTGCCAACTTAGTGAGAATCAACGATATTAAGTCTGAGATTGAATCCCGCCTGGGGCCTTTGAAGGCGGCTGCTGAAAAAGCGGAGAAATATCAGGGCTTTGCCGGTGAACTGCGTAAGGTGCAGGTCACCCAATTTGTGCACCGTATTGAGAATATTGAAATTGCCAAACAAAAATTAGAAGATAAATATAAAGCTTTATCTGATGAAAATACTGAACATACCTCTAAGGTGAAAGCCAAGGAAGCAGAAGGCATGGGCCTGAAGGTAGAGCTGGATAAATTAAACGAAGAATATAATCACCTGCAAAATATCTTGGCTGAAAAAGAAAAACATATCGAAACACTTCGTGGTCAGGAAGGGGTTATGGCAGAGCGTATTACCCAATGCCATAATAATATCGATCGCTTGGCTAAGGCCAAGATAAATTGAATGAACAATTGGAAACGATGAATACCAACCTGGCTGCTGTGGCCGAGCAATATGATAACTTGGACCAGGATAGACAGGCAGCGCAAACTGCTTCTGACCAGTGCAATACGCAGCGGGAAGAAATTGAAAACAGGATTAAGAGCATTGAAGAGGAATTGAGCAAATTCCAATCCTCTGTGTTTGAAGGTATGCAGGAGATTGTCAACCTGCGTAATACCATTACCGGGCTGCGGCAGGCTCAGGAGCTGATGCATAGAAAGAGCCAGCAGCTGAAGGATACCATTGCTGAGGCTGAGGCAAAGCATAATGATGCTACCACCAGACACAGCAACTACTTGTCTGAGCAGGAGAAAACAAAAGCCAGGGAGGATGAGACTAACAACCTCATTGCCCAGGCCAATGCAGAGAAAAATGCCCATGGGCAGGAATTGGCTAAGAGACAGGAACATTACGATGGTATTGCTGCGGAAGTAGAAAAGCTGGAAGCCAGGCTGAATGTTTTAGAGAACCTTCTGAAAGAGCACGAGGGCTTTGGCCACGGGGTAAGAAGCGTTTTGAATAATCGCGCACCCTGGCGTGCTAATGTTGTCGGCGTAGTGGCTGATCTCTTTAAGGTAGAGGATAAGTATGCCGTAGCCATGGAAACCGCCTTGGGCGCCGCATTGCAAAATATTGTTACCAAGGATGCCGAAACAGCTAAGGCTGCTATTCGCGATTTAAAAGCCAATAAAAAGTGGTAGAGCTACGTTCCTGCCTTTAGATACCTTGCGGGTCCGTACTTTCCCGGAAAGATTTAAGGATGTTTTGCACAATAACGGGGTTTTGGGTGTAGCTGCTGATTTTGTGTCCTGTGACGAGGCAGTAAAACCGGCCGTACGTTTCCTTTTGGGTCAAGTGGTTTTAGCTAATGACCTGGATAGTGCTTTAGAGGCTGCCAAGAAGGCGGAAATGAGCCTTAGAGTCGTTACTTTAGACGGAGAGGCTATTTACCCCGGCGGTTCTATGAGCGGCGGTTTAAAGCAAAAAGGCAATGGCGGCTTTCTTCTCCAGACAACAGGAAATGGAGCAGGTACAGCAAACTCTGGAGAGTAAGAACAAAGAGCTGCTAACTGCTCAGGAAGCCTTGGAAGAAAAGGAAGAGGCTATTAAAGAGCTGGATAAAAAGATTGGTACCTGTCAGGAGGAGCTGCAACAGCATGCGGTTCGTCAGGCTCAGTTGGTAGCTTTCCTGGAGTCCTCTGCTACTGAAATAAAGCAAGCTATGGAAAATATTACCATGCTGACTGATGAAAAGGCGGAGAACACCAAGTCCTTTATGGAAGCCAAGGAACAACTGGAAGCAGCAGTGCCTAAGCTGGCTGCCATGGAAGCGGATGATTCTCAGGGCAAGGCGGCGGCAGACAAGCTGACCAGAGAATTGGAAAGCGCTAAGGCTAGCCAGGCAGTAATTGCCAATCGTTATCAGGAAGCGCAGATTACGTTGGAAACAGCGAAGAACTCTACCAAGGTAATGGGCGATAGAATGCAGGAAATAGATGCACAAATCTCCAGATTGCAGCAAGAATTGGCAGATAATGATAATGAAGTCGTACAAGCCAATGACTTGATTGCCAAGTCGGAAGCTGAAAAAGCTGAGCTGGTAAAACAGCAAGAAGCATTGCTGCAGGAAATGAAAACTACCGATACAGGCAAGGAAGAATTTCTGGCTAAACGTGCTGTGATTGTTGATAAGGAAGCAGCCTTACAGGAAGAGCTGGACGAAGCCAAGAAGGAACAGATCATTTGCCAGCAAAAACTCCACACTGTGGAAATGGACAAGGTAAAGCAAATGACTGAGTATGACAATGCTTTAGAGCAGATGTCCACTACCTACAAACTGGTTCCTGATGAAGCCAGGGCACAACAACTGGTACTGGATATGTCAGATACCGCCTTAAAGAAGCAGGAAGGCTCCTTAAGCAGAGAAATAGAAGCTGTAGGAGTAGTCAATATCGGTGCTATTGAAGAATATAAGATTACCGGTGAAAGATTTGAATTCCTTAATAAGCAGTTTACTGATTTAAGTCAGGCTAAGGCTCAGCTGGAAACAGTTATCAGCGGTATTAATACAGATATGTCCAAGCGGTTTAAGGAAGCCTTTGTCAAGATTAATGAATACTTTGCTACCTGCTTCTCCAAGCTGTTTGGCGGTGGTAAAGCAAGATTGATCCTTCTGGATGAGGGTGATGTTTTGGAATCCGGCGTGGATATTGAGGTACAGCCTCCCGGTAAGAAGCTGCAGAACCTGGCATTACTGTCCGGCGGCGAAAGAGCCTTGACGGTTATTGCCTTGTTGTTTGCTTTATTTACTTATCAACCGGCGCCTTTTAGTATTTTGGATGAAATTGATGCGCCTCTAGATGAAGCCAATATCGATCGCTTTGCTAAGTTTTTAGGCTGACTATTCCGTTAACACCCAGTTTATCGTCATTACCCATAGAAAAGGCACTATGGAAGCAGCAGATGTGCTCCATGGCGTGACTATGGAAGAATCCGGTATTTCCAGGTTGTTATCAGTAAAGTTGGCAGATGTGGAGTAAAACATGGACATGGATTTTTTTTGCGAAACTAAAAAATGGTTTAAGCAAAACCAGAGCAAATTTCACGGAACGCATGGAAGACTTGGTAGGGGCCAGTGTGGACCTGGACGAGGATTTCATGGATGAAATGGAAATGATCCTGGTGGCCGGCGACGTAGGTGTGAAGACTACGGAAAAAAATTATGGCGGCCCTTCGCAAGGCTGCCTACATGAGGGAAATTAAAAAGCCGGAAGAAGCTTTGCCCTTTATTAAAAAGTACATAGCAGGGCTGCTTACCAGTAAGGGACCACGTATGAATTTCTCCGGGAACCCTTCCGTAGTGCTGGTGGTAGGCGTTAATGGCGTGGGTAAAACTACTACTATTGGTAAATTAGCTAACTACTATCGTATGATGGGCTACAAGGTAATGATTGCAGCAGCGGATACCTTTAGGGCAGCAGCTACTGAGCAACTGAAAATCTGGGGTGAAAGAGCTCAGGTGGAGGTTATCGCCCATGGCGAAGGCGCTGATCCGGCGGCTGTAGTCTATGATGGCCTGAAGGCTACCATTGCCAGAAAAGCCAAGGTCTTGTTTGTGGATACAGCAGGACGTTTGCACAATAAAGCCAATTTGATGCAGGAATTGGACAAGATTCACAGGGTAATTCAAAGAGAAGTACCGGATGGACCACAAGAAACTTTATTGGTATTAGATGCTACCACAGGACAAAATGCTATTAGCCAGGCCAAGATTTTCCTGGAAACAGCAAAGGTTACCGGCGTAGTATTGACCAAGCTGGACGGCACTGCTAAGGGCGGTGTGGTTATTGCTATCAAAGAGGAGCTTGGCCTGAATGTGAAATGGATTGGCGTAGGCGAAGGGATGATGGATTTTAGGCCCTTTGATCCTGCTCAATTTGTTGATGCTCTGTTTGCTAAAGAATAGAGCAAAAAATATAAAAGGAAGTGTCCAATATGCCTAAATGTGTTTATGCAGCTTATTTTAGTCCCACCGGAACAACCAGAGCAGTAGCAGAAAGAGTCGCTCTCACTATTGCCAAAGAACTAAATCTACCCTGCAAGGTACGCAGCTTCACCTTGCCGCAGGAAAGAAAAGAAGCGCTAAGCTTTAGTGCTGATGACATCGTGGTACTTGGCATGCCTGTGTATGCCGGCAGAGTACCTAATATTATGCTGAAATATTTAAAAACTATGGAAGGCGGCGAAGCTCTGGGTATTCCCGTAGTAGTTTATGGTAACAGAAACTATGACGATGCTTTAATAGAACTAAAAGATTTGATGGAAACCTGTCATTACCACACTATCGCCGGTGCCGCTTTCGTTGGCGAGCATTCCTTCTCCCGTATTTTGGGAGCCGGCCGTCCTGATAAAGCAGACCTTAAAAAGGCTGATACCTTTGGCGTAAAGGTTGCTGCTAAAATTGCTGCAGGTTCTTATACCACTCCTATTAAGGTAAATGGTCAAGAACCCTACAGACCTTACTACATTCCCAGAATGCCTGACGGCAGCAATAGAAATATTATTAAAGTATTTCCTAAAGTTAATGACAAATGCGTTAAATGTGGGACCTGCGTTAAGGTTTGCCCACTAGGTACCATTGATCCTACTGACGTGAGTAAATACACCGGCATCTGCATTAAATGCGGTGCCTGCATTAAGGCTTGCCCAGTAGAAGCTCGTTACTATGATGATGAAGTTATGCATATCATAAGACTAATCTGGAGGAAACCTTCACCAGACGTGCTGAACCGGAAATGTTCCTAGGCTAAGAAAAAATATAATAAAAAGGGTCGTCGTACTTTCGTACGACGACCCTTAAATTTTATATTGGTCGGGGCGGCGAGATTCGAACTCGCGGCCTCTTAGTCCCGAACCAAGCGCGCTACCAAACTGCGCCACGCCCCGACATAACAATACAATTATAAAGATAGTTGGATAGTTTGTCCAAATTGTCTTTTTTACAAGGTGGGTTGGACGGTGAGAGATATCTCGAAAACCCTCTCCCAGGGCAACTTTACGTGATAATCAAGATCTTTTAAATAATAGGCAGTTTTGCCGAATTGGTAAAAGGGAAAACGCCTTAAGCTGGTATAAAGCAAAATGTTTTTATAGACAGCCAGTTCTCTGGCGATATAGTTTTCCACCAGGGAAGTGTAGGGCGCGGTATGCTGAGTGTCAATGCCGTTGAGTTCCTGAAAATCCTTTATTTTATAGCGAATCTTCTGCTGATATGCCCAGTCGTCCAAAAGCGGGCACAGTTAAAGGTAAGGTTTCGGGCATATAAAGATGGCAGGGCAGCAGGTGACAGCAAACGAGATTGGAGAACTACAATAGCGCCCTGGGCTAAAGCAGTACCGATAGAATTGGAAGCGGAGTTCCAGCCGGCATAGCTCAAAAGCTGGGGAACCGGAGTATTGTTCACCAGCAGGGAGGGAAACAGGCATTCCCGATAATCATAATCCTCACTTAAATCTACCAAGGCTACCGGTTTTTGGGTCATGAGCTGGCGAACATTTTGAGCGATATCGCGGTAAGATGCACCGGGGTTGTCGCCACAGTGAATAAAAAGAATAAAATCTGCATCCTCTACAGAACTAACTACTTGTCCATTCAACAACTTAATTTTGTCTAAAGCTATATTTTCCAGACTGTCCGGCACAAAATGCAGAAAGAGATCCTTGGTTTGGGGCGTGCTGTAGGTGAGGTTAATTTTGGGGACGAAAGTTATGCCTTCATAAGGAAAAGTGCCGCAGTATCTATGGCGCCTATTTCATCTGCGCCTTGGGTAACTCCATAAGAAGGAGGAACATTTAATTTGTGCAGTGTATCTTCTGCTGCCCAGCGGTTACCGTTGGGCAGGCCAAACATCATGGTATCATCCTGACCGATTAAAAGGCCGGTAAATTTCTTATCTACGGCCAAGTCAATCAGTTCCTGATTAAAGGCAGCATTTTGGGCGTATAGGTTCAGGTATTTTTCTTTCAGCTTCGCCGGAATTTCGTCCTGCATTTGCTTATAGCGTTTT
>Ga0268359_10354_pt1 | contig 14949 bp, 19 predicted proteins | sample BioMet11_FD_194416 | JGI IMG/M metagenome (GOLD analysis project Ga0268359, IMG submission 194416) | Sewage microbial communities from Oakland, California, United States - Biofuel 11 (PacBio Assembly) | ecosystem: Engineered > Wastewater > Sewage > Unclassified | place: USA: California | collected...
TTAGCAGTAATGTATAAAACAGTTCGCGGTGGTTCGCGTCCAGTCCGAGCACCGGCTCGTCGAAGATCACGTATTTCGTGTTGACGGAAAGCGAAACGACACATTTCAGTATCGACGAATATCCGGTCGACAGTTCCTTTACTTTTCTGCGCGGATCCAGCCCGAACTCTTTCGAGATCGTTTGTGCATACTGCATGTCGAACGACGGATAAAAATTCTTTGTCCATTTCATTACATCCGCCACTCTCATGCTTTCCGGGAAGAGCGTCTGCTCTGCCATGAGATAAATCTGCGACAAAGCCGCATCGTTTTCAATTGTCGGTTCTCCGTCCAGGAGCGACTCTCCGCTCGTCGGGAATATCCGTCCGGTGATGCAGTCCAGGAGCGTCGTTTTGCCTGCTCCGTTCCTGCCGAGCAGTCCGTAGATCTTGTTCTCTTCAAACCGGATATTCGCATCGGTGAGTGCTTCATTGCGCCTGTATGTCTTGCACAGGTTCTTGACTTCTAACATCGTATCTTCATCCTTCCTTCTATTTATCGAACTGCTTCTCTATGATCGAAAGCACATCCGCTTTTGTGAGGCCGAGCTTTTTCGCCTCATCCACCAGGGCTGTGATGTGTTCTTCAATGAACTCGTTCTTTTTCTTTTCGGTAAGCATTTTTACTGCTCCTTCCTGCACGAACATGCCGAGCCCGCGTTTCTTGTACACGATCCCCGCATCCACCAGCATATTCACACCTTTGTTGGCAGTGGCCGGATTGATCTTCAGCGTTGCCGACAGTTCGGTGATCGAAGGTATCTGTTCACCTTCGGGAAAAGCTCCCGAAATGACGGCGTTTTCTATTTCTTCTGCTAACTGCATGAAGATAGGCTTTTCAGATTCATAATTGATTTTCATATCCTTTTCCTTTCAGCCGGACCGGATGACTGCGCGCTGCATCCGATCGGCGTATTAGTTAGTTACTTGACTAACTAACCATTACGCCTATAATATACCGCCCGTCCCTGCATGTGTCAAGAGCTTTCTGCAAAAAAATCATGTGAGTTTCGGCACAAGAAAAAACCTGCCTTATTCAGGCAGGCTGCGGACAATTATATTACTGCATACTCGCAGATCATCTCCACGGAACGATTTCGATCCAGTAGCCGTCAGGATCGGTAATGAAGTATATTCCCATGGCCGGATTTTCGAAGCAGATGCATCCCATTTCCTCATGCTTCCTGTGAGCGGCGTCCATGTCGCGCACCGCCATCGCCAGATGGAATTCACATTCGCCGAGGTTGTATGGTTCTGTGCGGTCTGCCAGCCATGTGAGTTCAAGCTCGAAGTCAGTATCCTGGTCGTGCAGGTATACGAGTTTGAAGCTGCCGTTCGGTCCTTCCTTTGTACGCGCAGGCTCGAGACCGAGAGCTTCTTTATAGAAAGCGATGCTCCTGTCAAGATCGAGCACGTTGAAATTGTAGTGTGTGAATTTAAACATTGTGTGACCTCCTTTGATGTTTGAATCATACCATTATGTGATATAATAATCAAAGTCATTTTTAAGGGAGAAGGAAGAGGAATAATGAAAATATTGATTTCAAACGACGACGGGATAAAGGCGCGCGGGATACGCGAACTGACAACAGCCATGGCTTCGATAGAGGGGACGGAGATCTATATCTGTGCTCCGGAGACGCAGCAGAGCGGCAAAAGTCACAGTATTTCCATGGAGAAGCCGATGCAGATCACGGAGGTCAGTTACGAAGGTGCGGAAATGGCTGTAATGGTCAACGGCACACCGGCGGACTGCGTGATGCTGGGCATACGTTATTTCCATTCGCAGGGGATCGATATCGACATAGTATATTCGGGGATCAACGAGGGATCAAATCTCGGGACAGATACGATATACAGCGGAACTGTCGGAGCTGCTGTTGAAGGCGCGCTCTGCGGGAAGCCTTCTGTGGCGGTGTCGGTGGCATCACATAAGCCGGAACATTTCGAGGCCGCGTGCAGACTGGCAAAACTGGTCTATCCCAGGGTCGTTGAAGCGATGGATCCGTCAATGATAGTGAATATCAATACTCCGAATCTTAAGGAAGACGAGATAAAGGGAACGATGGTCACAAGGATCGGCCGGAGAGAGTATGACGAATGGTTCACTCCGCACAAAAATGACAACGGTATTACTGAATACTGGTATGCCGGAGACCCGATAGTGTACGACAGCGATGACATTACTATAGACGTGATCGCCGTGCAGGAAGGGTATGCCAGCATTACCCCGATCATGTACGATTCGACCGCACATGATAAAATCGAAATTTTGCAAAAGTGGAACATCGATTTGAATTAAAAGGAGGAAAACAATATGAAAAAACCCGAATTGCTGAAAGCGCTGATGATAGAAAGAGACGATGCGATCGTAGCTGCTATCGATTTCCAGGAGCATATCGTGCCTGCGATGCACGACGACGACGAGCTGATAGAGACGGCGGTCAAATTTATAAAGGGCGCAAGGGCGCTGAACGTTCCGGTGCTGGTGACACAGCAGTATACAAAGGGGCTCGGTGAAACTGTAGAGCCAATCAAAGAGGCGCTCGGGGAGTTCACTCCTATAGAAAAGAACACGTTCAGCGCACTGCTGAATGATGAGTTCAGAAGCGCGCTTGAGACATCCGGGAAGGAGACAGTGATCCTTATCGGTATTGAGGCGCATGTATGCGTGGAACAGACGGCGCTGGCGCTGCTGCAGGAAGGTTATAATGTTTTCGTTATCAGCGACTGCATCGAGTCGAGACACAAGAACGACAAGAAGATGTCGGAACGCCGCATGACTCACGCCGGAGCGGTCATTACTACATACGAAGCTGCGCTGTTCGAGATGATGGACGGATCGAAGACTCCGGGTTTCAAGGAAATATCGGCTATCGTGAAATAGCCTGAAAAGAGGGAAAGAGATTATATGATTTTTAAAAATAAAGTTACGCTGGGAAGCAAGGATGAAATGGAGCAGTATCTCAATGCCGTTGACCACAGGACTTCGGGTCTTTCGTTTTCTTCACTGTATATGTGGCGCGAGATAAACGAGTTCAGCTGGGAAGTGATCAACGGCTATATGTGTGTGGAGGGCATCAGTCACCTTGAGCTGGAAGAGGGCGTGACGGTGCATTTTATGAATATGCCGCTCAGCGCGACGGGAGTGTATGATTCCGTTCAGCTGCGGGAATGCGTTCTGGAATGTAAAAAGCGTTTTGAGGACGCAGGGCAGCTTTTCACGATGAGGCTGATCCCGTATCATCTGACGGACACTTTGTATGCGGCTTTCCCTGACGAGCTTGTGTATATTTCAGACCGCGCGAATTATGATTATATGTATCACCGCACAGATCTTGTGGAGCTGAAGGGCAGAGCATATCATCAGAAGAAAAATCATCTGAATTATTTTCTGAAGAATTATATATATGAATACAGGGAGCTTTCTTCGGATGATGCGGAAGAGGCGCTTGAATTCCTGGATTCCTGGGAAGAGGGGAAGGCGGATCTTCCGGCGGACGAAAGGCATATGCTTGAGCTTGAACAGAAGGCGATGGGCGATGTCCTCGGAAATCTGGAGACAGTCGGATATTTTGCCGGCGCGATCTACATCGGCGGCGAGATGAAGGCTATGTCGATCGGAGGAAAGCTGAACAGGAAAACTGTGACTTGCCATGTGGAAAAGGCGGACGCCTCGATACGAGGACTTTATCCGGCGATAACCAGGGAATTCTGTGCGCATCTGCCGGAGTATATAAAATATATAAACCGTGAAGAGGATATGGATCTTCCGAATCTCAGAAAAGCGAAGATGGCCTATAAACCGTGCAGGATGATAGAAAAATATATCGTTAATTTCAAGTCTGACCGGAAAGCGGCGCCGATTGCACCCGTAGCGTGGGAAGCTGCCGGCGGAAAGCAGTAACAAGCGAGATTTAGCTTGAAACCAGTGCAGTTTTACGGTATATTGTTTTTGTCTGATTACCAAAAAAATAATGTAGATTAGAGACTTTTGTCTCAAGAGGAGGAAAAACATGAAAGAAGTAGTAATCGTATCAGCAGCTAGAACTCCTATCGGCAGCTTCGGCGGATCACTGAAAAATGTTTCGGCAGTTACGCTCGGCGCTACAGCTGTTAAGGCAGCAGTAGAAAGAGCAGGGATCAAACCTGAAACGATCGATGAAGTTATACTTGGATGCGTACTGCAGGCAGGCCAGGGCCAGAACGTGGCCAGACAGATCGAGCTTGCCGCCGGAATTCCTAAGGAAATTCCTGCTATGACAATAAATAAGGTTTGCGGATCCGGTCTCAGGACAGTTGAACTTGCAGCTCAGATCATCAAAGCAGGCGATGCTGATATCATCGTTGCCGGCGGAGCCGAGAGCATGTCGACAGCACCTTTCGTAGATCATAAAGCAAGATGGGGAGCTCGTATGGGCGGTTATGAAGTTGAAGATATCATGATCAAAGACGGACTTTCAGATATATTCAATCACTACCACATGGGTATTACTGCAGAGAACGTTGCTGAGCAGTGGGGACTCACAAGAGAAGAGCTTGACGAGTTTGCAGCAGCTTCACAGCAGAAGGCAGTAGCAGCTATCAAGTCAGGCAGATTCAAGGACGAAATCGTTCCTGTTGAGATCCCTCAGAGAAAGGGCGATCCTGTCATCTTCGACACAGATGAATTCCCGAGAGACGGCGTTACAGCAGAAGGCATCGGCAAACTCAAACCTGCTTTCAAGAAGGACGGCATCGTGACAGCGGCTAACTCATCCGGTATCAACGATTCGGGAGCTGCTCTCGTAGTAATGTCGAAGGACAAGGCTGATGAGCTTGGACTTAAGCCTATCGCCAAGGTCGTTTCATATGCATCGGCAGGCGTTGATCCTTCGATCATGGGAATCGGACCTGTTCCTGCATCAAAGAAATGCCTTGAGAAGGCAGGCTGGACAGTTGATGACCTTGACCTCGTTGAAGCAAACGAAGCTTTCGCGGCTCAGTCTGTAGCAGTAGGCAAGGAAATGGGATGGGATCCTGAGAAGCTCAACGTTAACGGCGGAGCTATCGCACTCGGACATCCTATCGGTTCATCCGGCGCTCGTATCCTTATCACGCTCATCTATGAAATGCAGAAGAGAGGCGCAAAGAAGGGCCTCGCTACACTGTGCATAGGCGGCGGCATGGGAACAGCTTGCGCTGTTGAGCTCTGCGACTAGTCACAGGCTTAAGGTGAGGTCTGCAAAGGCGCAGGCTATAAAGCCCGCATGACCGTGGAAACTCACGTAAGACAGTAATGAAAAACACTGCGCATCTGGGAATATTATTCCCGGGGCGCAGTTTTTTTTGCATGTAGATTTTTGACGCGTGCGGTGGTAATATATCACTATCGTATTATTGGTAATCAAATAGTATAAAAGTATAGAGGTATTAAAATGAAAAAATTTACACCGGTTAAATCAGGAAAAGTACGTGAGATCTACGATAATGGCGACAGTCTTATCATGGTTGCAACTGACAGGATCTCGGCATTCGACCATATTCTGAAGAATAAAGTCGAGCAGAAAGGACAGATCCTTACTCAGATGTCAAAGTTCTGGTTTGACTTTACTGAGGATATTATTCCTAACGATCTCATCTCGACAGATGTAAATGATATGCCGGAGTTTTTCCGGACTGAAGAGTTCGAAGGCAGAAGCACAATGTGCAAAAAGCTTGAGATGCTGCCGGTAGAGTGCATTGTCCGCGGATATATTACAGGAAGCGGCTGGGCAAGCTATCAGAAAACAGGCGAGGTCTGCGGCATCAAACTGAAGGAAGGCCTGATCGAATCGGATCAGCTGCCTGAACCGATCTATACTCCGAGCACAAAAGCCGAGATCGGCGATCACGATGAAAACGTATCATACGAAAAGACGATCGAAGTGCTGGAAAAGCTGTATCCGGGCAAAGGCGAGTTCTATGCGACAGAGCTCAGAGATAAGACAATTGAAATCTATAAGAAGTGCGCTGACTATGCACGTTCAAGAAAGATCATCATTGCAGACACCAAGTTTGAGTTCGGACTGGACGGAAGCGGCAATGTTGTACTCGGCGATGAGGTGCTTACTCCGGACAGTTCAAGGTTCTGGCCGCTTGACGGTTACAAACCGGGACAGTCGCAGCCTTCATACGACAAGCAGTTCGTAAGAGACTGGCTGACAGCAAATCCGGACAGCGACTATCTGCTCCCTGACGAGATCATCGAGAAGACGATCGGCAAATACAAGGAAGCATTTGCACTGCTGACGGGAAAAGAATTTATATAACACAGATTATTAAAGCCGTATCGGAGATGGTTCCGGTACGGCTTTTTCTAGTTTTTGTTTATTTCACCGGCGTTCCTGTTGTCGAGAGGAGCCTGGCCGGGACTGAGTTTCAGACCGGAGACAGCATCCGCGGAATCCGCGGAATCGGGGCTGCTGATTTCATAGTCTGCGTCTATGACGCCGTCCGGCGGTCCGTCTGTGGCGCGGTCCGATCTGAACGACGCGGAATCCGCTGTGCTGACTGCGCCCGGTATCGTCTTTGACGGTTTGATCTTCGGCTGGCGTTTGAACTTTCCTGAGGCGGCGGATGACGCTTCGGGCATCGAGGCGGTGAATGTAGTTCCGTCAGCTTCGTTGCTGACGCAGCTGATGATCCCCTGATGGTTTTCGACTATGCTTCTGGCAATTGCCAGGCCGAGGCCGTATCCGCTGCCCTGAGTGCGCGCTTTGTCTGCGCGGTAAAACCGCTCGAATATGTGTTGTATATCTTCCTTCGGTATTGCCGGGCCGGTATTGGTGACAGAGAAATTGACAGCCGAACCGTTCTTGTGAACGGCTATGTCGATGTGTCCGCTTTCGCCGGCATACTTGATAGCATTATCGATCAGTATATGTGCAAGCTGCTTGAGCTGCGTCGGATCGCCGTTGACTTTGACGGCAGGTTCGATATCCGCATCGATCATCACACCTTTTTCGAACGCGACAGGCTCAAACTGAAGATAACTGTCCATTACTACATCGGACAGAACGACTTCTGAGAAGATGATTTTCTGGCTGGCCGCTTCTGCCGCATCTGATCTTGCCAGGAACAGCAGATTGTCAACTAGTTTCTTCATGTGAACTGCTTCCATCTGTGTGCTTTCCACCCATTGCTTCTGGTCGGTGACTGTTTTGTCGACATGTCCTTTGGAAAGAAGAATATCGTTGTTCGCCAGGATCACTGTGAGCGGTGTCTTTAGTTCGTGCGATGCGTCGGCCACAAACTGCTGCTGCTGTGTCCAGGCCTTTTCGACCGGACGGCAGACGACCTTGGACAGGAGGATGCTTATCAGCAGGAGGATGACAAGAGCGGCGCCGCCCATAAATGCAGACGATGAAATCTGAGCCTTGGCTGCAGACAATGTCGTGTATGTGTCGGCGAAGACGATGACCGTTTTGTCGCCGTCAGTGTGCCTGGTATATGCGAGATTGAGGCTTTTTATGCGGCCGCTGTTCAAATCGGATGAAAAAGCAAGCGCGGTTGCAGTCTGCAGATTCGTCGAGTCCATTGTGCCGAATTTCGTCACCGTGGATTTTATCGTACCGGCGGAACTGCATACAACAGTGACTGTAAACACGCGGCCGAGATCTTTGTCCCATTGACTGTGGCCGTTGCCTGTGCCGTTGCCGATCCCGTTTCCGCCGCCGAAATAAGGTGTCGAATCATCGTCGCTCTGATAATATTTATATGAAGCGGAAAGTGCAGATGTAATATTGTTGGCCGCTTCCCGATATGTGTTCACGCAAATAGCAGCAACGACGGAAATGATGATGACTCCGACGAGCAGCATGTTGATGAGTATGATTCTGTGCTGTAATTTCTTAAGCATATGTTTTTTTCAGGATCACTGATCCTGCACCTCCAGCCTGTATCCGACTTTTCGCAGGGCAGTAATGCCGGCTTTCGATTCGAGGAATAAGAATTTTTTGCGCAGGAAAGATATGTATGCCTCGACGTTGTTGTCTGTAGCATCGCTGTCGTATCCCCAGACTTTGACGATAATGTCTTCCTTGGTGACCGCCGAATTGGGACTGGACATCAGAAGCTTCAGTATTTCAAATTCCTTGAAGTTCAGGTGTATCGATTTTGACCCGCAGGAAAGATCGCAGGTAGAAAGATTGAGCGTCAGGTCTTCAAAAGTCTGCTCATCTATGAGCACTTCACCCTGGCGTCTTGTCAGAGCACGTACGCGGGCGAGCAGTTCTTCCGGCGCAAAAGGTTTTGTCATATAGTCGTCTGCCCCGCAGTCGAGACCTTTGACCTTGTCGGTGATCTCGCTCCTGGCGGTGAGCATAATTATTGGCGTCTGGTCTTTTTCTTTTCTCAGTGCCCTGGCGATATCGAAGCCGTTCATGCCCGGAAGCATGACGTCAAGTACGATCACATCATAAATTCCGGCCCTGGCATAATCAAGTCCGTCAAGTCCGTCGTTGACAACATCGGTCATATATTTCTGTTCAGACAGAATCTGCGCCAGGGCATCTGCCAGCCTGACTTCATCTTCCACAATCAATACTCTCATAGAGAAGTCCTCCTTGTATATTTTCACGGCAGCAACACGCCGCCGTCACTTCTATGTCGATTATACACTATAATATATAAACAGTGACTTAAAAATAACTGAAATGTAATATGGGCGGCGCTTTCAGATTGCTTTAAGGTTGGGACGGTATCGTGATATTGTCAAAAGACATTAAGGAGGCATATTATGAGTTACATAGCAATGAAACAGACAAGAGCTGCAAACAGTATGACTTTATGGGAAAGATTAGGAAGAATCATGAATGATCCGGGAAAGCATGTAAGAAAGGAAGATATGATACTTCTTATGTCATATCTGCAGATGTGCTGATACACATTGCGTGACGAATAAAAGGCCGGTTCCGGAGAAACAGAAAGGAGAAGTACTGAAAATGAAAAGAACTATCAGAGGAGAGCTTGCTTATTTCAGGACGATCCTGAGATACAGGCGCTACAACAGATACAGAATAGACAGCCGGGGATACAAAGTGCGCATCGGACGATTTACAAGATTGTTTGAAGCATGATCCCGTGCGGCGCGCAGAAAGAAAACAATATAAAACTTAAAAAAATTTCAGCAAGATTTAAGAAAACGGAAGTAGAATCAGCATATAGAAAAAAGAACACGGAACAGTGTATAAACAACAAGCTTAGAAACGGTTTATGCCGTTCTAATAAATATCTCATCCTCTCAATTAGCAGAAATGCTTACACACAAATGAGATGAGCGGTAGCCTCAGCGGGCTGCCGCTCTTTTCATTTGTAATGTGATAAAACATATGTTACAGAAAAAGAGTGTGAGAAGGCTGATGTTTTGAAAATGGGGGAATTATTGGTATATTTTTTCGTGATTTCCCTCATTTTTAAGTCAGGCTGCGGTCTGGAAAACCAAAGCATTGTCCGGATCACTATGTCCGGGCAGAGACAGACTCGAAAGGACTCATGCTGAAAAAAACCAGAGTCTATGGTCCTGCGGAGGCATTTGTAAACTGAAAGTCAAAATGTAACATATGTGCTGACAGCTAAGACAGCAGGCGGGTGGCCGTCCGTTTCATTTGCCCGTGCTTTTGAAGCCGTTTTGTGGTATAATACTTCTGCGGCTTATGAGTCCGCGAAGAAAGAAGAGTGGGAAATGTTCAATGTTGGAGACTACATTATATATGGCAGCAATGGAGTCTGCCGTGTGGAGGCGGTAGGAGTTCCTGAGATATCAGCGCTGAAAAAAAGCGGGAAAACATATTATACGCTCTGTCCTGTAGGCAGCACAGAAACTATCTACATCCCGGTAGACACAAAAATTTTCATGCGCCCTATAATAGGACGCGAGGAAGCGGAGGAGCTTATCGAAGCCATACCGACCATCGACGGGGAAGTTTGTTATATTTCGAGTCCGCGTGTACGTTCTGATTTTTATAAAGAGTTCATGGATTCACATGAGTGTGAAGACCTTGTGAAACTCATCAAATCCATTTATGCGAAAGGAAAAAGCGACGCGGGAGCAGGGAAGACACAGAGTTCGATCGACAAGCGCTTCATGGAGAAGGCGGAGAAAAACTCTGTATTCGGAGCTGAGTCTGGCGCTCGGCATATCTGAAGACGATGTCGTGGATTACATCGCAGACAGATGTTCAAGCAAGAAAAGCAGAGAAAACTGATACAAGGCGGCGGGACGGAGTCCTGCCGCACTTTATTATGTACTGATGCGAAAGATATGCTATAATAACGAAGTATAAATATTTTTACGAGGAGATCAGAAAATGGAATCGAACTTTATTCACAACATTATTGATGAAGACATAGAAGCAGGTACATACGGCGGAAAGGTACAGACCAGATTTCCGCCGGAGCCGAACGGATATCTGCACATCGGACATGCAAAGTCGATATGCCTCAATTTCATGACAGCCGAGAAGTACGGCGGAAAATGCAATCTGCGTTTTGACGATACAAACCCGCAGAAGGAAGACGAGGAATACGTTGAAGCCATCAAACGCGATATAGAATGGCTCGGCTTTAAATGGGACAAGATCTGCTGGGCGTCGAACTATTTCGATCAGATGTACGAGGCTGCAGAAGAACTCATTAAGAAGGGCAGGGCTTTCATCGATGAACAGACATACGAGGAAATAAAGTCACAGCGCGGCACGCTCAAGGAGCCGGGGCAGAACAGTCCTTACCGCGACCGTCCGGCAGAAGAAAGTCTGCGGATATTCCATGAGATGAGAGATGGAAAATATCCGGACGGATCGATGGTCCTCCGCGCAAAGATTGATATGGCATCGCCGAATATCAATATGAGAGATCCGATCATCTACAGAATAGAAAGAGCGACACATCATAACACCGGAGACAAGTGGTGCGTGTATCCGCTGTATGCGTTTGCGCATCCTCTTGAAGACGCGATCGAAGGTGTGACGCATTCAATATGCACGCTCGAGTTCGAAGACCTTCGTCCGATGTACGACTGGTCGATCAGAGAAGTGGGCTGGTGGCCGGACCCGCCTAAGCAGATAGAGTTCGCGCGCCTTAATCTTACGCATTTCCTGATGAGCAAGAGACTTCTCAAGAAACTTGTCGACGACGGTTCAGTCGATGGATGGGACGATCCGAGAATGCCGACCATTGCCGGCATAAGAAGACGCGGATATACGCCTGAGGCGGTACGCGATTTCTGCGAGCGCATAGGAGTGGCGAAAGCAATTCAATGGTTGAGGTCGAGCTGCTCGAACACTGCGTCCGTGAAGATCTGCAGGAAAAAGTACCGAGCAGGAATGTGGTTTTTGATCCGGTCAAAGTGGTGATCACGAATTATCCCGAGGATGAAACCGAAGAATGCGAAATGGAAAACAACAGGAATGTTCCGGAAATGGGCATGAGAAATGTTCCTTTCAGCCGCGAACTGTATGTTGACGGACAGGACTTCATGGAGGTGCCTGTAAAAAAATATTTCCGGCTTTTTCCCGGCAATGAGGTACGTCTCAAGGGTGCATATTTTATAAAGTGTGAAGAAGTTATCAGGAATGAAGACGGATCGATAAAGGAACTGCACTGTACATATGATCCTGAAACCAGATCGGGCAGCGGATTCGAAGGGCGCAAGGTAAAGGGCACGATACACTGGGTCGATGCCGCGTCAGCAGCGAAAATCCGGGTCAGGGATTATGACTATCTGATGAGAGATGTTGCTGATGAAAACGGCAATGTTACGGATCAGGTGTTCAATGAGGACTCGGTCACGGAGCGTATCTGTATGGCAGAACCTTCGATACTCGATGCTGCGCCGGGAGAGAGATTCCAGTTCTTCCGCCACGGCTATTACGTTGCGGACGAGAAACTGACTGCAGCTGATGAAAAAGTATTCAACAGCATTGTGGGGCTGAAGAGCAGTTTCAAGATCAGCAGGTAATATGGAAGCAATAAAAACAATAATAGAAATACTGGCGGCGGTCGGTGTCGGAGTCATAGCGGGAAATGGCGCAGTATACGGATTCAACCATATCCCTGCGGAATGGTTTACGCCGGACGGCTGCGAACCTACCGAGGAAGTGCTCAGCCGCGATCGTCAGCGTATCCCGAGCTATCCGTGGAAATATATCATGACGGCTTCATTTATAATCGTTCTGATATTTATGGCGGTCAGGGACTGGCAGTATGCGGTCCCTGCGGCGTGTGCGGTGTGGCTGCTTCTCGAGCTGGCCATATCGTGCGGCAAATACCGCGTGATGCCTGACCAGCTTGTAGTGCTGCTGTTTGCGACAGGGTTCGGATTCATCCCGTATCACAGCACATGGCGTATGATCATATGGGGCGTCGCAGCAGGGTGCATTGCCGCGGCAGTAATATGGGCTGATCGTCAGGTTTGCGCTTCAGCGAGAGGCTTCTTCGGCGACATGGCATGACAGGAACGGTTATATATCCGGACGTCATTCGGTGGAGCAGCACAAATCTCCGCTGATGGGCATGAACGAGATAGCAGTCGGCGGCGCGCTGGGGCTCATAATGGGTCCGCAGGGAGTAGTCGCAGTAATGGCCGCAGGCATTCTGGCGTCGGGACTCGTCACAGGGGTGCGTGCTCTTACGCATAAATCAAAAAAAGGCGATCTGCAGCCTGTCGGGACTTATGTCTGTGCGGCTGCAATGATATATATTGTATTGCATATCCGGGTTTTCGGATTTTAAATGAGGAGAATTATGCTTACCGGAAAACAGAGAAGTTATCTGAGAGGACTCGCGAATGATCTCGAGCCTATCGTTATGATCGGCAGGGCCGGTCTCACCGAGACAGTCAAAGAAGAAATAAACAGAGCGCTCGAAAACCGCGAACTTGTAAAAGTGAAAATACAGGAAGGGTCGGATCTTGAATGCAAGGCGACGGCGAATGAAGTCGCGTATTATCTCAAGTGCGACTACGTCCAGTCCATCGGCAGAAGATTTACTGTCTACAGGACAGCGAAAGATCCGGACAAAAGAAAGATCATTCTGCCAAAATAATGAAGACTATACTGCTTACAATAGAATATGACGGCACTCCGTATTCGGGCTGGCAGAGACAGCCGGGGAGACCGACTGTACAGGGCGAGATCGAGAAGGCCCTTTCTTTGGTTTGCGGGAAAAAAGTGACAGTCGACGGAACGAGCCGGACTGACGCGGGTGTGCATGCCTTCGGGCAGCGTGCGAGTTTCAGCGGGGATTTCGGCATTCCGACGGACCGGATACAATTCGCGGTCAACAACGCACTTCCGGACAGCATATGCATTACTGCAGTCGAAGAAAAAACCGGCGGGTTTTCATGCGCGTTTCGATTCGAAGGGCAAGACCTACATCTACAAGATCGCCGAAAACTGCAGGCCGGATCCGTTTATGAGAGATCATTACTACTTCGTGAAAGAAAGGCTCGACATCGAAGCAATGAGAGAAGGCGCAAAGGCTGTCTGCGGCACGCACGACTTTGCATGTTTTCAGGCTGCCGGCGGCAATATAAGAGAAACGACGGTCAGGACTGTGTCGGCGCTGGATATCCGCGAAGGCGAAGTGGTGTTCCCGGACGGGACGTGCGCGCGCGAAATCAGCCTGGAGATCACGGGAAACGGGTTCCTTTATAATATGGTCAGGATAATCACGGGGACGCTTGTCGATATCGGATGCGGCAGAATGAGTCCTGCGGATATGAGCGGGATAATAGCGGGAGGCGACAGGTCGAAAGCGGGTCATACCGCACCTCCTCAGGGACTGTATTTAAAGGAGATATTTTATTGATTTTCAAGGTGATTCTTGTTCTGCCTGTGTTATAATTGATTCAAAATAGTCTGCATATAGGAGGTAATCTTTATGGCTGAAAGAATGAGCTGGGATGAGTATTTCATGGAAATGGCCGAGCTCGCGTCGAAGAGGTCGACGTGTCTGCGAAGACAGGTGGGAGCAGTGGTGGTCCAGGATCGTCATGTGATAGCGACAGGATATAACGGAGCCCCGCGCGGGATCGAACATTGCATAGATAAAGGTTCATGTTACCGCGAGGATCATCATATCCCGAGCGGAGAGAGGCATGAACTCTGCAGAGCTCTTCATGCAGAACAGAATGCGATCATTCAGGCGGCTACGCTGGCGCAGTCGATAGAAGGCGCTACCATGTATATTACCAATCAGCCCTGCGTGATCTGCGCGAAAATGATCATCAATGCAGGTATAACGGAGGATCGTCGTCAGGGACGGTTATCCGGATGAGATGGCAGTTGAGATGCTCGAAGAGGCGGGGCTCAAAATTGTTATGCTGGAAGATATAAAAAATCAGCAGAATTTCTGAGTTCGTGCTTAGGTTAGGCTATAATCTGCAGAATTGTTTAATAATTACAAAATATTCGCGTTTATTAATTAACAATTCTTTACCTTTTTAAAACATGAGAGTATAATACTATCATTGACATGATTGATTTGAGTGGATTTAAAAGAGAAATTATGATGTATGGTCTGGCAGTTGGAGGCATCATAGCCGTCGGCTCGCTGTTCATCCTGGGCGCGGACCTGCGCTTTCTTACGGGGCTCGCTATCGGACCGCCGTTACATTTGTTAATTTTCTTATTCTGGTCTACTCAGGCAAAAAGTCCGGTCGAGGAACGAAAGACGCGGCCCGTGATCGTGGGATACGGCGTAAGGCTTCCGATCTATGACTCGGTCGGGCTTATTCTTTCCATACAGGTGGGCATGCATTGTATGGCGGGATGCGCTCTAGCGTTGTTTTGGAGACCCAGATAGCCATGTTTTATCTTTACGGCATCAGAAAAAGGCCAAATCCTTTCAAGGACTGGGATGACGATGTCAAATTCAACAATCCGCATGACGA
>Ga0268359_11814_pt1 | contig 14933 bp, 19 predicted proteins | sample BioMet11_FD_194416 | JGI IMG/M metagenome (GOLD analysis project Ga0268359, IMG submission 194416) | Sewage microbial communities from Oakland, California, United States - Biofuel 11 (PacBio Assembly) | ecosystem: Engineered > Wastewater > Sewage > Unclassified | place: USA: California | collected...
CAGACCTCATCTAATTGCGGAATAGGGTACACGAATGGCCGTGACAAAGGACACGAGCCAAAGCTAATGGAAAAAATTGACATTTGATTGGTAGAATATTACAATTAGAGCATTGGAATGTATGTCGGTTGAAGTCTTTGTCAGGGAGCAGCGTGATACAACAAGGCAGAACGCGGCAAGTGCAGCGGAGTTTACGGTCAAGCAATATGAAGTGCCAAATGATGCAGCGGAGTTTACGGTCAAGCAATATGAAATGCCAAATGATGCAGCGGGGTCTGCGACAAAGCATCAGGAACTGATAATGCATGTAATATTAAATTAAGGAGACCAACTATGAATAGTCAATAGAAAATTCGAAGAAAACAAAATAGTTTGACGTAAAAAAGTGTATAGGAAATAAAGCATCGATTAGGTGCTTTTGAAAATTGAATATAGTTGACAGGTAGGACTAGTCTAGATCGAATTCAACATTATCAGTCATCATCTTGTGAATGACACGGACAAGTTTGTTTGCAACATGACCAAGAGCATTGTAATGACGGCGGCCCTGTGAGATCTTTAAATCATAGTAATCCCTGAAAGTCCTGTTGTTCAATGTTGCCTGCCATGCAGCATTGATGAGAGCGTATCGGAGTATTCTGGAGCCTCTCTTGGACATCCTTGTCCTGGATGCTGAAAAGTTTCCTGACTGGTAAACAGATGGATCGAGGCCGGCATATGCAAGAAGCTGGCAGGGCTTTTCAAAACGGCTGATATCGCCGATCTCGCCGATTATCATGGCGCCATTCAGGCTGCCGATGCCAGGGATCGTTTTAATGACCGAGTCAAGCTTATCCATGATCTCATTGATAGATCCTTCGACTTCATTAAGCTGAGAATCAAATAATTCGATTTGATTAATGGATTGCAAAATCTGTAAAGATAGAGTATCATTTTTAATACCGACAGATTGTGCAGCAAGCTCTTTTAAAGCAATTGCATGTTGCTTACCAAAGTGGCCCTTAGAGGTCTTGTTTAGCAGGTTTGATAACCGCGTGAGATGCATCGACGCAATCTTGTCGGGATTAGGTTCTTCTTTAAGAAGGGCGTAACATGCTTTACCGTGTATTCCGGATTTAAAGAAATACTGGAGTTCAGGGAACAGCAGATCCACATAAGTAACAAGCTGAATTTTGACCCTTGTCCTTGCCTTCATAAGTTTTTGGCGGAAGCGGCAGAGGTTTTTTAATTGAAGTGAATCATAATCTCTCTGTGTGTAAAGTCTGAAATGATTCATAGATAATGCTTTGATGATAAGGTATGTATCAACAGAATCAGTCTTGGTTTTACGGATGTTAGACTTTCTGAGAGCAGATGTCTGGATCGGATTAATGATACACACATTAAAATCTCTGGTAAATAAAAAGCTGGTAAGATTTTCTGCATAGTGAGCAGTAGATTCCATACCGATGTAAAGTTCATCTCTTGGGAAACTGCTGATGCAGTCGAGCAGCTTCTGGAATCCGGAGAAATCGTTGGTGAACATAAATGGTTCAGCGAGAACTTCTCCATCAGAATCCATAACAGAAGCAAAATGGTTAAGTTTGGCAATATCGATGCCGACATAGATCATAAGATCAACTCCTTTAAGTAAAATCACTGTGTTTATCCACCTGGTTTTATCATCATAAACTTGCGTGACATAAAAGTTCAAAGACTTATCCAACTATAAATGATTTAGATAAAACTGTGGCAATACACTCCTTAAAATAGTCAAAGCCATAAGAAAAAATAAAAAGTCCACAGTGTTAATATTGATTATATCAAAGTTTAATGGAAAGGAGCGTATTGATGTATTTGGACTTAAATACATCATACAAGAGAAAAATGAATTTTACTGATATTCTTATCAATGAAAAACAGCGGCTGGATCGTCTTATAGAGCGACTGGAGTCTGAAGTTTCAAAAGAGGGAAGCGGTTATATGATACGCATCAGAAGGAACGGCAGCGAGTACTATTACCGAAAGGAATATGTGGACGGTAAGCGTGTATCCCATTATCTGGGAGTGAAAGGCAGTGAACCGGTCCAACAGAATATGATAAATCGCTTCAATCTGGAGCGGCTGAAAATAATGAAATACGACCGTGACGTCCTGGCAGATGCTCTGCAGGATTATGTGAGTTTCGATATGCAGGAGATCCGCTCCGGACTTCCCGCAGCTTATAAAGATATGCCGCTTGATAAAATAACAGACGTAATATCGGAAGAATTGCAAAAGTGGACAAATGAGGACTATGAGCGCAACAAAAAGCCTTTTACAGTGACGCACATTGCCTGTGATGGAACACCGGTCAGATCAAAAGGCGAATGCATATGGTATAACTGCCTGAAATCACTGGGCGTGCCGTTCAGGTATGAAAATGAAACTGTGATGGAAACTTCACCGGGGTCAGCCGTTAACAGATATCCTGACTTTACCATAAAATGCGCCGACGGCGAAACAATACTGATCGAACATCTGGGAATGATGAAAGACAACGAATATAGGGAATTAATGCAGCAGCGCATTATTCTGTATTACAGGAACGGATATGTTCTTGGCGATAATTTGTATATTACCTGCGACAATCAGTACGGCGAAATCAATTCTATGCGCATATATAAAATAGCTCAAGATCTGATTTTGCCCAGGGCGTTGCCGTAGTGCGAAAGCTCATCAGTAATGCAGCGCTTCATCAGTAAGTAATGCGGTGGCTGGTAGATCAAGTGTCCCGGCCGTCATGCGGTGGCTGGTAGTACTCCGGCGCCCCGGCCGTCATGCGGCGGCTGGTAGTACTCCGGCGCCCCGGCCGTCATGCGGTGGCTGGTAGTAATCAAGTGTCCCGGCCGTCATGCGGTGGCTGGTAGTACTCCGGCGCCTCGGCCGTCATGCGGTGGCTGGTAGTAATCCGGCGCCCCGGCCGTCATGCGGTGGCTGGTAGATCAAGTGTCCCGGCCGTCATGCGGTGGCTGGTAGTACTCCGGCGCCCCGGCCGTCATGCGGTGGCTGGTAGTAATCCAGCGTCCCGGCCGTCATGCGGCGGCTGGTAGTAATCCGGCGTCCAGGCCGTCGTGCGATGGCTGGTAGTAATCCGGCGTCCCGGCCGTAATCCAGCGGTTCAGTAGAAATGCAGCGTCCGGCCGTAATGCGGCGGCTCATCAGTAATGCTGCGTCGAAGCGTAATGTACTGGCGGAAAAGTTTTATTACAGTTCTGACACTTCTGTTGACAGTGTACTATTACGCGTAGTACACTTGGGCCATAAGATGATCATCAGAATATGCCGCATGCTCAGGCAAAGAGGCGGCGGCAGACAGGTGATCAGCGATAGTTATCAGAGAGGAGACAGGCATGTTTGAATTGGATCTGAAAAGCCGTACACCTATCAGCGGGCAGATTGTAGACAATATCAAAGAGCTTATCGTTTCCGGAGTACTTCACGCGGAAGAAAAACTTCCGTCGGTCAGAGAGCTTGCGGCGCAGCTTACGGTGAATCCGAATACTGTGCAGAAGGCATACAGCGCGCTTGAACAGCAGGGATACATCTATATTTCACAGGGACGAGGCACATTTGTTGCGGATATAAAGAACATTACTGCGACACCTGCGGAAATAACAGATGCTGAGATAGGGCTGCGCGACAGCATCAGCAAGCTTTATTACATAGGCATGAGCAGGGGCGACGCGGAGGAACTCCTGAGGAAGCTGATGGATGAGAGGAGTGACTGGAAATGATAGAAGTCAGGAATGTTGTCAAGAAGTTTGACGGCGTGAAGGCGCTCGACGGGCTGAACATTACAGTGGAAAACGGCTCGATATACGGGATGGTCGGTACGAACGGCGCGGGCAAGACGACGATAATCAAAAATATCATGGGGATACTGAGGCCGGACAGCGGGACGATCCGCGTCGGCGGCGAACCTGTTTATGAGATGGAAGAAGTGAAGGGGAAAATCGGGTATGTATCGGATGATCTGTATTTCTTCCCGGGATACACGCTGAAAGAAATGGGCAGTTATTACGGCGGCATTTATCCGCGCTGGAACAGTGAACGGTTTCTCGATATGACGAAAAATTTTGCGCTCGACATGAAGAAAAAACTGTCGTCATTTTCGAAAGGCATGCAGAAACAGGCGGCGTTCATTCTGGCAATGTCGACGATGCCGGAATACCTGGTGCTTGACGAGCCGATAGACGGGCTGGATCCGATCGTGAGGCTGAAAGTGTGGAAGTATATCATAAACGATGTTGCAGAGAGGCGCATGACCGTGCTCGTGTCGTCGCATAATCTGAGGGAAATGGAAGGTTACTGCGATCACATCGGCATAATTTCCAAAGGCCGCATGGTCATAGAGCGTGATCTTGAAGACCTGAAATCGGACGTGCATAAAGTTCAGGTCGCATTCAGAGAGCCGCAGGAAAACGCCTATGAAGATCTTAATGTGCTGCATTACGAGCAGAGAGGCTCGGTGGATCTGATAATCGTGCGCGACAAAAAAGAAAAAGTTGAGGAAGTCATCGGCAGATATAAACCGGCAGTGTTCGATATGCTGCCGCTGTCGCTTGAAGAGATATTTATTTACGAACTGGGAGGTGTGAGCGATGAAATCGATGGCATCATCTAACAAAAGGGGCAGCATATCAGGGACTGTAATCAAAGAGGACCTGAAACGCTTCTGGCCGGTGCCGGTCATTTCACTTATAGTAATGCTCGCTTCGGGGTCGCTGCTGCTCATGATACTGCATTACAGTCATAGTGAGGTCGAGTACTTTGTCCGGAAGTGTGCGAACTGTGAAAATGTTGGCTTTATCGCAGCACTGATAATACTCGGATGCGGGCTTGGACTGACGCTGTTCAGATATATCGAATACGACCGCTCGGCACTGATGGTGCATGCACTGCCGTTTTCGAGAAAAACGCTGTTTATCAGTAATTATCTGACAGGGCTCATTATGATGGCGGCGCCGCTGTTTATCTGCGGGCTGACGCTTCTGCCGTGGGGCCTTTCGTTTGCAGCAATGCTGAAGTGGTTCTGCATCTCGATGCTTTCCTGCGTCACGATGTTTTCTATCACCGTGCTTGCGGCTATGCTGAGCGGAAATACGCCGATGCATATTTTCAATACCGGATTGCTGAATATGCTGGGACTTCTGGTGCTGGCAACATTGGAGCTGCACTGTGCCAGATTTCTGTATGGATTTAACGGCGATACAATGGAAAGACTCATAAATAATTCTATGCCGATAATGGCATTATTCGGATCGGCTGAGGCGAAGGTCGTCGTATTTTACTTAATACTCACGGCTGTTGTGACTGCGGCGGCATATCTGGCATATAAGCTGAGGCCTGTCGAATGCACCGGAGATTCGCTGGTGTTCGGGTGGACAAGGCGGTTCCTGCTGGTGATCGTGACGTTCGGAGGCATGAGTCTGTTTGGTTTTTTCCTCAATAGTTTGATTGGCAGCAGCAGAGACATAGGAATGACGGGAACGGTGGCTCTTGGCATGGTGATCGGTTTTACGGTCACATTTGCGGTCATGAGCATAATTATCTACAGGACCGCAAAGATATTTAACCGCAAAAATATGATCACTTGTGCTGTAACTGCAGTGTTGTGTGTCGCTTTTGTCTGTGCGATGGCGTTCGACATTACAGGTTTTTCCTCGAAAGTGCCTGAACTGGAAGATATTAAAACAGCATCGGCCAGCATACATGAGCCGCAGGGAACGACGGATCAGAGATTCGAACCGGATCTGTTCAGGGGCGTAGGTGCAGGTACAGAAGTAAGTTACGACGGGATAGCGAGCAGCGATGTGTCATCAACAGTATTTACGGAGCAGGCGAATATTGAAAGCGTTTATCATATACAGAAGATAATCGCGATGCGCAAAGACATTGATATGAATACCGATTTCACGGCTACTCCTTTTTACTATGATTTTGCTGATTCGTTTACGATGACTTCAGGGAAAAAGATGGTCAGGAAATATACGATATCCAGGGCAACGTATAATGATATCGAACCTTATCTGAAGTCGCTTTATGAATCGAAGGAATTCAAAAATTATTATAAGCTGACAAACCTGAAGGGCACGATCACATCGATCGACTATGCTTATTCCGGTTCGGGACTGCATGCTATTCCGACAAATGAATACGCTGGACTGATCAGGGCGCTGGATAAGGATTTTGCCGCAAGGACTTTCGAGCAGGAAGGAAAAGACACAGACAATGATTTTGAGATTCAGATCGGGAAAGCTGACGGAATGTGCGTAGTGTCGGTGAAGAAGACTGACAAGTATACCCGAGCATGGCTGAACAGTCATCGCAGTTTACTTTAAAGCACCTGCGGTGTGCAGGGGCCTAAGACCGGATAAGCAGATATGAGACATGACAGATACAGACAACAAAACAGGAAAGCGGCGTCCCGGCGCGGATCGCCGCGCCGGAGGAGAAGACGGACAGCGGGGATCATGCTGTTCGTCCTTGTCGCGTCAGTATTGATTTTCGGCGGGATGAAAGTCCTGACGCTGATAAAAGTACACAACCTGGCATCGCTGGAAGTACCTTCGTATGTAACGCAGGAATATCTGACAGAAGACGGTCACCACCGGACGGGGAAATCTCTTACCGGCATCAAAAATATTGTCATACATTACACTGCCAATCCGGGCAGCACAGCGCAGGAGAACCGGGATTATTTCAATCAGAGTACAACTTATGTGAGTTCACATTTCATTGTCGGGCTGCAGGGCGAGATCATACAGTGCATCCCGCTCAATGAGCAGTCTTCGGCATCGAACAGGGCGAATCCGTACTCGATATCGATTGAAGTGTGCATTCCGGACTCAACAGGGGAGTTCAATATTCCCGCATATAATTCGACTGTAAAGCTGACGGCCTGGCTGTGCCGGAACCTCGGCCTGAGCGCTGACGATGTAATAAGGCATTACGACTGCGACGGGGCAAATCACAAGGACTGTCCGAAGTATTACGTCGAACATCCGCAGGCGTGGGCGCAGTTCAAAGAATACGTGCGTGAGAGGATATAATAACGTGCGCTGCGGGAAAAGACACATGGCCGCTGACAAGCAAAAACACTTGACAGCGGCTTTTCACTGTGATAGATTATTACACGGTGACAAGTTCTGGGGCTTGACACTCAGAGGTAAGATAATGATCGATGATATTACGAAGATAAGTCTGCTTTACGATTTTTACGGGGCGATGCTCACGAAGAGACAGAGCGAAGTCATAGGGCTTTATTACGAAGAGAACTGTTCGCTTTCGGAAATTGCCGAGGAACTGGGGATCAGCAGGCAGGGAGTGTATGATGCGCTGAAGAACGCGCAGAAGTCGCTGCGCGAATACGAAGAAAAGCTGGGACTGGTCGAAAAATTTACGGAGACCGGCAGGGCAATCGCGAAGATAGACAAAAGTATCGACAGTATCATTGATGAATATGCGGAAAACAGAGAGCTTAAAAAAAAGCTCACGGGAATAAAGAAAATTATCGACAAACTGGATGAATAGAGGTGCCTATGGCATTTGAAGGATTATCAGAAAAACTGCAGGGAGTCTTCAAGAATCTGAAAGGAAAAGGTTCTCTCACAGAGGCGGATATCGACAGCGCGATGCGCGAGGTCAAGCTGGCATTGCTGGAAGCGGATGTCAACTTCAAGGTCGTAAAGGAATTTGTGGCCGACGTCAAGGAGAAATCCATGGGCGCGGAGGTCATGGAAAGCCTGACGCCTGGTCAGCAGGTCGTGAAGATCGTTAATGCCGAACTCACCGACCTTATGGGCGGAACGGACAGCAAGCTGACATATTCCCCGAGCGGGTTCACGACCCTGCTTATGGTAGGCCTGCAGGGAACAGGTAAAACAACGACCTGCGGGAAACTCGCATACTGGCTGAAGTCGCAGGGCAAGAAACCTATGCTGTGCGCATGTGATATATACAGACCGGCGGCCATCGATCAGCTCGAGGTGGTCGGAAAATCAGTGGATGTCCCGGTGTTCACGGACAGAAACTGCAGGCAGGTCGAAGATATTGCCGGAAGGGCAAAGCATGAGGCCGAAGTAAAAGGCTATAACGTTCTTATTATCGATACGGCAGGACGTCTGCAGATCGATGAAGAACTCATGGAAGAGCTGGCAAGGCTGAAAAAAGAAATAAAACCGCACGAGATACTTCTCGTGGTCGATGCTCTCACAGGACAGGACGCCGTCAACGCGGCGCAGGGATTCAACGATAAGCTCGGCATTGACGGTATCATAATGACGAAACTCGACGGCGATGCCAGAGGCGGAGCCGCACTGAGCGCGAAAAAAGTAACCGGCAAACCGATCAAGTTCGTCGGTATGGGCGAGAAGGCGGATGCCCTCGAACCTTTCCATCCTGACCGGATGGCATCGCGTATCCTCGACATGGGCGATATGATGACGCTCATCGAAGAGGCCGAAGCCAAGATGGACCAGGAAAAGGCGGCGCAGCTGGAAAAAAAGATGCGCAGAAACGAGTTCACGCTGGAAGACTTTCTCGACCAGCTTGATCAGATAAGGAATATGGGAGGCATCGGCAAAGTGCTTTCAATGCTTCCGGGACAGCAGAACGCAATGAAAGGTCTGGACCTTGACAAAAGCGAGCAGGAGTTCAGGCAGATGGAAGCAATCATATTCTCAATGACACCTGAGGAGAGGCAGAAACCAAAGCTGCTCAATGCCAGCCGCAGAAAAAGGATCGCGGCGGGATGCGGACAGCCGGTAAGTAAAATCAACAGCCTCATAAAGAGATATGAGGATGCTAAAAAAATGATGAAACAGATGAATAAATCAGGCGGAAGAATGCCGGGATTTTTCAGGTAAAACAGGAGGAAAACACAATGGTAAGAATCAGATTAAAGAGAATCGGAAAGAAAAAACAGCCGGTATACAGAGTAGTAGTTGCTGATCAGAGAGCTGCAAGGAACGGAAAGTTCATCGAAGAGCTTGGATCATTCAATCCAATGACAGAACCAAATGAGATCACTATCGACGAGGAAAAAGCAAAGAAATGGCTCGCAGAAGGAGCACAGCCTACAGAGAGAGTAAGATCGATTTTTAAGCAAGCGGGTATTTTATAAAGAAAGCGGTGAAGGCTAATGGTAGAATTAGTTGAGACTATTGCGAAGTCACTAGTCGACGATCCGGCGGCCGTAGAAGTCACGGAAGAGACAGATGACAAACAGACTACTGTTATCCGGCTCCGTGTTGCTAATGATGATATGGGCAAAGTTATCGGCAAGCAGGGAAGGATAGCGAAAGCTATCAGGATCGTGGTTAAGGCCGCGGCCACTAAAGCCAATAAAAAGGTAGTAGTAGAAATAGTACAATAACGACTAAGGCACATATATCCGTATATGTGCCTGTTATATATGGGAAGACTATGGGAAAAATTAAAATAGGCAAAGTCGCTTCGGCGGTGGGAATGAAGGGTGAAATCAAGATCCTGAGTTATTCGGACGATGAGAAACGTTTTGAGAAACTCGAAACAATATATATAGGCGAAAGCCGGCATGAAATCGAAGCAGTCAGATATAAAGGCAATATGCCGATCATAAAAGCTGCCGGCATAGATGACAGAAACGCATCTGAAGCAGCAGCAGGAAGAAGCGTGTTCATGGATGAAAGCGATCTTGAGGAACTGGGCGAGGATGAGTATTATGTGCGCGATATAGCAGGCTCACAGGTAATCACTGAAGACGGGGAGATCCTCGGGACGCTCAGGGATATAACAAATCATGCCGGACAGGATCTGTACGAAGTAGAAAAGCCTGACGGCGGCATTTTGCTGATTCCCGGAGTTCCTGCTTTCATACTGGATATTGACGGAGAGAATATGAAGATCACAGTCAGGCTCATCGAAGGCCTGACAGATCTTTAGGGGGGATATATGAATATTGACATACTGACCTTGTTCCCGGAGATGTTCGAATCTACACTCGGAGCGAGTATGATAGGCAGAGCGCAGGAGAAAGGTATACTTGATATAAAGCTGACAGACATAAGAGATTATACGCTCGATAAACATAATAAGACAGACGAGTATCCGTTCGGAGGCGGACCGGGCATGGTAATGATGTCAGAGCCGGTGTTCCGTTCGCTGAGAGCTGTCGGAGCCGAAAAGAAAAAGATAATATATATGTCGCCGAAAGGACGTATACTTGACCAGACGAAGATCGAAGAACTGTCGCATGTCGAAGACATAGTAATTCTCTGCGGGCATTACGAAGGCATTGACCAGCGCATTCTGGACGGATGGGATATCGAAGAGATATCGATCGGGGACTATATTCTGACCGGCGGTGAGCCGGCGGCAATAGTCCTTGTCGATACTGTTGCGCGTATGCTTCCGGGAGTACTTGGCGACAGTGACGGCGTCATGGAAGAATCCATATACTCGGGTCTGCTCGAATATCCGCAGTATACGAAGCCGCGCGAATTCGAGGGTATGGCTGTCCCGGAAGTGCTTTTAAACGGTAATCACGAATTGATCAGACTGTGGAATTTCGAACAGGCTCTGATCATTACCAGGGAACGCCGTCCGGATCTTTTCAGCGCATTTCTGGAAAAGGCCGACGGTCTCTCCAGGGCCGAGAAAAAGATAGTGGAAAAGGTACAGTCTTTGGTGTAAAATATTTTTAGGGGGCGTATATGCCGAAACTGAGGAAAAAGACTATATATACATTCATACTGGTGGTCGTGGCTCTATATGTAGTAATAGCCGTCATCCCCGCCGTCACAGGAAAGCTGACGCGTACAGAGGCCGTTACATACGGCGAACTGAAGGTGTCCGATGATGTGACCTGCTATATTGTCAGGGATGAAACAGTATATCTGGCAAAATCCGCCGGAACGATGTCGTTTAAAGTCAAAGAAGGCGAGCTCGTAAAAAGAGGCGCGGAGGTCATGAACTTCAAAACGAAAAGTGCAAGCAAAGACACGACATCAAAGTCAGCTTCGGTTTCAGAATATAATGCCATATTGAAAAAACTGGGTAAAAAGGGAGTCGTTACAGGAACTGTCAGCAAACGAAAGGGTATGATCTCGTTCCATATTGATGGTTATGAAGCTTCTTTTACACCTGATACAATGGCAAAATTAACATATAACGACGTTAAATCAGTTGACGCCGAACCTGAAAGTCTGAAAAGAGCGGAAACCGAAAAAGGGGACCCGATTTTCAAGATTTATGATAACGCGAACTGGTATATCAATGCCTGGATAGATGAGGCGGATATCAGCAAGTATGAAAAAGGCAATTATGTTACTGTTGAGATCGGCGATGCCGAAATCAAGGGCAGCATTGAGAATATAGTGAGCGACGGTGACAAATGGCACGTGATCATACGCACCAACAGATACTGGAAAGACCTGGCGGTCAGGAGATCTGCAGAAGGGAAAATAGTCACTACCGACAGAAGCGGTCTGCTCATAGATAATGGAAGCATCACGACAAAGGGCAGGAAAGTCGGTGTGTATGTCAAAGACAAAACGGGACAGTTCGATTTCACGCAGGTGAATGTTCTGGCCAGCAACAGCAAGAAGTCTCTGGTAAGCTCCGGCACGTTCACGGATGCGAAAGGCAACACAGTAACTACTGTGAAGGTGTATGACGAGATACTCCGAAATCCATGATGCATAATTTAAAAGCAGGTGATATAAAGTGGAAGACATCAAAGCAAATCTCGAACAGATAAGGGCGCAGCTGAAGCCCGGAGTTCAGCTCATCGCGGTCACGAAGACACATTCTCCTATGGAGATCAATGTTGCCATAGACAACGGAGTCACTGACATCGGCGAAAATAAAGTCCAGGAGATCCTGGACAAATACGACAGCGTAAAGCCTGTCAGGTGGCATATGATAGGCCATCTGCAGACAAATAAAGTCAAGTATATCATTGATAAAGTATGCCTGATACATTCAGTGGATTCACTGAAACTGGCGAAGGAAATAGACAAGCGTGCTGAGCAGCATGACCTTACAATGGATATACTGATTCAGGTGAATTCGGCTGAAGATGAAAACAAATTCGGCATTTCATCAGACGAAACAGGGGAACTCATCCATGATATTCTGGATCAGTGCCCGCATGTAAGGATCAGGGGACTGATGTGTATTGCCCCGTTCGCCGAAAATCCGGAAGACGTCAGACCGTTCTTCGCGGAAGTGAAAAAACAGTATGATGAGTTCGGCAGGATACGAAACGACAGGCTGGACTTTAAATACCTTTCAATGGGTATGTCTCATGATTTCATGGCTGCCCAGGAAGAAGGATCAAATATGGTCAGAGTCGGCACTGCGATATTCGGCTCTCGCGTTTATTAAGCACCATAAGGAGGTAACTATGGGAGTAATGGATAAATTCAAAGATCTGGTCGGCATCGAAGAGATAGAAGATGATGTCACCGAAGATGATATCGAGGAAGCCGGTCAGGCTCTGGAAAGAAGACAGGTTGAACCAAGATCCCGTTATCCGAGAGCTCAGAGGGATAAAGTGGTGCCTATGGCCGGTACCCGCGCGACAAATCCTTTTAAACTTGTCGTCATCGATCCCGAAGGTTTTGAAGAATGTCCGAAACTGGTAGATTCACTCAAGGCGAGAAAACCTATCATAATCAATCTTGAAAAAACCGATTCCGAAACTGCAAAGAAAATTTTCGATTTCCTGTCGGGAGCGACATATGCGCTTAACGGCAACGTTCAGAAAGTCGCAAACAACATCTTTGTATTCGCACCTGACAATGTTGATATATCATCCAGTACGGACAGCAGCAGGGGATTTGAATTTTCTGCGGCTCCCGGCAGTTCCGATGATTCCTGGAGGTAAGATATGATAACACCGCTCGACATACAGAATAAAGAATTCACCAAGGGCGTCAGAGGATATAAAGAAGAAGAAGTGGATATGTTTCTGGACCTGATAACGCTGGATCTCGAAAAGATCGTCAAGGAAAATGTCCGTCTGAAAGCTCAGACAGCAGCTCTGGAGACGGAACTTGAAAAGTACAAGAGTTCTGAGGGTGAGATCGTGGCAGTGCTTGAGAAGGCGCAGTCGCTGATGAATGATATTTCAGCAAGTTCTGAGAAACGTGCTGAAGTCATAATCAGGAACGCTCAGCTTGATGCAGACCTTACAGTCAGGACAGCAAGAGATCAGGCGCTGAAGCTCAAGGAAGAAAATGATAATCTGAAAGTCAGATATACGGCTTTCAAGGAAAAATATAAGAAGATGCTTGAAGATGAACTCGACAATGTCGAGAAGATCGACAGCAATTTCTATGCGGAATTGAATGACCGCAGAGCCGAGGAACTTCTCAGGGATACAGCCGCTAAAGTGCAGGAGTCTCCGGATAAGGAAGAACTCCCGGATGAAATAGCGGTCATGTCGATGGATGACCTCAGGGATATAGGATCGACACCGGAAGCCGAAGCTGAAGAATTTGCAGATGACAGAAAAACTGTTGTAGTCGATCTGTCGGGAAGGGACGGAGAGTAGACCGGATTTGATCTATTACCTTATAATCATAACAGCCGCTGCAATAGACAGAGTGCTGAAATATTTTATTAACACAAATATGTCGCCGGGCGAGACGAAACCGCTGCTCGGCGATTTTGTCGACCTGACTTATGTGAGAAACAACGGAGCCGCATTCAGCATCCTGCAGGACCACAGGATACTTCTGATCGCGCTGCCGGCAATACTTATAGCAGTTGGTCTTGTATATGTAACGAGACACAGAAAAGACAGAAGCAACTTCATGCTGACATCGCTTTCACTGGTGATTGCCGGCGGCCTGGGGAACCTCATTGACAGAGTCATGACGGGATACGTTATCGACTTCATCGATTTCAGGTTCTGGCCTGTATTCAACTTCGCCGATATATGCGTGACGGTCGGATGTGTTCTTCTGTGTATATATGTGGTCTTCCTGGATAAGAATTAGCATGTCTGAAAAAGAAGAAATATATGATATTGAGATAGACGACAATATGGCGGGTACGAGAATTGATCTGGTACTCTCACTTTCGCTTGCGGATACTTCCAGGAGCTATCTGCAGAAGCTTATCACACGCGGACTGGTAGAAGTCAACGGCGGTGTCTGCAGATCGAAGAAGCTGAAAGTCGCAGCCGGCGATGTTGTAAGGGTCACATTGCCCGAACCGGAAGATCTTAAAATAGAGGCTGAAAACATTCCGCTCGATATAGTTTACGAGGACAGCGATGTGCTGGTGGTGAACAAACCGAAGGGCATGGTCGTGCATCCGGCGGCGGGCAACTATACGGGGACTCTGGTAAATGCGGTAATGCATCACTGCGGAGACAGTCTTTCGTCGATCAACGGCGTAATACGTCCCGGCATCGTGCACCGCATAGACAAGGACACGAGCGGTCTTCTGATGATCGCCAAAAATGACAATGCCCACAGATCGCTGGCCGCCCAGCTCGCGGCGCATTCTTCGACGCGCGGCTACAAAGCGATAGTATACAATGCGTTCAGCGAGGACGAGGGAACTGTTGATGAGCCGATCGGCAGGAGCCGCAGCAACAGACTCAGGCAGGCTGTCGGAGGCCTGAATGAGAAAGAGGCGGTCACGCATTACAAGGTGCTGGAAAGACTGGGGAAATATACTTTTCTCGAACTGCGTCTCGAGACGGGAAGGACTCATCAGATCAGAGTACATATGACATACATCAATCATCCGCTCCTCGGGGACGGCGTTACGGACCGGTCAAGAATCCGTTCGGCGTTGAGGGACAGCTGCTGCATGCATATCTCCTTGGGTTCATCCATCCGACAACGGGAAAGTACATGGAATTCAGGGCGGATCTGCCGGCCGAATTCGCCGGGGTGCTGAACAGACTGAGG
>Ga0268359_11530_pt1 | contig 14924 bp, 10 predicted proteins | sample BioMet11_FD_194416 | JGI IMG/M metagenome (GOLD analysis project Ga0268359, IMG submission 194416) | Sewage microbial communities from Oakland, California, United States - Biofuel 11 (PacBio Assembly) | ecosystem: Engineered > Wastewater > Sewage > Unclassified | place: USA: California | collected...
CCAGCGCCAGAAATTCGACCGTCGGCTCCAGGACCGCACCGAGATTTCGTTCGTCCTGGAAGCGCCCGATTTTCAGGTGGAATCCTATTTGCGTTACCAGGGGCAGAAATTCGTGGATCGGTTCGACGCCAACTCCTTCCTCTACGTGACCAAGGCGGCGGACTATTTCAATCTGGAGGCGACCCACGGCGGCGGTTCGGCGGTCTCGGCCTTTGCCAAGGCCCGTTGCCGCTATCTGGTGGCCTCGTTTTCCTCGGACTGGCTCTATCCCACCTACCAGTCCCGGGCCATGGTCCAGGCCATGAAGAAAAACGGTCTGGACGTGAGTTTCGTGGAAATCGAAGCCCAGTGGGGGCATGACGCCTTTTTGTTGCCCAATCCCCGGCTGTCGGGGCTGATCGCCCGATTCCTGGATCGTGCGGCCGATGATGCCCGCATGGAGGCCGCCCATGCGCTATGATCTGTCCATTGTTGCTTCCTGGATCGAACCCGGCTCCAAGGTGCTCGATCTCGGCTGCGGTTCGGGTCGCCTGCTCCACTGGCTGACCACGGAAAAAAACGTGCGCGGTACGGGCATCGAGCATGAGGAAGACAAGGTGCTGCGGGGGATCGAAAAGGGGCTGTCCATCCTGCACGGCGATATCAACGAGGAGGTCCGGGACTATCCGGACAGGCATTTCGACTATGTGATCCTGTCGCAGACCTTGCAGCAGGTCTACGACCCGGCCCGGCTCATTCGGGAAATGCTGCGGGTCGGCCGGCGCGGCATCGTGAGCTTCCCCAATTTCGCCTATTACCGCATCCGGGCGCAATTGCTCTTCCGGGGTCGGGCGCCGATCTCCCGGGAACTTCCCTATGAGTGGTACGACACGCCCAACATCCGGGTCATCACCATTCGGGATTTCCGGCGTTTCTGCCGCAGGGAAGGCTTTGCCATTGTCGACGAAACGGCCGTTCGGACCCCGCATCACCACGAAAAGGGCGTCCTGGTCCACCTGCTGCCCAACCTGCTGGCCAATTACGGTATGTTTCTGCTGGGAGCCGGGCGGGATGCAGAGGCGGCCGGGGGAAAAATGAAGAGAGCGACCGCTGCCCCCTTCCCTGGAGGCCTTTCTTTGCCGCAAGCCTGAAAGGGCACCCTCCTCACATCCTTTCGGGATTCCAGGGCGCGCGCCCTTTGACCGCCCAAGGCGCATCCAAAGACGCTCTTGTGCAGCGGTCCCGAGATGCGACTGCTGCACAAGTGCCTGACAGCCGGTCAATGCGTTCCCGTTGCATTGCAACGGGCCCATATCATGACGGGATTCCAAAGGGCGTTGCCCTTTGGCCGCCGGAGGCATCCTCTCCTGACCAAGTGTGCAGTGGTCTCGAGATGTCCTGGCGGGCGTCGCTGCTGGGGAAAAAAAGCCCCGCCGGTCCGTGCGACCGGCGGGGCGGTTGTTTTTAGAAGAGGGCGGTTACCACTTCTTGGCGCGCTGGGCGGCCAGGGCCGTTTCCTGCTCCCCGTAGCTGTCGAAGCCGGCCTGGCGCAGGGCGTCGAACACCGTGCTCGGCCAATCCCAACTGGCGTAGAGCACCGGCTTGTGCAGCAACCGGCGGAAGGTCTCCATTTCCTGACGGTAGAAGCCGGCCTTGGGGCTCTCCAGGTTTTCCCGAAGCTGTTCGGCCAAGCGCGTCAGTTCTCCGTCGTACCAGTCCTTGATGTCGGCGGCGGTGTCGTACTTTTTCGCGATGTGCTCGTACTTGTTGGCGTTGAGCACGGACTTGAGCCGGTCCAGATGCTGGCTGCGAAGCCATTCGCCAAGCTTGCTCACCGGGATGTTCTCGGCCTCGATATGGGCCATGTCGAATTTGGTCTGATAGTAGGTGTCGGGCACCACCGAGGCGCAGACGATGCCGGCGATAGCCACCAAGCCGCGCAGGATGACACTGTTGGATACGCCCTGGCCGCAGAAGCCCACCTTCTTGCCGTACTTCTGGCCGGCGAAGATGGTGACGAGCAAGGCCCAGACCACGGCCGGATCTTCTTCGTCGTAGATGTGGCGCAGGGCCGGATTGTCGCGGTCCGTGCCGAGCACCATCTGGGTCATGTCGTTGGAGCCGATGGAGAACCCATCGAATTCCTGGATGTACTGCTTGGCCAGGATGGCGTTGCTCGGGATTTCCGACATGATGAAGATCTTGAGACCGTCATCGCCGGAGTGGAGCTTATGCACCCGTTCCAGGTAGCTCTTCATGGCCGTGGCTTCTTCCATTGTGCGCACGAAGGGCAGCATGATGTTCAGGTTCTTGCCGCCGAAGATGCCCTCGGGCCAGCTTGAAGGACTCGATCTCCCAGTCGTGGATGTTGCGGGAGACGCCCCGGTAGCCGAGCATGGGGTTGTCTTCGTGAGCCTCGAACAGATCGCCGCCGAGGAGGTTTCTGTACTCGTTCGACTTGAAATCCGTGGTGCGGTAGAGGATGGCCTTGCCGTGGAAGGCCATGGCGAAGAGCCCGAGGCCCTGGGACAGTGTCTGGACGTAGAGTTCCTTGCCGCTGCGGAAGCCCCGGGAGAAGAGCTGCTTGCGGATTTTGCCCGGTCAGGGCGCTCAGGTCGTCGATCTGGTTCTTGATGCCCACCTGCCGGGCCACTTCCTGGCGCAGGGCCGCGATCCTGGACAGGGTTTCCTTGATGATGGGCTCTTCGGCCACGGCGGCCGCCCGTTCTTCGATGCGGGCCTTGATTTCGTAGCGGCGCTTCACGGCGTCGGGATCGGCGGCCCGGGTTTGCAGCTCGTCCCAGTAGCCGAGAATGACGGCAATGTGGGTTTCCAGATCCGCCGAGGTCTTGAGCAGATCCAGACGGCGGGTGGCTTCTTCCAGATGCGCGTCGAGCTTCTTGTCCAATTCCCGGATACGGCGGTGATGGCCATGACTTCGTCGGTGCCGCGAGCGCCGGCATGGTCGCCCAGGGTATCCAACTCGGCGGAAAGGCCCGTAATCAGGCCCACATAATTGCGCAGTTTGATCTGGATGTTGATGAAACCGGCGGCCAGTTGCTCGCGCATGATCTTGTCGAGCTTGCCATTGAGTTCCTTGATCTTGGCTTCGACGAGCTGGGGCAGCGTATTGTTGTCGTACGCCTCGAGCGCCTGGGGATGGACGGCCGATGTTGCCGAGCATGAACTCGGCGCGCAAAAGTCCCACCTCGAAATCGGGAACATTGCGCAGGCGCGACAGGAAGAGCGCCTGGCCCACATCGGCCAAAATCAGGCCGACCTTGGTCTTGGTGGCGGGGAGCTTCGACAGATCCATTTCGCCGCCGACTTCCAGCAGGGGTAAAATCCCCCGGTAGACGCGGCCGCGGGAGCCGTCCACGGTCACGGTCTGGCCGTCCAGGGAGCGCAGGATTTCGGCGTGCTGGATGCCGATGACGGCCGGAATGCCCAGTTCCCGGGAGGTGATGGCGGCATGGCTGGTATCGCCGCCGGCATCGGCTAAAATGGCCGAGGCGATGCGCATGCCGGGCACCATGTCCGGATCGGTCCGTTCGGCGGCCAGAATATCGCCTTTCTGGACCTTGTTGAGCTCAAGGGCCGACCGCAGAAACCGGACCATCCCCTGTCCGGCACCGCGCGAGGCGCCGTTGCCTTCCAGGATGACTTCGGCCCCCTCGATGGCAGTTTTATCCACTTCCATGCGCCGCATGAAAATGGTGTGGGGATGCAACTCGAATTCCTCGTTCCAGCGGGTCTCCGGGCGGGCCTGGACGAACCACAGGCGGTCGGACTGGTCGATGCAGAACTCCGTGTCCATGATCATGCCGCCGTAGGCCACGCTGATAGCCCGGACGCCCCGGGCCACCTCTTCGGCCTGGGCCAGGGACAGCGCCCAGCGATAGGCCTGTTCCTCGGGCACCTTGGACCAGCGTGGTGCCGCCTTCCTTGTCGTCGTAGACGATCTTCTTGTCCTTGTAGCCCATGTTGCGGATGACCACTTCGCTGCCGTCGTCGCGCTGAAAGACGAAAAGCTTGTCCGGGGTGACCATGCCGCCGACCACGGCCTCGCCCAGGGCCGAAACTGGCGTCGATGGAGACCAGGTCGTTTCTCGTGGTGCCCCGGCAGCCGGTGGCCGTATCGGCGGCGAAGGCCGTGCCGGAGATGACGGGATTGATCATGCGCATGATGCACACGGACAGCGAGGTCTGTTCGATGGCCCATTCCTGCTTGGCCCGTTCGGCGATGGAGTTGTCGCCCGTCCGTTCGGCCAGGACCACGGCGTCGAGGATGGGCCTCCCGCGGTAGGTCATGGACCGCAGGTTGTAGGCCGAGGCGCAGTCCCACTGATAGCCCCTGACCGCCTGGTTGGCGCCGACGATGTTGAGGTAGGTGTCCTGCAGGCCGGCAAAGGCCTTTTTGCGACTGTCCTCGCCGGCGGCCGAGGAGCGCACGGCCACGGGGACGTCTTCGAGCCCCGCATCGCGGCAGATGTCGTTGTAGGCGTTGGACACGGCCTCGCGGACCTCGGCCGGCATCTCTACGGACAGGATGCCGACCTGGACCAGGACGGAGCGTTTTGCGCAGCTGGTCGATGCCTTCGGGGGAGGTGGCGAATCCTTCGACCACGTTATTGATGAACGTCCGGAGTTTGATGGCGGTGCCGGTGGTATCGGCCATCTTGGCCCGGGCTTCCTCGGCCATTTTACGGACGAGGTTCTTGACGAATTCGGGATCGCAGTTGACGTCCTCGTCGTTCCAGTTGACCCCGCGATAGCCATCGTCCACCACTTCGCGGATCATCGCGGCGTTGACCTTGGTCTCGTCGAGCACCCGGTGAAAGGCCTGGGAGGATACGGCCCGGAACTGGGGGGCGCGGATGCCCGAAATCTGACTGATGAGCGCCGTGTTGTAGTTTTTACCACCGACGAGAATTTCCGCCTCAGGGCCGATGGCGACGATATCAGCTCCCGTCAGGATGAGCTTTTTCGTCTTATCGTCAGCGGCCGCCGTGGACTTGGCGGACGTTGCGTCGTCTTGGCGCGGCTTCCCGCTGGATTGGGTCTTGGCCATTCTCCCCTCCTTCTCTCTTCCGGGCTCGAGGGGCCGGGCAGTTGGGTCGCCCAGCGGTAACACGTTCGTGATGTGAATTACATCGGCTGTCCGCAATGCGGGCAATATTTGTAATTATCCTCTGATACGGGTTGGCGGCAACTCGGGCAATCCCTGGTGACCGGGGACAGCTCGACCAAAAGCTCGCCTTCCTTGACCGGCGTCATCTTACGATCATTGGCGTAATCGGCGCTTTTGAGGACCCGCTTGACCATGGCGTCCATCGGGGCCGCCACTGATTTTTCTTGCTTCATGACGGAAATATTGAACAGTTCCTCACCGGCCTTGACGAAGTCGTTGGGACTGACCTGCATGATCCACATGTCGCCCGAGACCGGCGCACCCACGTGATAGGGGTTGTTGGGGTCGGCCATTTCCACCTTGGGCGCCGCACCGCCTTGCGGCGCGGAGACTTGGACCTGATAGCTGAGGATCTCCGAATCCAGGGCGTAGCGCACCGTGGACGTGCCCGAGGTGTCGGGCCGCGAGATGTCCAGGAATCGAGAGATGGTGGGGTTTGCCCAGACTGTCGGAGAACAGGAGCTCCTCGCCCGGTTCCAGGCCTTCGAACCACACATCCAGGGGCAGCCGGTTGGGATCGCCGAACTGCTTGCGGAATTCCATGGTCTTGAGCGCATCGCCCGGATGGTTTCAGATAGAGCACGAATTCCTCGTCGGTCGGTTTGCGGCCGAGCTGCTTGGTCAGGGCAGCCCTTTCGCCCTCGAAGTCCGCGTCGCCCAGGGCGTCCAGGGGCGAGTCCTCGGTGCGCGAGGCGATGGCCTCCCTGTAGTCCGCGCCGAAAGCGCTTTCATACACCCAGTCCGGGGGGAAGCCCAGGGGCAGCCGGCCGAACTTGCCCAGAAGCAGGTTGCGGAAGGCGTCGTTGCAGTTGGCGTAGAGCAGCAGCCGATCCTGTTTGACGGCCTGGCTCAGCTGTTCCTCCGGCGTTTCCCCCACGGCCTCCAGCACCTCCAGCATGTCCTTGACCGCCCGTTCGCCGCCGGCCTTGTAGGCGGCGGTGACGGCCAGAAAGGACGTGTTCCAGGTGATCTGGGAACCGGGCGTCACGTCGTGATAGCGCACGATCTTGCGGGTGCCGGCCAGGAATTTGAGCATATAGGGGAGCAGGTGGATGTAGCCCTGCTTCATGGCGCCGGCCTGGGACGAGGAGGTGGCCCCACCGGGCATGCCGTGGCGCACCGCGTCGTAGTCGATGCCCTGGAAATACGGCGCGGTGTAGCGGTCGTAATAGGGCATGATCTGCTTGAGGACGAAGTTGGCGGTGCGGATCATCTCCTTGTTTTCTTCCGTCAGGGAGACGGGCACGCCCAGGTCGTCCGCGATGTAGGCGGCGGTGGAGAGCACCTCGCCCTGGCCGTACCAGCGCACGCTGGCCCCCAGCCCCGTGTCCAGGATGTGGCAGCCGGCCTCGGCCGCCGCCCCCACTGCCGGCACGAACAGCCCGTCGGTGCAGTGGCGGTGGTAATCGAGCACCAAGTCCGGATAGGCCTTGCGGATGGTCGCGACCAGCTCCCGGATGAAACGGGGCGGGCAGACGCCGGCCATGTCCTTCAAGGCCAGGATGATGCTTTTTTCGGCTTCCTTGCGGGTCATGCCGCCGGCCTTGGCCGCCTGGTCGATGATGGCCTCGAGCACGCCCATGTAGTGGGGCACGTCGAAGCCCTTGGCCCAGGACATGGAGATGGACGGCTCGAAGATGACCCCCGGCGTATTGAGGGCTACTTCGGCAAAGGGATACATGTTATCGATATGGTTTAGGAAATCGAAGCAGCGTACCACATCGTAGTGCTCGCAGATCATTTCGCCGGTCAGCCGCATGAGGTTGCGCGGCTGGGGCTTGTAGCCGAGCACGTTGGTGGAGCGGATAAGAAGCTGCTTTAAGGTTTTCGGCGCGAACCGATTCCACTCGGCCGCCTCGGAAAAGGGGTAGGTCATGTTGGCCAGCATGGCCACGTGGAAGTGGGCACCGCCGCCGTTTTCCAGGGAGAAAAAGCCGCAGTTGTCCAGATAGGGACCGATCAGCGCATCCTCGGCCAGGCGGAAGCGGTTGCCGCTGTTGGCCTGGGTGATGTCGCGGGTGGTGGTGTCCACGAAGTGGATCTTGCCCGAGTCGCGCACCACGTCGAGGATGCCCTTGCGGTCGCCGCGCGGATAGGGGCTCTCATACTTTTTCAAATCGGCGTCGGGCATGTAGGGATGAAAGCGGCCGAGCCGGTAGTCCTCGCGGCCCCGGTACTTGCCGAGCTGGACGTGGGGGTTGTAGCCCCGGGCCGAAATGTCGGCCACCAGCCACGACAGGCGCAAGGCCTCGGGTTCCTCGTCCAGGTAGTTGAGGAGGGAAGGATTCTGGGCGATGAAATTGGTGTTGAACTCGCCCTTGAGGAAATGAGGGTCGCGCAGAATCTGGCGATGAAACGGGATGGTGGTCTTGAGGCCGCCGATGATGTACTCGCGCAGGGCCCGTTCCATGACGGACACGACCTTGGGCCAGTCCCGGCCGTAGGCGATCAGGAGCGCGCCGGCCGAATCGTACTGGGTGGGGTATTCGTAGCCGGCCGTGAGGCAGGAATCCAGCCGGATGCCCTGGCCGCCCGGGGAGAGGTAGCGGGTGATGAGTCCGGCGTTCGGCGCGAAGTTCTGCTTGGGGTCCTCGCAGTTGATGCGCAACTGCATGGCGTGCAGCAGCGGCCGCGTGTCGGCGCAGTTGAACCGCAGCTTGCCGCCGAAGGCGATGTTGATCTGTTCTTCCACCAGGTCCACGCCGTAGCGGCATTCGGTGATGCCGTGCTCCACCTGCAGTCGGGTGTTGACCTCGATGAGGTAGGGCTGACCTTCGCTATCCACCAGAAATTCCACGGTGGCCAGGGAATGGTAGCCGGTTTCGCGCACCAACCGTTCGGCATAGTCCTTCAGGCGCTGGCGCAGTTCGTCGGTCATGCCGCACCAGGGGGTCGGCGTGATCTCCACGAGCTTTTGGTGGTTGCGCTGCACCGAGCAATCGCGTTCGTCGAAGGCGAACACGTTGCCGAATTTGTCGGCGGCCACCTGAATTTCGATATGGCGCACCGAGGTGAGGAGCTTTTCCACGAACAGCCGGTGGTTGCCGAAGGAGGCCTGGGCCATGGCCGAAGCCTTGGAAAAGGCGGTTTCGAGTTGGGCCTCGGTATAAATTTCGTAGATGCCCCGGCCGCCGCCGCCGCCTTCGGCCTTGAGCATGATGGGAAAGCCGATGGTCTTGGCGATCTGTCTGGCCTCGGGGATGGAGACCGAGCCCAGGGAACCGGGCACGACCGGGATGCCGAGATCCTTGGCCAGCCGGCGCACCTCGACCTTGTTGCCGAGGCTTTTCATGGCCTCGGCCGAGGAGCCGATGAAGATGACTCCCGCTTCGGCGCATTTGCGGGGAAATTCGGAGTCTTCCGAAGCAAATCCCCAGCCGGGGTGGATGGCCACCACGTCCCGGGCCTTGGCCTTTTTGATGATGGTATCGATATCCAGATAGGACCTGGGATCGGGCCCCAGGGTGATGAGCTCGTGGGCACCGGCCGTGGCGGGCGAGGTCATATCCACGTCGGTGACGGTCAATACGGGAATGGCGCGCAGACGCTCACGGATGGAGCGCAGGACGCGCCTGGCGGAAATGCCACGGTTGGCGACAAGAATCTTCTTTCCTTCAACCTCGGAAAGCACTTCGGAAAACGTCTTGGCAATCATGCTATCCTCTATTCCCGGGGGATGATCGATCGCTATACGTGTGACATTCCGGCGGGGGCCGGTATCAGAGGAGGGATATACTCCCGCAATGAAGCGTCAGTTGCTGCACAGGGCCCTGGTCGATCCGTCGTAGTCGAAGCCCCCCGTCTCCGGCCAGACCCACGATCCGTGCCCGAAATCCATCCGATTCGTCCTCACGGACAAGTACTTCCCGGCCAAGCCAGGCCATGCGGCGCGCGATCACCCGGGAACGCTCTCCAGAGTCCGAAAGCGTAACGGACTGGCGATAACAGGTTTGCCCGGACTGCACAAGACCGGCCCACAGGGCAACCGCGCCGGGAAGTTCGCCAAACGAGGCCAAGGCAGCGGCCGGGGTCGCGTGATCCCGGCGCAGGTTGGCCGCATCCGGGGCGCTGGCGCAGTTGATGCCGATACCGGCCAGGGTCCGTCCGCCGCGTTCCTCAAGCAGAATCCCGCCCACCTTGCAGCCGTCGAGAAGCAGATCGTTGGGCCATTTGAGGCGGGCGGGGAAACCGAGGGCGGCCAGCCCCTCGGCCAGGCAATAGCCCACCAGGACCGGGGCCATGGACAGCAATTGGTCATTTGGGGCCGTCGGCCAAACCCAGGTGGCGTAGAGGTTTCCGGCGGGCGAAGACCAGTCCCGGCGGAGCTGGCCCCGTCCCTTGCGTTGGGAGACGGCCAGCACCGAGGCAAAGGGAGGGAGAAGTCCCTCCTTGGCCAGAACCCAGCCCACATCCAGGCTTGACTCGCAGGTCCCGATCACGAGAATGGGTGGCTTCCGTCCGGGCGGCCTCGCCCTGGGCCACGAACCACTTCCCGGCGGCCGGTCCGGCTGCGTCGTCAAGGAGCACCTCCCGCCACGGGGCCAGGCGGGCCGCATCGGCGGCCCAGAGGGGATGGACGACGGTCAGGTCGGACGGTGCAAGCGGTGCGGCCAGGCCGGTGGGACCGCCGCCATAGAGCCATACGCCACCTTGGGCAAAGGGCGTTGCCGGCGTGGGGTGTGATCCCCCTGGATTTTTCAGGGCATTTGGGCCACTATCGCGACCGGAGTCATACATGAAACGTTATCTCGTTGGCGGCGCGGTCCGCGATCTGCTCTTGGGCCGCCCGGTCGTGGACCAGGACTACCTCATTGTCGACGCCACGCCCGAAGCGTTCGTGCGACGATATCGAAGAGCCCGGCAGGTCGGCAAGACATTTCCCGTCTTCATGCTGGGGCTCGCCCAGTATGCCTGGCCGCGCGGCGAGACCGTGGCCGATGATCTTTTGGCCCGGGATTTGACCATCAATGCCATGGCCATGGGCGATTCCCGGGAGATTGCCGGCCGGCTGCATTTTCATCCGTTGGCCCTGTCCGATCTCAAAAACCGCATTTTGCGTCCCTGCGGCGAGATGAGCATGTTCGACGATCCGCTCCGGGTCTACCGGGCTGCCCGGTTCGCCGCCGTGCTGCCGGATTTTTCCCCGCACGAGGAGCTTGTGGTCCAGATGCGGGCCGTGGCCAAAAGCGGCGCGCTGTCCGATATTTTTGCCGAACGGGTAGCCCAGGAAGTGCGAAAGGCCCTCGACGCGGCCAAGCCTTCGCGGTTTTTCCGACTTTTGGCCGAGACGGGCTGCCTGCTCCCCTGGCTGCCCGAGATCGCCGCTTGTCTGGGCGTGCCGGCCGGACCGGAACCCTACCATTCGGGCAGCGTGTTCGACCATGTGTGCGACATGGCGGATGCCCTGGCCGGTCAGCCTCTTGCCGGCTGGATGGGCGTGTGCCACGACCTCGGCAAGACGGCGACCCCCGAAGACCAGTGGCCGCACCACCATGGCCATGATGCGATCGGAGAGAGCGTGGCCGAATCCCTGGGCCGGCGCCTCAAGCTCCCCAACCGGGTGCGCGAGGCGGGCATGGCCGCGGCGGCGCTCCACATGAAGGCGGTCCGGTATGGTGAACTTCGGGCCGGGACCCGGGTGGACATGCTGACCTGGCTCCACAAGCACGAGCTGACCGAGGCCCTGTGCCGGACGGTCCAGGCCGACAGCGGCGCGGACATCTCTCCCCTGGTCAAACGGGACCTCAAGCGCATGCTCGCGGTGCATCTGCCCGGCCGACAGCGCATGCGGGGACCGGAATCCGGCGCCAAACTGCGCAGCCTGCGCTGCCAGAAATTGGCCGAAACCGACCGCCAGGAGGGGGACTTCCCTGGCGGCGGACTCCGAGGCCATGTGAGCCCCTCTCCGCTTCCGATGGCTGCTTTTACTTCCCGGGACGTTTGATAAGGCACAGCGACAGATAGTGGGGCGCGTCCGGGGCTTTCTCCAGGTCGCGTTCCACCGCCTCGCCGGGGAGCCCCAGTCGCGTCACGAAGATCGTGCCCTTGGCCAGTCCCATCGTTTGCAGCCTATCCCGCAGCGCGGGAAACCGGCGGTAGGTCTTGAGGATGACCGCATTGTCGGCCACGGCCAGGGCCCGCTCCAGCCGGTCGGGACTGCCCACGCCCGAGGCGACCAGCAGGTTCTCTCCCGAAACGGCCAGGGGCGTTTCCGTCAGGGCTGCCGCCGCCTGAAACGAGGTGATGCCCGGCACCACTTCGATGCGAACCCCGGGCAGACGCTCGCGCAGAAGCGGCAGCACGTAGCCGAAGGTGCTGTAGAGGAGCGGATCGCCCAGGGTGATGAAGGCCGCGTCGCGACCGCTGGTCAAAACGTCGGCCATGGCGGCGGCGTTGGCCTGCCAGGCCGTGTCCAGCGTCGCCTGATCCCGGGTCATGGGAAAGGGGAGTCTGGTTATGGTCGCACCGGCGCGGAGATGCGGCGCCACGATGGCCTGGGCGATGGAATGGTCGTTTTTGCTGGAAGAGGCGGCGAAGACTTCCGCCACCGTCCCGAGAATCCGGGCGGCCTTTAAGGTGAGCAGCTCCGGATCACCGGGCCCGACGCCGATGCCGAAAAGCGTTCCTGGTGCGGTCATTGCCTGGCCTCCGGGGCGGCGGCCGGGGCCAGCAGCCGGGCGAGTTCCTCCACGGCCGTCACGCTGCGTGGCCCGGGTCGCGAGAACAGGGATTCGTCCACCACAAAGGCCCGTCCGGCCGCCACGCAGGGCAGGCCGGCATATTCCGGACGCTCGGCCATGGGGCGTGCCTCGGGGTTCATGGGGCCGCGCTGGGTGAGGCAGACCGCCGGGGCCAGACGCAACAGTTCCTCGTCGGTGAGCCGGACGAGTTTTTTGTCCTGGGCGACGGCATTCTCGCCGCCGGCCGCCGTAATCACGGCATCCACCATGGAATTTCGGCCGGCGGCCAGCAGATTCCCCGACCGGACCTCGAAAAAGACGGTCGGTTTTTTTCCGGCCGGTCCGGCCGCCGTGGTGGCGGCCACGGCGGCGAGCCGTTTTTGCCACCCGGCGATCTGGCCTTCGGCCCCTGCCGTCTGGCCGGTCAGGATACCGATCCGTCGGATGGCGGCGAAAAGCGTCGGAAAATCATGGACGGAAAAGACGGCCACCGGGAGATGCAACGCGGCGAGCTGCTCGACCACCTGCCGGGATTCGTCGCGGCCGGCCAACTGGAGGATCAGATCGGGCCGCACCGCCAGGATGCGTTCCAGATTCGGCCGCATATGGGTGCCGATGACCGGCAGGTGCTCGATGGCCGCCGGTTCGTGATCGGCCTCGGTGCGGGCGACGATCCGGTCCGTCAGGCCGAGACCGGCCAGAATTTCGTTGAGGCCGCCGTAGAGGGCCACCACGCGCGTTGCCGGGGCGGGCAGCACCACGTTTCGACCCAGGTCGTCAACGATCCGGATTTCCGCTCGGGCCGCTTGGGCGAGGCACAGCAGCAGGGCCGCCGCCAGGCACGGCCAGAGCCTGGGGCGCGCCGGTACGCGGATGGGGAAGCACCAGAATTTCTGTTTCATAAATCCTCGACAGGATGGGTTGGGTGAAGACCGCGGCCACGGGGCCGTCGGCCTCGATGCGGCCATTTTTGAGAAAGACGAGCCGTCGACAGGAGAGCGCGGCCAGATTGAGGTCGTGCAGGGCGGCGATGACCGTGGTGCCGGCGGCGTTGCGGGCGGCGAGCAGATCGTTGAGCTCCACCTTGCGGGCTATGTCCAGGTTGGCCGAGGCTTCGTCCAGGATAAGCACGTCGGCCGTTTGGGCCAGGGCCCGGGCGATGCAGACCCGTTGGAATTCACCGCCCGAAAGCGCAGCGCAGGATCGGTCGGCCAGTCGGGCCACGCCGGTTTCGGCCATGGCCGTTTCGGCGATGGCCGTGTCCTTGGAGCCGTAGCCGCCGAGAAACGACAGGTAGGGATAGCGTCCCATAAGCACAAAGGCCCGTACGGTCAGCTCAGGCACCAGGGCGATGCGCTGGGGGACGGCGGCCGCTTCCCGGGCCCGGTATCGGGCCGGCAGCCGGCTGATGTCCTTGCCGCCGACGAGCACCCGGCCGGCCGTCGGCGCGATGGCGCCGGTCAGGGCCAAAAGCAGGGTGGTCTTGCCGGCGCCGTTCGGGCCGAGCAGCCCGACCATCTCGCCGGGGGCGACGGCCAGATCGATGCCGGTGAGCACTTCCCGGCCGTCGTAGCCGACCCGCAGGCCTTCGCAGACGATCATTCGCCGGTCCTTCCCGGACGCGACAGGAGCAGAAAGCAGAAAAACGGACCGCCGAACAGGGCCGTCACTACGCCGACCGGCAGTTCGGCGCCGTCCGGAAGGAGGGTTCGGGCCGCCAGATCGGACAGGACGAGAAGGACGCCGCCGCACAGGGCGGCATTGACGAGTAGTGGCCCATGCTCGGCGCCGTAGAGCCGACGACAGGCATGGGGGGCCACCAGGCCGATGAAACCGATGACGCCGGAGACGGCCACGGCTCCGGCCGTGAGCAGGCTTGCGCCAGCCAGCAGGCAGAGCCTGGCCCGGCCGGTGGCCACGCCCAGCTGCCGGGCCTGTGTCTCGCCCAGAAGAAGGATGTCGAGTTCCCGGAGAAAGATTCCTATCAGAAGCATTCCGGCCGCAAAGCATGGAAGGAACAAGGCCAGCTCGGCTTTGCCCCGGCCTTGGAAGCCGCCCATGATCCAAAAAACGATGCCGGCCAGGGATTCTTCGTTCAAGGCCTTGACCAGGGAAAGCAGGGCCGACAGGAAGGTGGCCGTGACGATGCCGGCCAAAACGACGGTCTCCCGGCGCAGTCCACCGCCCAACCGCGACAGGGTCAGCACGGCGGCCAGGGCGGCTCCGCCTCCGGCCAGGGCGCACAGGGGCGTGGCGAAAAGGCCTCCCGTCACGGCGGCCAGCCCGAGGCTGAGGGAGAGGGCGGCCCCGAAGGCCGCTCCGCCGGACACCCCCAGGGTGAACGGGTCGGCCAGGGGATTGCGCAGCACGCCCTGGAAGACGCCGCCGGCCACGGCCAGGGCCGCGCCCACGCCGTAGGCGAGGACCGCCCGCCACAGGCGCAGATCGAGAACCACGGCGGTGAGGGTCGGATCGTCCGGACCAGGCAGGGGAATCCCGACGGCCCGGCCGAGGATGCGCGCGACCTCGCCCGGATGGGTCGGATAGGCCCCGGCCAGACAGGCGGCAGCGAGCGACGCCAGTCCGGCCAGGGCCAGGGGCAGGGCGGCCGGAAGGTTCCCGGCGCGCGGGAATGTTCCGGTCATTTGGTCGCGGGCAGGGCGTCAAAGACGGTTTTCAGGTGGTCCAGCCAGACGGCGGCCACGGCATCGCGGTCGCCGTTGCCGGACATGACCGATTCGGCGGCGATGCCGGCGGCGGCGAGCGCCGAGGCCAGGGAGGCCTTTTCCTTGCCGGCCATGTCGTTATGGGCGTGGTCGCCGGCCACGGCAAAAAGGGGCACGAGCCAGACCTTCTTGATGCCGCGCTGCTGGAGTTCCGCCACCACGTCGGCAAAGCTCGGCGTCCCCTCCACCGTGGTCACGAAGGCGTTCTTGTCGCCCTGCCACAGGCTGTATTGCAGGGCCGGATAGGCCATATTGGCCGGATGGTCCGTGCCGTGGCCGACGAAGACGAGCCCTTCGGTCGGCTGGCGATTTTTGGGGGCGCTGTCCAGCAGCGCCTTGGCCACCCGG
>Ga0268359_12717_pt1 | contig 14922 bp, 13 predicted proteins | sample BioMet11_FD_194416 | JGI IMG/M metagenome (GOLD analysis project Ga0268359, IMG submission 194416) | Sewage microbial communities from Oakland, California, United States - Biofuel 11 (PacBio Assembly) | ecosystem: Engineered > Wastewater > Sewage > Unclassified | place: USA: California | collected...
CGTAAAAGAATAAATCTTATTCCGGTTCCTTAAATCTTATTCCGTAGTTACTCCATCGAATTCCGCTTCATTGGCTTCGGCTTCTTCTTTTGTCGCACGCACGATTCCATCCTTGTGGTGCGCCGGTGAATAGATTGTATAGAGTTTCAGCTCCTCCGTTTCCGAGGTATTGATGACATTGTGCTGCGCGCCGGCCGGCACAACTACTGCAACGCCGTCCTCAAGGTCGTATTCGTTACCGTCAATTATGCACTTCCCCTTCCCCTTCTCAAAACGGAAAAACTGGTCGTTTTCCTCATGCACTTCCATCCCGATTTCTTCCCCGGGCTTGAGGCTCATAAGTACCAGCTGGCTGTGTTTTGAGGTATAGAGTACCTTGCGGAAATTGCTGTTTTCCAGAGTGGCTTCTTCGATATTTATAGAAAATCCTTTCATATATTTTCATTTATAGTTAGTTGTATATAAGATTATTTGAGAGCAAGATTTGCCAAATATCTACCTTAAAAGGGATTGAAACTATCACTTGCATAACTTTAACCTGAATTACTTATTTATGTTCCTGAATAAAATTCCTTAAAACCAGTATTAAAAGAAATAATCGGTTTCAGGGTTTAATAAAAGCGCATCTCCTTTTGCTGGTGTACCGAGAAGACAAACGACACTATTTAATACGATGTGACAGATCATGATCGGGCATTCGAGTTCAAACTTAATACTCAGTCTCAGGAAAAAACTGCATTAATAGTATTTTTTCGATGTGGAATGCTTTCTTTTGCATATCTCATAATTAACTTTGCAAAACTCTCTAAATACTATATCTACGGATTGGTCAGGTTTATTGTAAGCGCGTTCTTGATGCTTGAAATTTATGCGAATAATAAAAGGACTTTCTAAAAGCTCAATAAAAACGTTTCCATTTTTTAGTCCTATATGAAAATCTACAGTCTAATTTTTATATCAAAATATTAATATACTTGTAAATGCTATTTTTATTTATAATATATTATATTAATACGGTGTGTTTTTATCATGCAAAGTGTGAAAGTGCTTTATTTTAATTATTTTATAACAATTAATATTATAAACAACTAATATTCATAAGTCATTGTTTAAACTCATAGTTTAGTGTTTCTGCAAATTTGAAACTCTTGTATCTGCAATCTAAAAACGATTTCACAAATCAAAATCACTTAAAAAAAGGAAGCGAGGATTTTGGATACTCAAAAAATGAAGGATCTCATCAGGAAATTTAATGTCTGTATTGAAAGGAATAAAGACCATCAGGCTTATTCAGACTTTAAAGAAGGAGTTAATAAAGGCCTGGATATAGCTAAATACACTTTCGAGGATAATCTGGAAAAACTCTCTCTTTCCGACCTGGACGACGATCCGGCTGAAAAGATAAGAGGCCTGGAGAATAACTTTAACCAGCTCTTAGACGGCATCACCCTGTCAAAAAAGCCGAATTTCTCGGAGCAGCGTCTGGATGGAGTGTATACCGGATTCGAAAAATCTAAAAAAATATTTAAAGAATTTATAATTGAATCATTTCCCCTGGAGAACACATAAAAAACCTTATGACTTTAGTTAAGTTTAGGAGCTCTACATCTTTGAGGGAATTAAAAGTTCTATTTTTATTTTATTGAAATTAAAACCTCTATTTCTTTTATTGAGCTCTAAACCTATATTTTTGATTGAGCTTAAATCTCTATTCCTTTTTTACTGAGCTTTAAACCTCTATTTTTTGATTGAACTTAAAAATGCTGATTTTTAAGACCAGTACTGGCTTTTTAATCTCAGCACTGTTCTTCTATCAAAAACATAATAAAAGTAGAGTATTGATATACGGACTCCGCAGAAAACAAGGGGGATGATAGCATGCTGACCAAAGATAACTCAATAATTGGAAGAGGCGACAGTCCATGCTAAAAGGAGGAACTAAATTTAAGGAGAAACTTGAGTAGAAAGAATAGGGAGCTTTGAACTCGCGCCCGATTAGCCAGCGCGGCGGTTTACTGAATATAGGAGGCATTACAATCATCATAGCCCTCTAATAGAAGAGGAGAAAGTCGAGGTTGAAATCCTCTGGTAGATGATTACCTGTAGAAACTGCAACTCTGCCAGAGAGAAGGAAATAACCGGAAAATTAAAATATTCGAGAGCGAGAACCATTATAATTGGAATTGAAACAATTTTTTCCGAACTGCTCTGCTGGCGGCGCAGGTACTAAAATAGGTCTGGAATTCTTAAAGATCGAAACGTACCGAAAATGTTAAAAAGGATGTTACATAAACGTGTTTTTAATACCATATGAAGGCAAATAGGAGTAACTAAGACGTCACCAATCGAAATACAAACCTCGGTATGTGCATTGTTGTTTATGTCTATCTGTGTAGCAACTTTGTTCTTCAGCTGTAAGCTTTTTGCCTGGAGATACCCAAATTATAATAGAGTTAACAAATTTATGAAACTAATAAAGTATAATAAAGTATAAGAACGAAATAAATACAGTTTTCCATTTTTTATAGTTGGTTTTATCCAGCTTTAATTTTTTCCATTTTTTTCATTTTGAGCCCATCCCAAAACTAATTTTATCCTCAAATTCGTAAAATTTCAAAATTATTTTCGTGATCAGAAACTCTATTACTTATTGCGGATCCGGAATTCCGAGAAGTCATTTTGAGTTTTGGGATTAGCTCTTTCTTTATTTCATTTTCTTTATTTCATTTATGTTTTAAATTTTTTATACCTCTGTGTCCTCTGCATTTTCGTATCTTTATATTCTATCAGGATTTGCCTATTCTATAAGGAATTGCCTACTCTGTCAGGATTTGCTATATTATTCAGAGAATTAGGCAGTTGAAATCCCTATTCGCAAGTAAGCTCCATAATAATAGAAATTTAAACTATTCTGGAAAAGTATAGTGGACAGTTATCAGGATTCACTAGCAAAAACAAATATATAAAATGTTAAAAGCTAGACAAAATGAATATATAAAATGGAATATATAATTTTCTATGTAATATTTAGGTTAATGGGAATTTTTTTCAGTCATAGGGGGAAATTATGAACCAGAAAGAAGACAAGACAATGGTTGGCGTCTGTCCTAATTGCGGAAAGCCATTCAGGATAGAGTCAACAGGTGGTGGGGAAGAATGGCGCTATTGTGCTGAGGTTTGCATAAACCCTGCAGCAATACCAACAGGAGCAAGGCTGCAGCCCGATAGGGCTACATTACGCTACGTAGACGGAAATATGAATGAGTACATGCGAGGCGAATATATCAAAGTTCATGGCATTGATCCTCTGCCCATCTGGAGAGCAATGGAGAAATGGCGTGAAGAGCAAATAAGCAAGTGGAAAATGAAAACTTAATATCTATCAACCTGAATCTTCATTTTTAAAATAGGGGAGAGAGTAAACTGAAGAGTCAAAAAGCAAAAGATGCAATTAGAATATTCAGTAAGTTAATTGAGATCTATAAGGACAGACAACCTTATCCAGACTATATATTAAAAATAAATCAGTGGCCTGAAATCTCCAGGGATGCTTTTGAGGGGAATGCGGAAAAATTTGTTCATTCCAATTAAAATACTCAAATGAAGATCGGATACAAAGATAAAGAGCTTACAGGACAGATTTGACCTCCTTCTAGACACGGTTGTCGTCTCAAAACTACGTTGTACTAAAGGCCACTTGGACGAAATAAACGAAGGATTTGAAAAATCCAGAAAATTAGTGACAAAACTTTTGAAAGATGTTGTATAACTCGGGTTCAAACATAAGAATCCTATTTTTGAAAATAAACAATCATAATTTATTTATTGTCATTTAAGGTTACTCCTCGTATCTCTAATAGTTCAGATAACCTATTCAAAGCGTATTTTTTTTCATTTATTGTAATCTGTAGTTTATTAACTTCAGCTTCTAATTGCGCGATCTCAATTTTTAACTGTAGTATCTGCTCTTTAATAAGATCATTACTTTGCATTATATCCGCCCAATAACGATGTGTTAACCCTTAACTAAATGATATTGCTTATGCAGATGGTATGTGTAAGTCAACGCTATGTGTAAGTCAACGCTACGTGTAAATCAATGCTATATATAAGATCAATGTTATGTATAAATCAATACGTTTTCACTTTTTAGATATTTACTTTATATACTTGCCGCTGATAAAGTACAAACTGTCGTTATCTTTTTCTCTGCCTGTGCTGTTCTCTTTATTCCCTTATTCTTTTTAATATCACTTTTAGCAAATAACCGCAGACTAAGAAATATGCCTTCCAACGGATAGATATATGTACTATTCGAAAACAAAATTCACTAAAATATGAATTGAAATACCTTAATCAAGAGCAGGCTGCATTATTTCTTTAAATAATTAAAAAGGAAGCTCAACTAAAAAGACATTGAAGCCTTTCAACTAAAAAGACATTGAAGCCGTTCAACTAAAAGACATTGAGGCCGTACTACAGAAGAAAAACACTTGTTTCGAAGTTATTTCATTCAAAAGGCAGATCCAGTGCAACAGGAATTGAAAACCCTGCTGTTTGCCTGGACGTATGAGGGTGAAATCTACGTTCAGTATTGTCAAAGTAAAAGTAATCTGAAGATTTAAATAAAGACGGATTTACCGGTTTGAAAGCCCTGTAACAGACGGAGAAAAAAATGGCATCAGTTGAAACGACTGAAAGGTTGGGATGTAGCCTTGGCTTTTTCTCAACTTTTGCAATCGGCACCGGCACTATGATTGGAGCTGGGATATTCATTCTTCCGGGGATTGCTTTAGCAGATGCGGGTTCTGGAGCAATAATCTCTTTTTTGCTTGGTGGGCTTATTTCAATAGCCACAGCCATCAGCATGTCAGAGCTGGCAACCGGCATGCCTCTGGCAGGAGGCAGCTATTACTACATCAGCAGGACGATGGGAGCTGCGCTTGGTGCAGTAATCGGCCTTGGCTCCTGGCTGGCCTTAATCTTCAAGGGCACATTTGCACTCATCGGGCTTGCAGAATACGCTCAGATCTTCTATCCCCTGCCCATATATTTCGTAGCAGCTGCAACCGGCTTGATCCTGTTAGTGATTAACTACCGTGGGGCAAAAAGCAGCGGTTCACTGCAGAACTTTATTGTGATCTTTTTGCTGGTAATCCTGGCTCTCTTCATAGCCCGAGTATCTTTTATGGTTAATCCGGCTAACTTTTCACCTGCTACATCTTACGGAGTGACCTCGATAATCACGACAGCAGGAGTTATTTTCATATCCTATCTTGGGCTTGCAGAAGCTGCCGCAGTGTCCGAGGAAGTAAAAAATCCATCAAAGAACCTGCCCCTGGCGTTTATCGCTTCAGCCATTGTAGTAACCTTATTTTACGTTGGCATAATGGCGGTAGTTGTAGGGTTCTCTAGCCCTCAAGGAACCGTGACATCAGTTACTCCCCTGGCTGATATTGCAGGTCTTATGGCAGGAGAATCCGGAAGAATAGCAATAGCCCTGGGTGCGCTGCTTGCTACCCTTTCCACAGCCAATGGCGCTATATTATCATCTTCCAGGTTCCTTTTGCCATGAGCAGGGATGCACTTATGCCTGAATGGTTTGTCCTTATCCATCAAAAATTTGAAACTCCTCATAACGCTATACTTGTAACAGGAATAGTAATGGTCTTGCTTTTATTCCTGTTCGACATAGAGGAGCTTGCTAGACTGGGTGGAGCTTTTAATATTTTGATATTTATCCTGTTAAATATGGCAGTGATAATCCTCAGAAAAAGAACCCTGCCAGGATATGAACCCACTTTTCGCGACCCCTTTTTCCCCTATACACAAATTTTCGGGATAGTTGGGAGTATAGTACTGCTTCCCTTGCTTGGTGGATTACCTCTTCTTTTCACCGTAATGATGATTTTTGCTGGAATTGGCTGGTACTCATTCTACGGAAGGGGCAAAGCCATTCCAGAGTATACCTTATTCGACCTGCTGGAGAATACTGTCGAAAAGAAGGAAATAAAACCTGTTCCCCTGGTTAAAGTTCTCGTGCCGATCTCCAACCAGAAACATGAGAGTGACCTTTTGAAACTGGCAGATTTTATGGGGAGCGAGATAATTTGCCTCCACGTTATCGAGGTTCCGGATCAACAAACTTAAAGTTAGCTCAGGAAGCCTACCATGAGAAAAAGATAGAAATGGACTGCCGTTTCAAAGAAGAATTTGAGAGTTATCCTGCAATTCTCGGACATAAAAGAGAATATATTGCTGCCTTTGACCACAGCATATCAAACTCAATTCTGGAGCAGGCTGAAATTGAGCATGCAGACATGATTATTATGGGATGGCACGAGCCAAAGAGATTTGAGTACTCACATGGTGTTACAAACCAGGTTCTCCTGTCCTCAAAAAGGCCAATCGCGTTATTAAAGGGACATCTGTCTGACAGCATCAACAAAATCCTTGTAGGGTATAATGGTAAAGAAAACTCGGTCTACGGCCTCTCTCTCGCAGAAAAACTGGCTGTAAACACAGGTGCCGGGATAGAAATTATCAGTATCATTAGCCCTGATGAAGCCCAGGAAAACAGGCAGAAAATTACTGATGACTTGAAAGCCTCGTTGAGAAAATAACTTCCATACTTGTTAGTTATAGAGTACTGGAAAAATATTCCATAGAAGATGCTTTACTGGAGGCCTCAAATAACAATGACCTGACAATCATTGGCGACTCAAGTGAAAGATTTAAGATTTCTTTACTTGGGACTCTTTCGCAGAGGATTGCCAGGCATTCTAAGAAACCTATAGTGATAGTCAAGAAATCAAAACCGATCTCAAAGAAAGCTTTAATTATCTGGTTAAAAAACCCGCCCGCAGAATATATGCAAGGCTCAGGGGAAAAAAGGTCAAATAAACTCAGATAAATCAAACAAGCAGTTTTGATTTAAAAGAATTCAGTTCATATCCGATCTCATAAGGTGGGATAAACCGAAGCAATTGTTTCGATAACAAAAGAGCAGTTTCAGTTGAAATAACCAGGTAAAAGATAAAAATATCTTTATGAGTCATAAACATGACTGCCGTGTATATTAAGCTTGGGGATGGAAAACTCTAGATGGAAAACTCTAAATGGAAAACTCTATTATGAAATTTGGAAAAGGCGAGGTGCTTATGCTTTGCCACGCAGGCTTTCTTGATAACCTTTTGGGAGTGGCAGCAAGAGGCTTTTACTAGAATCAACCGCAAAATGTCGTATAAAATCAATTACAATTATTCGGAATCAGTGAATCCTTGAAAATTGACGCTACACTAGTGCTTCGATTCCAATATTAATTCCTTATTTCCTGGAAAAATTTGTGATTTATGGATCTATTAAAAAGTCAAGTTTTATGAACTTACTTTGGAATCAATGCAGTATTAATGAAATGAGTCTTGACAAGTAAACAAACTTTTTCACATAGATTTCTGTGCCTTAAATCTTACAGCCCACATTCCGCAGATGTACACAGAGGTAGAATTTATTTGCCTAATTGTCCAAAATAACCAATCAAATACTGGATTAATATTTAATTTACTGCTATTTTGAGATAATTAATGGTATTCTTGTGTATCTCGGCAGAAAAGTGGGGTTACAGTATAATTCCAGAGATTTCCTTCAACTTTATCCAGGATAAAACCAGCTTCTTCTCCTAACTTAATAGTGGTAGATTTTTAAAGGGTAATCTGGATCGGGTAAAAATTCTGTTACTGCAAGAATTCCACCAGGCTTCAGGACTCTTTTCATCTCCTTTAAAGCCCTATTTTTGTCTGGAAGTTCTTGAAGAACTGTTACCGTATACACTACATCGAATGAATTATCATCAAAGGGTAGTTTATGCACATCTCCTTCTACAAGCTTGATATTTTTGATATCTCTGTTTCTGGTCTGGATAGTTTCTTCTTTAGCTGCAGTAACATTTTTGGTTGAATATCAAGAGCGTATACTTCTCCTTTAATTCCACTGGCCTTTGCAGCGAAGGTTGTAAACGCTCCGCTTCCGCATCCAACCTCCAGAATACGCATTCCTTCTGTTATCCCGCTTCGTTTTATCACTTTATCAGGAGGCTGCAATTTTCTTCTAAAATCGCTATCTAAAAAAGGTCCCATAAATGCTGGTGGTGAAAATACATAAAATCTTTTTATAATTCTTAATGCAATTTGCAATAAAACAAAAAAACCTAAAATTTTCAGTAAAATCGTTGTAAGTACCCGCATATCTAACCACTTTTAGAATATCAATAGTTCTTAATTTCTTTAGTTCTTAATTTCTTTAGTTCTAAATTTCTTTAGTTCTAACATCCATTTTTACAAACGGAGATATTATCAAAAAAAGCATTGAAGAATATGGAACCATTTGTCATAAAACCTAAAAGCAATTTCATGTTTGATGTAAGCGCAGCCAGTTTGTTAGACGTATCTTCAGAATTGTTTAGTATCGTTAATATAATAGTTTATCTGCGATATAAATTCCAGAATGTAATTTAAAAATAATAAAATTGGTTAGTTGAAATTATACATAACTTTTACTTCAGAACTTTGCAATGTTGAATTTTCTAGAGGATATTATCAAAAGTGGTAGATTATCTATCCTTGTCTCCTAAAATTGGATTGACCCTACTAAATTTTGTTTGGTTTATCAAATAACCATTTAATCCTAAACAAAAGATGGCTTTTAAATTGAAAAATCAATTAATATTGGCTTTAAATGAGTAGATAATAAAGGAGAATCTTATTTATGGAATATCTGAGAATGCAGAAAAAGAGTTCAACAATATGAACAAAATATTTAAGGAAATAGCAGGACCAGGCAGCAAGACAGCTATGGGAGTTTTACTTGCCAGATTCTTTGAATCGCAGAAGCCCGAAGACGAACGAATCTGTTATGACCCATATGCAGTCTATTTCATCAACCCGGAGATTTTGGAGTGGGGAGCTCACCATCCGGATGAAGCAAAAATAATGCAGGAGCAGCTGGACAGATTTTTTCCGGGAAGAAATAACTCAATTGTTGCTAGAGTCAGATTTTTTGACGATTTTGTGAAAAAGTCAATCGATGAAGGTATCGAGCAACTGGTTATATTAGGTGCAGGATATGATTCACGTGCCTATCGGATTGAAGGACTGAAGAAGATCAAAACTTTTGAGGTAGACCATCCTGCTACACAAAATATAAAAATGGAAAAAATAAGAATGATCTTTGGCAGTTTGCCAGATCATGTTGTCTATGTTCCTTCCGATTTAGAAACCGAAAACTTTGGTCAAAAGTTGATAAATATGGGATATGACCGACATATTAAGACTCTCTTCTTAATGGAAGGGCTCTTAATGTACCTTCAGCCAGAGGTGGTAGATGAAATCCTATCCTTTATTGTAAAGAACTCAGGTAAGAACAGTAGTATTCTCTTCGATTATTTTCCCCAATCTGCAGTTGATGGAAGTTCTAAGCTTGAGGCGGGGAGGAATATTCGGAATCAAGTGTCACAGTTGGGAGAAACCGTTTAAGTTCGGTATCAAGGAAGGAACAGTTGATACATTCCTTACACAGCGTGGATTTACACAGGTATGCAATGTAACCATTGAAGATTGTAAAAAAGCCTATTTTCAAGGAATAAATAAAAACAGAATAGTTGATAGCCTGAAGTCGTTCGTCTACGCCATTGTTCAATAAATTTATTGTATCGGCTAAAAAGGGATAGCGACCGAAAGGATATGAGTAAATCGACAGAGTTGAAAATGGAGAGATTATGAGTCTATCAGAAAGCCAATGCATATAGTAAAGTTACTATCGGTCTGTAATATCCAATACCAATCTGAGTATGAAACTGCTAATTGTAAATATAAAGTAAGTCACAAAGTAAGTCACAATACTTTTCGGATAGGTTCTAAGTGCCATTAAAAGTCCAAATTACTTGAATCTGCTTAAAAACGCTATCATACAATATTTGATTTGAAAATCAGTACTGTGGAATATGAGATCTTCAACCGAGTGTCTAAAAAAATTTAAAATAATAATTAATATTTAAATGTTGTTTGCTAACAAAACATTTGACATGGAAATATTATTTGTTCAGAACCAATTTTTCATATAATTTATTTTAAATAAGTTTAGGAATAATTGTAGGTTGTAACCCCACGAATAAGAGAACAGATTAAAACGAACGGATCAAAGCGAATGGATTTATGCCACCAAGAAAAAACGGATGGATCAACAAAAACGGGCGCCAGAAAGTGAGGCTGTGATGGAAGATCTCAACTCGCTTCGGTGCAAATATTGATTGCGTGCGATGGTTCATGGACATATAATGCCCATGAACCCTGTTCTTTCCATAATTTTTATGTGCAAAGCCATTGTATATTTGCAAATTCACTCTCATAAATATAAATCTAAGTATTAATATAGTAGTCATCGGTGATCCTTACAATTCGGAGTCTTTTCCGCGGGTTGCAATGATTGCCTGATGCAAATAAAAAACAAGGGATAATGAATGGTTGAATTGCTTTTATTAAGTCGGCTTTAGTTTGCCATAACAACTGAGTTGCGTTTTTATGAGATAGGAGGAAGTCGAAACGGCTGAATACTGTACATATGAAAAATATGTATTAAAAAAGAAGCTTGAGATTCTAAAAAATAAAAGTGGAAAGAGCACAGAATTAATTTCCCTTTATATTCCTTCTGATAAACAGATTTCAGATGTTATAAATCATTTGAGAGAAGAACATGAGCAGGCTTCGGGCATTAAGTCTAAATTTACCAGCAATAATGTACAGGGAGCACTTGATTTTTTGTTGGCAAAGTTAAGGTCTCTTAACAAAATACCAGAAAACGGGATAGTTTATTTTGCAGGAACTGTCGATACTGGAGCTAACAGGACAGGCATGTTAAATGAAGTTCTCATTCCTCCGGAACCTGTTGTAGATTACATATATCACCGTGATTCCGTTTTTTATCTTGAGCCTCTTGAGGAAATGCTCCGAGAGTGCAGTACTTATGGGCTTATACTTCTAGATTTAAGAGAAGCAACTATCGGTATGCTTGTAGGTAGGCAAACTGAAGTTATTAAGCATCTCCACTCTACTGTTCCTGGCAAACAAAGAAAAGGAGGTCAGAGTGCACATCGTTTTGAACAGCTCAGACGCATTGCTATTCATGATTTCTACAAAAGAATAGGGGATGCTGCAAGTGAGGCATTTCTTGAAGTGGAGCCAGTTGAACTTAAAGGCATTCTTATAGGAGGGCATTCTCCAACTAAAGAAGAGTTCAGTGAAAGTGGATTTCTACATTATGAGCTTCAGAAAAAGGTTCTTGGATTGTTCGACACCGGGTATACGGACGAATCAGGTTTTTCTGAGTTAATAAATGCAGCAGAGGACACTCTCCAGGGTATTGACTTAATTAAGCAAAAGAACGATATGAAAATGTTTTTTAAAGAACTCGCTACTGAGTCTGGTAAAGTATCCTATGGAGATGACAATGTACGGGCAAATCTTGAACTAAAGGCAGTTGATGTGCTTTTACTTTCTGAAGACCTGAGATCTGAAAGAGTAACTCTCAAATGCAGTGTTTGTGGATATGAGAATAAACGGGCAAGAAAGTGGAGATCCAATGAAGCTGTTCCTGCGGCTGGAAATTGTCCTGAATGTGGTTCTGCACTTGAAGTCACGGATGCTACTGATATCGTTGGTGAACTTTCAGAACTCGCCGATAAAGGCAATGCAAGGACTGCTTTTGTATCAACGGATTTCGACGAAGGCTCTCAACTTATGGTAGCTTTTGGAGGAATTGCCGCAATCCTTAGATATAGCACAGGGGTGTAGGTTAGTTCAGAAGTTTATTAGTTAACGAATTATATTAATTATACAAAATAAGGTTGCAAGAAACTGTATCTTTTATTGAAAAAGACGTACAATCTTGCTTTGGCAAGTTCTATCCAAAATTACTGTTCTTTAGCTGTACTTTTAGTGGGGAAAAACTGCAAACTACAGCACTAGGTCTTGCTCTGGCAAGTTCTATCCAAAATTACTGTTCTTTAGCTGTACTTTTAGTGGGAAAAACTGCAAACTACTACATTAGGAAAAGAAAGCAGTTACAAGGCTTCTCTAAGTAAAGAAATAAAGAGGATGATAGTAATTGTTAAATAATAATAAATATCATTTAGTAATAGATATCATGTATATCTGAGTAAACCTGCTTTCACAGGTAATTTAGGTGGACGGCAATGAAGCCCACAGAGAAAGCTGACATGAAATACACAAACCAGAGAGTCGAAATACTTGCTTTCCTGCGCGAACACGATGGTCATCCCACTGTAGACGAAGTTTATGATGGGGTTAGAAAAAAACTGACGCGTATAAGCAAGGCTACCGTATATAAAAATCTCAAATTCCTTACGGAGAAGGGTTTACTGGAGGAGGTGAATGTAAAAGGAGTTTCAAGATTTGAAGCAAATTTCATTCCACATCACCATCTAATCTGCCGGGAATGTGGAAGGATGGAGGATTTCAATTCGGAGCAATTGTTGGATTACTCGATGAAGATAGCTGAGGAAATTGAAGGATTTACTATTGTTTCAACGAGCACTAACTTCTATGGTGTCTGTAAGAAATGTAAGGAGTCTAAGGAGCCTAAGGAGCCTAAGGAATCTGAGGGGTCTCAGGAATCTGAGGAATCTGAGGAGTCTAAGGAGTCTAAGGAGTCTAAGGAGTCTAAGGAGTCTAAGGAGTCTAAGGAAACATAACTTGAGCAGAACATCAAGGGGAAAGAGTATGTTATCCGGGTGTACAATAGTATATTCTTCAGATAGTCAGAGATATAGATTCTGGTCAGAGATATAGATCCGGTGACATACAGCATTTTGCTTCAGGTTCTCACTGATGAGATTAAACATGAAGATGATCTGCAAGCCGTGGACGGAAGACATCGGTTTGCTTCAAGCGTAAATATGATCCTTTGCAGTAAGTAACAAAACGAGGGAAAACGAGGGGTAATAAATGATTGAATTGCTTTTATTAAGTCGGCTTCAGTTTGCCATAACAGCTGCGTTCCATTTCATATTCGTTCCACTAACTTTGGGATTAGCATTATTAGTGGCAGTCATGGAAACAATGTACTACAGGAACAAAAATGAAACCTGGCGAAAAATGGCTGACTTCTGGGGTAATATATTCAAGATAAACTTTGCAATAGGTCTAGTATCAGGTATTACACTGACTTTTCAGTTAGGTACGAACTGGGGTGCCTATGCAGAATTCATGGGAGATGTCTTTGGACCACCTTTAGCTATGGAAGCGTTATTTGCTTTCTTCCTTGAAGGTACTTTCCTTGGAGCATGGATATTCTTGGGCCATAACCGTCAGAAATTAAAGGCATTTTCTATGTGGATGGTCGCTCTAGGTACTAACATATCTTCATTATGGATTATCATTGCTAATGGTTTTATGCAGCATCCTGTAGGCTATGAGATGGCTGCTGACGGGAGCAAGGTGGTCATGACAGATTTCATTGCTCTAATTACGAATGGCTATGTTTGGTACATGCTGGTACACACTCTGCTTGCAGCTTACCTGTTGACATCATTCGTGATAATGGGAATCTGTGCATATCATTTTCTTAAAGGGAATAACAATGAAGTGTTCAAGAAATCTTTCAGCATAGCAGTTATCATAGCACTCGCTACTGCAGTCATGCTTCCAGTTCTTGGTCACGGTTATGCACAATATGTTGCTGCGCTTCAACCTACAAAAGGAGCGGCAATGGATGCAATATGGGAAACAGGTTCTTCAGTGCCTATGTATCTAATACAGGTACCCGATTCAAGCACAGGCTCCAATAGTATTCAGCTGCTGGGAATTCCAGGTCTTGCAAGTTTCCTGTATACTGGAAGTTTTAGCGGAACGATAACAGGACTTAACCAGCTACCTCAGGATGAACTACCACCTGTAGAAATGATATTCTGGAGCTTCAGGTTGATGACAATTCTGGGGTCCCTGTTCATCATAGTGGCTCTTTTAGGCTTATATCTTCAAAAATCAGGCAAGCTATATACATCAAAAAAATATTTGAAGTTGCTAATGTGGTCTATTCCTCTTCCATATATTACTATTACTGCTGGCTGGATTGTAGCTGAAGTAGGAAGGCAGCCATGGATGGTATATGGTTTGCTAAAGACAGCTAATGGTGTATCATTGGTTCCCACATCAGATGTCCTGTTAAGTATGGTCCTTATTAGTGCATTTTATATGGTTCTGCTTATCTTTGAGATATACCTCATAAAGAAAACCGTGGTCAATGCGACAGGAGTTGAGTGAATATGTTCGATTTTCTTACTCATGATATGCTTGCTATTATCTGGTTCTTCCTGTGGTGTGTGATATGGGGAGTTTATTTCATTGTTGACTCCTTTTCCCTTGGAGCAGGTCTTCTGACACCCTTTATTGCCACAGATAAGGTGCAGAGGACACAAATCCAGAGCTCTGTTGGTCCTTTCTGGGGCGGCAATGAGGTATGGCTCATCCTGGCTGCAGGTGGAACATTTGCTGCATTCCCTCTGGTATTCTCGAAGATGTTTACTTTCCTGTATCTTCCCATGATGTTGCTGCTTATCGGCTTAATTGCAAGGGGAATTTCCATAGAATATCTTCACAAGGATGAGAATCCCCAGATACAGAAAATCCTTATGTGGGGATGGTTTGCTGGAAGCCTGCTGATTTCTCTGGTCCTGGGAGTTGCATTTGCGAACTTCTTCAAGGGGCTCGAAATTTCTTCAGGAGGCGTTTATATAGGTACCCTTATTGGACTTTTCAGCCCGTATGCATTGGTAGGCGGTGTCTTATTCGTGCTTATGAGTGCTACTTCAGGTGCGCTCTGGATCAATGTTAAAACTGAAGGTGACGTAGC
>Ga0268359_11169_pt1 | contig 14919 bp, 18 predicted proteins | sample BioMet11_FD_194416 | JGI IMG/M metagenome (GOLD analysis project Ga0268359, IMG submission 194416) | Sewage microbial communities from Oakland, California, United States - Biofuel 11 (PacBio Assembly) | ecosystem: Engineered > Wastewater > Sewage > Unclassified | place: USA: California | collected...
GTGAGGGAGTGGGAATGAAGTTTCTTCTCGATACTGCCGACCTGAACGAGATCAAGGAGGCCGAGAGCTGGCGTGCTTTCCGGCGTCACCACCAACCCGAGCCTGTATGCCAAGACGGGTGGCAAGCTGGCTGACTTCGAGGACCACATGGTCAAGATCTGCGGGATCGTCGGCCCGGACGTGCCCGTCTCCGCCGAGTCCACGGCCGAGACGACCGACGAGATGGTGGCTGACGGCATCCGCCTCGCCGGCCTTGCCCCCAACATCGTGGTCAAGCTCCCAATCTGCGAGACCTCCCTGCCTGCGACCCACGAGCTCGCCAAGCGCGGCATCCGCGTCAACATGACGCTCGTCTTCTCGGCCACGCAGGCCATGCTCGCGGCGCGTGCTGGCGCGCGCTATGTCAGCCCGTTCGTCGGCCGCTTCGACGACATCGGTGACACCGGCACGGACCACCTGGCCGAGATCACCGAGTGCGTCAAGAACTACGACTGGGGCTACTGGGCGGACGAGGGCGGCGTCGAGATCATCTCTGCCTCCATCCGCGGGCCGCAGCATGTCGTGCAGGCCGCGCTCATGGGCGCCGACATCGTCACCGTCCCCATGTCCGCCCTCAGGAAGTGTGTCCACCACCCGCTGACCGACCGGGGCCTCGAGCTCTTCGCGGCCGACTGGGCCAAGGTCACCGCACAGGCGTAGGGAGGAATGACCAGATGACGAACGAGGAGCTCGAGAGGCGCGCGAGAGAGGTGCGCAAAGGCATCATCATTGGCACGCACGCCGCGAAGTCCGGGCACCCGGGTGGGTCGCTCTCGTCTGCGGACATCATGACCTATCTCTACTTCGAGGAGATGGACATCGATCCGAAGGACCCGAGGAAGGCCGACCGCGACCACTTCGTCCTCTCAAAGGGACACTGTGCCCCCGGTCTCTACGCAGTCCTTGCCGAGAGGGGCTTCTTCCCCAAGATCGACCTTGAGACCCTCCGCCACATCGGCTCCCGCCTCCAGGGACACCCCAACATGAACGATACCCCTGGTGTCGACATGTCCACGGGCAGCCTCGGCCAGGGCGTCTCCGCGGCCGTGGGCATGGCCCTGTCGTCCAAGACGTTTGGGCCGGAATATCGTGTCTACGCGCTTCTCGGCGACGGTGAGATCGAGGAGGGGCAGGTGTGGGAGGCCGCGATGTTTGCCGGCAACCACGCCCTCGACAACCTCTGCGTCATCGTCGACAACAACGGCCTCCAGATAGACGGCACCATCGAGGAGGTCAACTCCGCCCAGCCCATCGCCGGCAAGTTCCGTGCGTTCGGGTTCCACGTGGTCGAGGTGGCCGACGGCAGCGACTTCGACCAGCTCGCGCTGCCTTCGCCGAGGCCCGGGCCACCAAGGGCGTGCCCACGTGCATCGTGGCAGGACGGTCAAGGGCAAGGGCGTCTCATTCATGGAGGGCCAGGTCGGCTGGCACGGCAAGGCACCGAATGACGAGGAGTTCGCCATCGCGATGGCCGAGCTCGGGAGGGAGGGCTAGACATGACGGACGTCAGGAAGGTCGCGACGCGCGACTCATATGGTAGGTGCCCTCGTGGAGCTCGGCGACGAGCACGACGACTTCGTCGTTCTCGACGCCGATTTGGCTGCGGCCACCAAGACCGGCAAGTTCAAGACCGCCCACCCGGAGCGCTTCTTCGATGTCGGCATCGCCGAGTGCGACCTCATGGGCATAGCGGCCGGCATCGCGACGACGGGTCATGTGGCGTTTGCGAGCACCTTCGCGATGTTTGCCGCGGGCCGCGCGTACGAGCAGGTCAGGAACTCCATCGGCTACCCCATCTCGACGTGAAGATCGGCGCCACGCACGCCGGTCTCTCGGTGGGCGAGGATGGAGCCACGCACCAGTGCAACGAGGACATCGCCCTCATGCGCTCCATCCCGGGAATGACGGTGGTCGTGCCATCCGATGACCATCGAGGCCCGTGCCGCGGTGCGAGCCGCCTATGAGACCCCAGGTCCGTTCTACCTCAGGTTTGGTCGCCTGGCCACGCCGGTGATCCACGGTCCGGGCTACGAGTTCGAGCTTGGCAGGGGCGTCATCGAGCGCGCTGGCTCCGACGTGACTGTCGTGGCCTGCGGCCTCATGGTTCCCGCTGCCCTCGAGGCCGCCGAGACGCTCGCCGCCAGCGGCATCGACGTCGAGGTCATCAATGCCCACACGGTCAAGCCCCTCGATGCCGACCTCATTGCGGAGTCCGCAGCCAAGACCGGGCGCGTCGTCACATGCGAGGAGCATTCCATCATGGGTGGCCTGGGCGGTGCCGTCTGCGAGGCCTTGGCCGAGCGATGCCCCGTGCCGGTGCACAGGGTGGGCGTGCGCGACGTCTTCGGGGAGTCAGGTCCCGCCATGGGACTCCTCCACAGGTACGGTCTCGACGCCGAGGGAGTCGAGCGCGCAGTGAGGGAGATCCTCGCCTAGGTGTGCCAATCAAACGATTGATGAGAGAGCCTTCCTACAGATGTGCGTCCTGTGGGGAGGCTCTGCTTTATCTGTTCAAGCATCGGAAGGTTTGGGACCGGCGTGGGTCTCTGGTACTATTAACCAGTCCATGCAACTTTGTGCAAAAGGAAAAGGAGCATCTGTGGCCAACCACTTTCGCAGCAACGAGCGACAGGGGTCGGAGGATGTGGATCTCTTCGATGAGACCACTTCCACGGTAGCATCTCAGGTGAGCGTCCCGGGCGTCGAGTCTGGCGCGGGCACCACAGGTTCCTCTGCGGCTGTCGAGGACACGAGCGCACCGCTCGAGCAGGTCCACGTCGTGACCGCGGCAGAGCCCGAGGATACCACCGCACAGCCAGGGTACCAAAGCGTGTTCGAGTCGCTGAGCGGCGCCGATGCGCCCGTGGTTTCCCGCACTGGCAATCCGACCATCTCGTTCAAAAACGTCACACTCATCTATCCGGCCCAGCCCAACAAACCAGCGCTCGAGGACGTCAGTCTCGACATCTATCCCGGAGAGTTCGTCTTTATCGTCGGACACTCCGGCTCGGGCAAGTCATCGCTTCTGCGTCTCATTACGCGCGAGCAGGTCGTTACCGCAGGCGAGGTCATTGTCGCCGGCCAGGACCTTACCAAGCTTCGTAACAAGAAGGTCCCCTATCTGCGGCGCCAAATCGGCACGGTCTACCAGGACTTCAAGCTCCTAACCGACAAGACGATCTATGAGAACGTGGCCTTTGCCCTCGAGTGCATCGGCAAGCCACGCTCCGTCATCAACGCCCAGGTTCCCGAGGTGCTTCGTCTCGTTGGCCTCGGCGAGAAGATGGACAACTATCCAGACCAGCTTTCGGGAGGCGAGCAGCAGCGCGTCTCCGTTGCCAGGGCCATGGTCAACCGTCCGCCGCTGCTCATCTGCGACGAGCCTACGGGCAACCTTGACCCAGCCATCTCGCTGGGCATCATGAAGCTGCTTGACCGAATCAATCGCAGCGGCACCACCGTAGTCATGGCAACGCATGACCGTGAGATGGTTGACTCCATGCGCAAGCGCGTCATTGCGCTCGAGGCCGGCCATGTGGTTCGCGACCAGGAGAAGGGAGGCTACGGCTATTATGGTGCCATCTAACTTCACCTACTCGCTTCGCGAGGCTAGCCACCACTTCCGCCGCAACTGGACGACGGTCCTTGGTGCCGTCGTGACCATCTTCCTTTCGCTCTTTATCATCGGCCTGTTCGTGCTGGGCTCCGCCATCCTCGAGAACATGGTCGGCTCCGTTGAGGACAGGGTGACCATCCAGGCATTCCTCTCAGACAACGCCGACCAGACCGCAGTCGACAAGCTCCAGGCCAAGATCGAGGGCTGGGACAACGTCGAGAGCGTTACCTACAAGAGCAAGGACGAGGCGCTCGAGGAGTACCGCAACACGATGTCCAACCGCAACGCAGCTGACGCCGTGGCGGCGCTCGATGGCGAGAACCCCATCCCCGCGTCGCTCGTCATCAAGCTCACCGATCCACAGCAGGTCGAGGCTACGGCAACGGCCCTTACGTCCGACTCCGACTTCATCAACGTCTGTGATGACGCCAACAACCCTACCTCATCGGTGCAGTATGGTCGAGAGACCGTCGAGAAGCTCTTCAGTGTCACGAACTACCTGCGCATCGGTGCCCTCGTGCTCGTCGTGCTTCTTACCTTCGTGGCGTTCGTGTTCATCAACAACACGATCCGTCTGGCAATTACCGCCCGGCGTCGTGAGATAGCCATCATGCGTCTTGTCGGTGCATCCAACGGCTTCATTCGCGGGCCGTTCGTGATGGAGGGTGCGCTCGAGGCTCTTATCGGCGCGCTGCTCGCGATCGTCGGGCTCAAGGCGAGCATGGACTACGCGCTGCCGAAGCTCGCCGGCAGCCTGCAGTTCCTCTCGTTCTACGTGTCCACGACGGATATCCTGGCCACCTATGGTCTGCTCGTCGTGATTGGCGTTGCCATCGGTCTGTTTGGGTCGGCTATGGCCATGAGGCGCTACCTCAAGGTCTAGCATGCGCCATCATTGCGTTCTTTTGCACTGCGGGCGGTGTGGCTCTGGCCATGCCGCCCGCAGTGCGTTTGCGGGAGCGTGGCCAGAGCCTTCGTAATCTGGGTACAGTGTGAGCAAGCTTTGTCCATGCCGTTGGGGTGCGAGGGAGGCAACATGACGCGCAAGCGATTGCATCACGGGAATCGTCGTCGTGGTTCGGGAAAGGTGCCCACGCGCCACCGTCAGGTGCTTACCGGGACGTTGCGCATCACGCGACCAGGCGTAGGCTCGGTTGAGACGCCCGAGGGCACCTTCGACCTTGCGCGTCATGGCATGCGCGAGGGGATGAACGGCGACGAGGTGCAGGTCACGCTCATGGAGGCACACGGCGGGGGTAAGGTCGCCTGCGTGCAGCTCGTGCTTCAGCGCGCCGTCACGACCTTCATCGGTCGTTATGGGCTGGCGGGACCACTCGGGGTCGTGACCCCGCTTGACGGTCGGCTCGGGCGAGACTTCTTCGTGGTGCCGGAAGATCGCTCCGCCGAGCTGCTTGGCGTGTCCGAGGATGACGTCGTGGTAGCGAGGATCACGGCCTATCCCACGCGCAGCAGCGCGGCCGTGGTTACGCTCGAAAAGCGCCTTGGCACGGCGGACGAGCTCGACGTCAACGTGGAATCGGTCATCGCCTCCTTCGGGCTTGCCACGGAGTTCTCGCCTGCGGCTCTCGAGCAGGCGGAGGCGATAGCGCCCGAAGTGGGCGAGGCGCTTGCCAAGGACCCATCCCGACGAGACCTACGCGACCTTCTCTGCGTGACCATCGATCCCGTTGACGCGCGTGATTTCGATGACGCCGTCGGTGCATCCCGTCTGGCCGAGGGTGGCTACGAACTGTGGGTGCACATCGCTGACGTGACCCACTACGTGGGCTGGGATACGCCCATAGACGACGAGGCCAAACGGCGCACCTGCTCCGTCTACCTTGTGGATCGGGTGCTTCCCATGCTGCCGGAGCGGTTGTGCAACGACGTCTGCTCGCTGCGCCCCAGCGAGAACCGTCTGACCATGAGCGTGCATATGACGCTCTCGGATGGCGGGGAGCTCGTCTCGGCCGAAGCGATGAGCTCGGTGATCAGATCCCGCGCACGTCTTTCGTACGACCAGGTCGATGCGGTGCTCGATGGTGACGCGAACGCCTCTTCGCTATCCTGCGAGGAGGGTGCCAACGACGTGGTGGTCGAGTCGCTTCGCGTTCTCGACGAGATCCGTGCCCTGCGTGAGCGCGTACGCCGCGAACGCGGTGCCATCGACTTCCAGACCGTCGAGGCCAAGGTGATTCTCGACTCTGATGGACACCCCACGGGCGTGAGCGTTCGACGCCGAACCCGTGCAACGGGTCTCATCGAGGAGGCGATGATTCTGGCCAACGAATGCGTGGCACACATGCTGGCCATGGCAAACGTGGAGACCGCCTATCGCGTGCACGAGCGACCCGCGCCCGAAGACCTGCGTCAGACCGTGCAGCCCCTTCGCGAGCTCGGACTTCTCGAAGGCGGTGCAACCAGCCGCTTCGTAGCCGGTGAACCCTCCGCCCTGCAGGATGTCCTCGATGCCGCACGAGGTGGGACAGGTGAGTACCTTTCCAATGCGCTGCTGCTCAGAGCCCAGAAGCGAGCCATCTATCAACCTCGCAGCAGCGGCCACTACGCCTTGGGGGCACAGGCCTACTGCCATTTCACCTCGCCCATTCGTCGCTATCCCGATGACCTCGTCCATCGTGCGCTCAAGGCGCATCTCGCGGGAAGGGACGGGGCCCCCGCGATGACCGCCGTTATGAGGCGTCTTCCCCAGCTTTGTCGTGATGCGTCCTCGATGGAGCGTACGGCCGATGCGGCGTCGCGCGCCTCGCAGAGCATCAAGATGGCAGAGCTCTTCTCGACGAAGGTGGGGCAGTGCTATGCGGGTGTCGTCACAGGCTGCGAGAGATTCGGCCTTTTCGTCATGCTTGAGGACACCTGTGCCGAGGGACTGCTCCCCGTTCGCGCGTTGGGCGAGCGGTGGCTCTCATACGACGATGCGCGCATGACCCTTACCGAGGAGTCGACGGGAGAGACGTGGCGTCTCGGCCAGCGGGTCATGGTGGAGGTGGCGGGCGTTGACGTGCCACGCGGGCGGATCGATTTCCGCCTACACGAGACCGCATGACCGCATGACGTCCCTCGCATGGGGGATAATGAATCACGTGAACGTACGGGCGCGGCGCAGGCCGCGATAGGGGGAACATGGAACGTACCAGCATGACCGATGAGCTCGAGCGCGCCGAGGGCATGATCGTCCAAGGCCAGGACGAGGCTGCACGCGACCTTCTTGCGAGGCTCGCCGAGGATGTCGAGGAGTACGTGGACAAGAACTGCGTTCCCACCGAGGAGGCTCAGTGGTTCAGCTTTCCCACGCTCTTCGAGCGTCTTGCCTACCGCCGGGTGGAGCAGGACCCTCGCGAGCTGCATGACGTTGGCGAGCCTTTCGACCGCCTCTACGCCGACCTCGCGCTCGCCTGTGTGCGTACGAGCGACTACTCTGCCGCCGCCGAGGCTCTCAAGAGTGCGGTGCGCTGGAATCCCATGGGATGCGGCTATCGTCTTGACCTTGCGGACCTCTTCAAGGTAGAGGGCAACATGCAGGAGTACCTGGCACTCACCTACAGCGTCTTCGAGAGGGCGAGCGAGGCCCGTCATCTCGTGCGCGCCTTCGTGAACTTTGCGGGATGGTTCGGGGTTTCCGAGAAGCCCCGCGCCGCTGCGGCCGCCCTGCGCGCTGCGAGACGCCTGGACGTAAGTGATTCTGCGCTCACGGCGGCACTCGACCAGGCATCCGGTTCCGAGAGCGACCCCGATGGCGTGACCGATGAGGAGACCACGCGGATTCTTGCCGAGGAGGGCCTTCCCGACGGGGCCAATGCCGAGGTGGCAATCTGTCTTCTCATGTGCGCGACCGATGCGGCCACTGCCGGTGACCGGCTCGTGGCCACCGAGCTCACGGTGCGCGCACGCGACCTCGTGGGCGATGATGCGGCGACAACACTCATCAAGCTCATCCGACAGACGCAGGCAGAGGAGGACGGTGACCCCCATGGCAGATAGACGGGCGCGTCCCGACAAGAAGACCATCTCGCGCAATCGCACGGCCAGACACGAGTACTTCATCGACGAGACCTTCGAGGCGGGCATCGAGCTTACGGGAACCGAGGTCAAGAGCATCCGCGAGCGTGCATGCCAGATCACGGATGCCTTCGTGCTCGTGAGGGGTGGCGAGGCCTGGCTTCACGGCGTTCACATCCACCCCTACTCCAACGGGGGCGTCTGGAACGTGGACCCAGACCGCAAGAGGCGGCTGCTCCTGCATCGCCAGCAGATCGATTACCTCGATAGCAAGCTGCGTCTGAAGGGCATGGCGATCATTCCGCTCGAGATGTATTTCGACGAGCACAATCGCGTGAAGCTTTGCTTAGGGCTTGCTCGGGGCAAGAAGCTCTACGACAAGCGAGATGACATGGCGCGTCGAGACGTGGACCGCGAGATACAGCGTGCGCTCAAGGACCGTAGCCGTTAGGGACGTGTCCTGTGGATGTGGAAGACGGATGCGAAACCGAAGGAAATTGATATATTGTATATGGCATCATGATTGATGACAGGGGAGGGGATGGATGGACACGACGGCGCTCTTTAGGTTTACGAGTGGGCTCTACGTGGTCTCCTCGGATGCCGACGGTGAGGTTGGTGCCTGCATCATCAACACCGGCTTGCAGCTCACGAGCAATCCGTTGCAGGTAGAGGTCGTGATCAACAAGCAAAACCATACCGAGCGGGTTATTGAGAGAGCGGGTCACTTTGCGCTCACGGTAATTACCGAGAAGGCCGACATGCCCTACATCGGCCGCTTCGGTTTCAGGAGTTCCGCCACCTTTGACAAGTTCGAGGGGATGGAAACCATGCGTACCGTGCTTGGCGATCCATACACCCCCGAATGCGCGGCCGCGGTCATCGCCTGCGATGTGGTGAAGTCGCTCGACGTCGGAACGCACGTGATTTTCGTAGGTGAGCTCAAGGATGCCGAGGTGCTCTCAAGCGACGAGCCGATGACATATGCGTACTATCACTCGGTGCTCAAGGGCAAGACACCCCCAAAGGCATCGAGCTACGTGGGGTAGGTACGACCGACACGTGGAGGCGACCCGCACATGCGGGGCCACATAGGAGAGGAAGTTTTCATGGCTGATGAGAAGAAGACCTACAAGTTCGTGTGCACCGTCTGCGGTTATGAGGTCGAGGTTGATACCCCCGAACTTCCCGAGGACTTCGTCTGTCCCGTCTGCGGCGTGGGACCAGACATGTTCGAGAAGGTCGAGGACTAGAACCGCCACACATGGGCAGGCCGACGGCGCGAGACCAAGGGACGACCTCTCGACTGGGCTAGCTTAGAGGCAGTTCCGATAGTAGTAGATGGCGATCTGTGTCCTGTTGCGCAGTCCGAGCTTGGCGAGAATCGCGCTGATGTGGTTTCTCACCGTACCGTCGGAGAGGAACATCTTGGCCGCGATCTCGGAGTTATCGAAGCCGTCGGCCACCATGCGGACCACCTCGCGCTCACGTTCCGAAAGGCACTCCAAAGCCGCCAGTTCCTTGGAATGGGCCGTCTTGCGCGTGGGTTGGCCGAGGGCGGCGGCCCGCTCGAGCACCTCGCTCTCGAGAACGCGCTGTCCGGCCATTACGGCACGGAGGGCGGGGGCAATCGTGGACACGTCCTGTTTGATGAGGTAACCACGAGCGCCGATTCTGAGGGCGCGGACGATGTACTCGTCATCCGAGAACGTGGTAAGGAAGACGATGCGAGCGTCGGGACTGCTCGAGAGGATCTCCTCGGCGGCAGAGAGGCCATCCCGGCCCTGCATCTGGATGTCCATAAGGAGCACGTCGGGGTGAGTCTCGAAAAAGAGTGTCACGGCCCCGTCCCCGTCAGTGCCGGAGCCCGTTACCTCGATGTCGGCTTGGGCCTCAAGTATGGTCACGAGAGAACGGCTTACGATGGGGTCATCGTCTATGACCAAAACCTTCATCGGTCCTCCCGAGGAATAGGTGCAGGCACCGTGAACTCCCTGCTGTTATAGGAGACGCGCGGCATGTCTCCGAGATAGCTTACTCGTGCGTGCACGTAGAGAGAATCACGACCTTGTCAGCGAGTCTTGACATGGGAACATTGTATGCGAGTCGGAGCGGACCTGGAAAAGATACCTGTCACCCTTTCCAGGTTGCCGCGAATTCCCATGACGTCCATGTGACGTTTCCCCAAAGGGCTGGGCTTTCGGGTTAGAGTGTCTTCTCGGATGGTCGGAGCGGTGTGTCTTGGAGTGGCCAACATGTCTGAGATGGGTCTTGAGCAGGAGTACGAGAAAAACCACATGGAGGTACCCTGGCACGACTACGCCTCGGATCCCGAGGAGAACGTGATCATCACCGACGCACCCATCACCGAGCGGGCTTCGGTGGTGGGTCGTGTGGGCCTCATGCTCCTTGCCTGTGGTACGGGCGCATGGCGTGTGCGTAGCTCGATGAACCTGTTGAGCAAGAGCCTTGGCATGAGCTGCTCCGCGAACATCGGTCTCATGACGATCGATTACACCTGCTTCGATGGCGATGACGGCTTCACCCGCTCGCTCTGCCTCACCACGACGGGCGTCAATACCTCTCGGCTGAGCCGTCTCGAGCGTTTCGTCTCCGCATTTGGCGAAGAGGGATCCAAGCTTACGGGCGAGGAGATACATTCCACGCTTGATGACATCGAGCGCACCCACGGCCTCTACTCGCCTCTCTCGCTTGGCCTTGCCTCTGCCATCGCCTGCGGCGCGTTCACGTTCCTGCTGGGCGGCGGCCTGCCCGAGATGCTCCTGGCGTTTTTTGGCGCGGGCGTGGGTAACGCGGTTCGAAGCTGGCTTGGCAAGCGACGCTACACGTTCTTCATGTGCACTGCGGTCTCGGTGGCGGCGGCCTGCCTCACCTATACGGTGCTCTTCAGGTTCGCCTGCGCCTTCATGGGGCTCTCCGACATCCATGAGTCGGGCTACATATGCTCCATGCTCTTCGTGATTCCCGGCTTTCCGCTCATCACGAGTGGCATCGACCTCGCAAAGCTTGACATGCGTTCGGGCATCGAGCGGCTTGCGTATGCGATCGTCATCGTCGCCGTGGCAACGCTCACCGCATGGGGGACGGCGTTGGCCTTCGGTCTGCAGCCGGGTGACTTTCCGGCGCTTGGGCTCGATGCGACCACCCTGTTGCTCCTCAGGCTTGTTGCGAGCTTCTTTGGCGTCTTTGGCTTCTCGATGATGTTCAACAGCCCCCTTCCGCTCGCCGCGTACGCCGGGCTTGTAGGAGCGGTGGCCAATACGTTGCGACTCGAGCTCGTGGGATTTGCGGTGTGTCCTCCTGCCGTGGCGGCATTTCTCGGTGCATTGGTTGCCGGGCTGCTGGCGTCGCGCATGAGGGGCCATGTGGGCTATCCGCGCATTGCCGTCACGGTGCCTTCCATCGTGATCATGGTGCCTGGTCTCTACTTCTACAAGGCCGTCTACAACCTTGGCACCATGTCGCTGAGCGAGTCCGGTAGCCTGCTCGCTGCTGCTGGGCTTATCGTGGCGGCCCTACCCCTTGGCCTCGTCTGTGCACGGATTCTCACCGACAGGACGTTTCGCCACTGTACGTAGCGTGTATCGCTGCAAGACTGGGTATACTGTCTGTGCCGATGAGGACGTCGGCCTGAACATTGACAACTCGCATGGTGGCAGCGTCCCCATCCCATCTCATGGGGGTGACTGGTTTCGACAGGGTGAGTCTGAGGTGGGCAGCAGGTCGTGGTCTCCTCGCCACGTTAAACAGGGGTACCGTCAAATTGAATTGACGACAACACTTCTTTTGAGCCTCAGATGGCTCTCGCTGCTTAGTCTTAACTAACCAGCGCGTCAAACCGGGATGTTCTCCCGTTTCCGGGGCGGCGTCATTCTAGGGAGATGCACGTGCGGACGTAGGCGGTATGCCGCACGCCAAGACTGAACCGACTTGGATGGCAGCCGCGGGTCTCCAGGTGTTTGTCATCCGAAACCTAACTGGAAACTAAGCCTGTAGACACCTGCCAGGGGTTTGCTTTGGACCGGAGTTCGATTCTCCGCACCTCCACCAAAAACTAGACGGACGAACCTGCCCAGCCTTATCACTTTGCTGTGGTACGCAGGGGATTCGTCCTGTCGGCGCGGCTGCCGGAAGCGCAGCCGCGCCGATGTGCGAGTTGTTAGGCCTTGAATTTTCAGATCAAGTGCAACGTCTCTCAGCGGTGGACTTCCTAAGGCGTCCTGAGCCCGAGGCATGTGTGGGGCCTACGGTTCAGGGTATCATGCACCGCCCGCATGCCCTCGTCAGATGCTGTGGTCGGCAGAAGTAGAACCCTACACCCAATTCGGGGGAGACCTCCGTGCCACAGGAACCAATTACCTGGGCAGGCGATAGAAAAGGCCGTTCGCCTACCGATGACATCGACAAGCACGATAATGAAATCCTCGGTGGGCTCAGTTGATTTGATGTGTCGGAAGAGCGGGGGAAATGAAAGAGAAAAGCGAAAGCACGGGAACGCCTGCCCCCAGGATTTCGAAAGTGCACGGTTCTTGTGCGCGCCGTCGTTATTCGATCTTGATCGTCCTCCTCCTCGCAACGGTCTTGGTCTGCGTCCTTGCGGCCGACTGTTTCAATAGGAACCAGCAGCAGAGCTCGGGCTCTGCCCAAGCCAGTCTCACGGCCATCATCGATGTCCCGCTTGCTCGACAGGCGACCCCCTATACCTGTGGGGTTGCTTGCGTGCAGTCCGTTTTGGGATATTGCGGGTATTCCGTGCGGCAGGATGCACTCGCAGACGAAATGGGAACGACATATGCCGATGGAACGGCACCGCAGGCCATAGCCGACGCCTTGAACGCTCGAGACCTCGGCTCCCATATTCAAGAGAACATGACCCTCGATGAATTGAAGGCATCCATCGACAAGGGACAACCGGTCATCTGCGCCGTCCAGGCGTGGGACGATCAGTCGGGCATCGATTACACGGACGTTTGGTCCGATGGCCACTACGTCGTCGCCATCGGATACGACAGCGGTCGGGTGTACTTCATGGATCCGTCGACCTTGGGGAACTACGCCTACATCGATGATGACGAGTTCCTTTCCCGATGGCATGACGAGAGGGACGGGCAGCAGCTCATTCATTTGGGTATAGTTCCGACCTCATGCACGCAGGCGTATGATTCCGATGCCTACGTCTCCCTTGGTTAGGTCTTCTCAGCCCGCGTCGCCATGCTGCGAGCGTCATGCGCGTGGACCACATTTTGCACAGAAAACTTTGCATTCTTGTTGACGGGGCGATGTCGACCCAGTACACTATGTTTGCACAGTTTACTTGTCAGTCATAGGAGATGCCTCATGAACAAGGACGAGATACTTGAGAGAAGCCGCGGAGTAAACGTGGACGAGGGCCTACTGGCCGCCGAAGCAAAAGGGAGGAAGATTGGCGAGATTGCCTTCTGTCTCATGTTCATCCCTATCGTCATCTTCGACACCTTCACAGGACAACCGATATATGGGACCCTCGCCCTCTTCTGGGCCTTCTTTGCCGGGGCGGCATACCCCAGGTATCGCTTCACCGGTGAAAAAAGCTATCTCGTCACGACCGTCGTGGGTGGTATCGCTGCCGTGCTGTTCCTGGTGTGCCATATCCTCAACGTGCTGAGATAGCAACATGGACGATAAGCTCATCCTGAGGAACAGGCTCAAGGAAGCACGAATGGAGAAGGGGCTCTCACAGACCCAGCTCGCCGAGGTCGTTGGTGTCTCCCGCAACACGATCAGCTCCATCGAGACCGGACAGTTCGGTCCGACGGCGAGGCTCGCCCTCGTCCTTTGTATCGCTCTCGACAAGAAGTTCGAGGATCTGTTCTACTTCGACTGATGGCGAGCCGGTGACGTAGTGTCCCTCGCGCTTGGTCAGATGACCTTGCGTCAACTACGCCTTGAGGTGGCGAACAAGAAGCATGCGCCGACAACGGCTGGTACGAGCGATATCGTGACAAAGGTAAACGGCGACCGATACGTATTGAAGAGAATCGTGAAGAGCACCGCTAGCGCAAGGAAAAGGATGCCAGCAAGTTTGGGCGCCCTCCACGAAAGGGCCAGCAGGAAGGCAATCGCAAACGCGGGCAGCGACTGTATGACGAATGCCAAAACCTGCTGCATGGTCGGCCCCGAGCCATCGAATACATCAAGCGATAGCGCCAATAACAGCACGGTCAGCATACCCGCAAGGATGCGCGGCACCCACAGAAATCTAGATCCAGACGCTTCACCCATGTCGGTCTCCTCTCTGACTAACGAGAAAGCGACGGGCAACCTTATGGTACATATGCCCAGCGCAAGCAGGGACGAAGCAGATTTCCGGTACGTGGCTCCAGGGACACAGCGACCGTAGTCACGTCCTTGCGAGAGCTCAGCCTAGACCCAGCCGAAGTCCTGGGCGCACCGGTCGAGGTTGTCCTCGAAGGTACCGAGCTGGATGCCCTCCGCCTGTATCTTTGAGCTGCAAAGACGGAAGTCCCTGAACCGGTCCTCATAGCGTTCCGTGTCTGGGAGAATATAGCGAGCGATGTCATCGTCCGAATAACCGAACCTTCGTGCAACGAGACGGGCGCACTCGTAGGTGCACAGATCGTTTGCGCTCGCAAAATGGTATGTGCCGCTTGGCAGATCACAAATCTTTTCAAATTGGTCGGCAAGGTTTTGCGCATAGGTCATGCAACGCTTCTCGTTTACGGTGAAGGCGGTCGGAGTCTTGGTGCGGAGGGCTTTGAGCGTATTGGTGACGATTCCCGGAGAAGGCTCACGTGCGGCAGCGCCATGCCAAACATCCAGGAGAGTCTCAGGGTGACGTAGTCCTCCGCGTTCTCGTGTAGCCAGGCGTCGACCTCAGCCTTCTGGGCTCCGTAGTTTGAGACCGAGCAGGGAGTCTCCGCCTCGGAGAATGGTCCGGGTTTCGTCTTGCCATTGAAGACCTGCTCAGTGGATATGAAGAGCATGCGACGGTCCTTTTTGCGACAGACCCTTGCGATCTCTATTGCCGAGTCGCAGTTTACGAGATGCGTTCCCTCGGGTCGTTCTCGCAGCTGGCCGTCACTGCGTTTGCGGCGGTGTGGAACAGGATGTCAAAGTCGAGTCCCGAGAAGAACTCTGACTTCACGTGGTTTCGCAAAGTCGACGTCGCGGTGAGAGATGCACACAAACTCATACTGATCCTTGTTATAGAGACGGACCAAGCTTGC
>Ga0268359_11646_pt1 | contig 14907 bp, 20 predicted proteins | sample BioMet11_FD_194416 | JGI IMG/M metagenome (GOLD analysis project Ga0268359, IMG submission 194416) | Sewage microbial communities from Oakland, California, United States - Biofuel 11 (PacBio Assembly) | ecosystem: Engineered > Wastewater > Sewage > Unclassified | place: USA: California | collected...
TTTACCACTGGGGACGGAGAAAAGTGGTAAATCCGCCTGACAAGGCGGATTTAATTACCACTTTTCTCCGTCCCCAATGGTAAATTTTATCTTATGCGGTGCACCAAATTAACAGTTGCCTGTTCTTGTAAAACTCTCTTTAAATCTTGCCTGTACTGTTTTTCGGCAATTGTTCGCAATAGAAGAACTCCCTGGGAACCTTATAGGGAGCAATCCGTCCTAATAGATATTTTTCTAATAGTACGATTGTCTAATTGTGCCCCCTCCTTCAAAACAATATAAGCACAAATAGCCTGGCCTCTTAATTTATCCGGAATGCCCACCACAGCAACCTCCGCCACAGCAGGATGTTGATAAATAGCTTCTTCTACTTCTCTGGGATAAACATTTTCGCCGCTGGATATGATCATATCCTTCAGTCTGTCAACTATGAAAATATAGCCTTCATCATCCTTGTAGGCCAAGTCTTCTGTATGCAGCCAGCCGCCACGCAAGGTATGTGCCGTCGCAGTTGGGTTATTAAGATAGCCCAGCATTATATTATCGCCTTTGGCACAAAGCTCTCCTACTTCTTCCGGTGGCAATTCCTTGCCTTCTTCAGAGAGAATTTTTACTTCCACATTAGGCAGCTGCAAACCAATGGAGCCCAGCTTTATCCTGTCGTCCGGATTTACCGTAACTACAGGAGAAGCTTCCGACAAGCCGTAGCCTTCTTGCACCGGCAGGCCAAATTTCTTCTGGAATTCTTCCCCCAGAATTTTAGGCAGCGGTGCACCACCTGAAACGAAATATTTAATATTTGCTAATTCCTCAGGAGTAGCACCTTTTACAAAGAGCTGCATCATGGTAGGCACGCCTACGAAGTTATTAATCTTATAAGCAGCAATAAGCTTCATGGTATCTTTAAAGATGTAGGTTTCCTGAATTACTATGGTGGCACCAAACATCAAATTACCGGTAATAGACACTGTCCAGGCAAAGCAATGATACATAGGCAGCACGCATAATGCTATATCATTAACATTAGTATGAAGCTGTTGAGTATATCCAATGGAGTTAGTGATAAGGTTCTTATGACTTAGCATGGCACCCTTCGGCTTGCCGGTTGTACCGGAGGTATAGATAATGGTGCAATTATCGTTTTCCTCTATGGGATATTCTTTAAACTCATGAATAATCGGTTGTTCTATATCTTCATAGGTATACTGAGCCAGTTTACCTGCTAACCCTTCTTCAGCTAAGGCTTCTGCCAGGTCCAAGGGTGTTCTATTAATAAGGACCTTCATGTCTGTGTCCTTCACAATGTAAGCTATTTCCCTTGGTGCCAGCTGAAAATTAAAGGAACCACTACACCGCCTGCTTTAATAATGGCAAAATACGCTATTACAAAGTCTAGGCAGTTCTTGCTGAACAGACCAACCTTATCGCCTTTTTTAACACCTTTGGCTTGTAAGGAATTGGCCCATTCCTGTATTTTAGTACGCAGCTGTCCGTAGGTAAGCTGTTTATCCCTAACATATTAAGGCAACTTTTCCATCCGGATGTTTAGCAATAATATCAAAATATAACATGTAAACACTACCCTTCTTGCTTCCTAACTAATTGTAGCAAGGAAATCAAAAAACAAAAGAATTTATCGTATTTTAAAACTATTCTCCTGTTATTGGAAAACATCCTCTTTATAAGATGTTCTCAATTCTTTTGTCTGGAACAAACCAAAATGCGGTTGCTGCCCGCATAAAGGAACAAAGAAAAACCAACCAAAGGCGGAAAAAGGAAACTAAGTACTGTTCCCAACGCATAGCTGGATAACGTTATTTTCTCTTTCCACCGTGTGCCTAAGGCCACTGCCAGGATAGAACAACTGTCACCACAATCATTCATCTTTTTCTGTTCTTTAATAATCGTAGATTGAATGAAGAAGAAAGAAAGATTACAGCAAACCAGGATAAAGCCATAAAAAGCTACCGGCCCGGCAGCAAAGCCGCTACTGCCCATCCAATCAGAGGCAAAGGTCACCTGAGATAAAACAAAATCCACAGCAGATTAGTCCAAATAATAGCACCATTGATATTTTTCACAGTAGCAAACATATGATGATGATTTCCCCAATATATGGCAATAACCATAAAACTTAAAGTATAAGTAATGAAGGTTGGTATTAATTCCTGTAAATCCCATAAGCTATTGCCCTCAGGTGTAGCAAAATTCAAAACCATGATGGTGAGGAAAATAGTTACGCAACCATCTGTAAAAGAAAGCAAGCGATCTTTAGACATAGTAAATATACCCCTATCGAGAAACATAAATATAATTTTTTGCTATCATACTTCCGAGTGTACACTTCTGAACGCAGCATACCTGGCTTGTAGCTTTGTTTCTTCCTGACTTAATTTTTCCAGCTCTACGCCATGGGGAGCAGAATGGCCGGTTGCTTCATCAATATGTACAAAGGTTACAAACCTTCTGCCGTCTTAATACGCTCCGGTGCCAAATAGATAGCCATATAAACTCCCACGCTGCTCTTGCCTACCTGCACAACAGTGCTAGTAATTAGAATAGTATCGCCCTTTTTAACGGGCCGTAAAAAACGAAAGCCATCCAAACCCTGACACACAATATGCTTGGTTTGCAGGAAATCCATGGCTTCCATGAAGCCACATTCAATAATCATTTCACTGGCTCTGCCGGCAAATAAGTATCGTGAGGATTTAAGTCCTCGTCCTAACACCATGTGGGCTGAACCAATGTTATTGTCTATGCCGATTCTCTTCTCCATCCTTTTTCTCCTTTGGTAATACAGCTTTCTCCTCAGGCAGCACTAAGGTTTCTGCCTTTTTCTGCTCCAGCGCTATAGCCTTCCTGCGAATAGGTAGGAAGCAGCAGATTCAGATAATAACCTGGGCAAGCGGTATCGGAATTAAAATGTCTATGTCCGGCTACAGTCTGGTCATTAATAGTAATATGATAATCCCTGGCCAAATCCGCAACCAATCTTTCTAAGCTGTCCAGCTGCTTCATGGTAGGTCTCACTAATTCAAAATTGCCTGCTACATGAATACCGATGGTATTGGTATTATGACCATAGGAGTGAGCACCAATTGTTTCCAGAGGTGTACCCAACTCTACCGTGCCATTTTTACGAATGTTAAAATGATAGCCCATACCCCACCAGCCATTATTCAAATGCATACGGTGCAGTTCAGGAGAAGATAGGTCATCGTCCTCCGGACTGCCGGTATGATGAATGGTAATAGCCTCGGTCAGCAGGCGAACATCTCTAGGCTGGCTCAGCTTAAGATGATAATCCTTTACTTTAAAATCCTTCTCTATATCGGCCAAGGCAACCTTTAGCTTCATTGGTATACCAATCAGCTATCTGCTTGCCATAGGGCGAAGTCTTCATGAAGGCCGCTGTTCTTTCATAAACATTGTCCTGTAGGTTTCTATAAAAGAACTGAAAGTCATAGGTATGGTAACACCTACTTGCATATCTTTGTTAGGAGGGTACTCCCTCTCATCAATGTCTGTTACCTTTAAGGTACCCCGCCGTGCCGACAAATAAGCACCTGTTAAATAAGGAATTTCCTTTGTGATATTACCATTGTAATCGGTAAAGACAGCACCCTTGTTATTCCATTTATCTGCATCTTGGGTATCAGTACGCCAGTTCAGGGGATTAATAGCTAGAGTGGCCATTTTGGCTGGTACAATTAAGGACTTCGTAACACTGGGAGCCTCTGTATTAAAGGACACAACTACATTGGTATCCTTTTCTCCCTTGGCAGCCTTGATATTAGGATTCTTCACATCATCCTTAGTCAGCCGCCAGCCGATGGCATAAGTAGCAATAACTCTTTTAGCCACCTTAGGATCCATATCACCCAATAATTTGATAGCCATTTCGCTACCTTGGCTAAAGCCTGCCAAAATTATAGGCCTATCCTTATTCTCGGTAGCCAAATATTGTTTAAAGGCAGCCTGCACATCCTTATAAGCCTTTTTACCATACTTCTGTCTTCTCTCCTCCGGCAGCTGATAGGCTGCTAAAGACATTTGCTGGTAATAGGGAGCATAAATATCTCCCATTTTCTCATAGATGCCTTTTTCCTTGTTGATGGCACCTATAAATCTCTTCTTTATTGTTTCATCTTCCAAGGACAGATTGTAGGAACCTTTTTTACCTACGTAAACAGACGGGCAAGAAAAAAACACATCTACCGGTTTTGGTCAGTCGGGTAGGCTTAAAGGCCCAGTTTTCTGCTTTCTTGTAATTAATGCTCGCCTCAGCAGTCAGCACACTGGTAAAAAACAACGTGCTCAAAACCAAAGCAGTGGTAATTCTTTGTTTGTAATCTGACATAACATAGCCTCCTAAATGATTTCGTCTGCGGAGACTAAGTTTATTTCCCCGGGCGGATAATTACTTCATATTTTATTTTTTCTTATTTCCAGATACGCAATATAGGCAACCAGCAAATAAGCAATTGTACAGATTAAGGACGGTTCTATCCCAAAGGCACCGCCACTGATAAAAATATTATTGCTGGCTACATGATAAGAATAGAAGATTGAACAAATCAGGCTTTGCCGTAAAAATTAAAAATACCAATAATAAAGAAATCCCAATAAGCCGTGCACAACGGCGCTGTTCCAAATGGAATTTTTTGATCAGGCGTAATCAAGGAGAACATATACCATACAGCAGTGCCTCCATAGAATACATTAGCATACTGGCAGCATCAAGCGCACCATTTACTAAATGCAACGGCGCAAAAGCACGGAAGGAACCAACTACAGCTACTGTCATGCCAAAGCGCTTAGCTATAAGATGCATCAACAAACCGCGGAAAATCATTCTTCCAGAATGCCCGGTAAAAACCCTTCCACAAAAATACAGCCTAGCAGAGAAATAAATTCTGGCCTGATTAGTATTTGGGCTATACTTAATTGGCCCGGCAACAGCAAATAGATCTACTAAGATAGTCAAGGGCAGTAGCAAGCCAATAATAAACCATTTTCTGTCTACCTTGGCTGTAGGAATACCAATCTCTTCCATAGAAAGATGCAGGACCTTTGGTTGGCTTAGATAAATGAGACGATATACTACCGCAATGGTGACCAGTGGCACTATGATAATTGCTCCGGTAGTTGATAGGACCTGCGATGCATAAAAAAATGCTGAAAAAGGAAAAAGCTGTATAGAAGAGTAAAATAGCCAAGGTAATGATCAGACCAATAATAAATGTAGAAAGCTTCATTTTCTCTTCCATGTGATAGCCTCCGCTGCAACTATTTGTATGGCTTAAGATGCATAATAACCTCTCTGCGACGTTTAATAAACTCCTTGTTTACATTAAGCAAAACCTGCCCATGCTGCGCTAAACCTTCCGATGAATAACGCAACGACTCTTCGGAAGTAACGGTCAAATGCAGCTTGCCATCACTTTCCAGAATAAGGCCCTGAGAATCACACATAACACAGTGCCAGCTTTTATCTTGCCGTACTTGAAGAAGGCTGCTATGGCAAATAGGACAAAGCAGTTCAGCAGAACTACTCCATTTGGTTTCTTTATTCTGCTGCAGCGCTGTAGCCAAAGTATGCAGGATATTCAGTCCTTCTGCATCCACTACATCCCCCGGCAGCATTTTATTCATCACCCGGCAAGCCAAGACCTTTAGTCCCAGAAAGGCTGCAAAGTTTAACATAGCCTCTCTGGCATAGCCCTCCCAGCCCTTAATGGCATGGGGTATGGCAATAACACAGGGTTTATTGAGAAAATATCTTTCACCCTCATTAAGAATGGAAATCAATCTATCCGTTAGCAGCTTAACAGCAGTCTGCTCTCCCAAAAAATAGACAGGAGCAGCAATTACTACCCGATCTGCTCCCCGCAGTTTGGCTAAAAATAATGCTAAGTCATCGTCTATGACGCAGTCTTTCCCCTTAGGCAAGCAGGCATAGCAAGCCCTACAAGGCTCTAAATGAAGCTGGCTTATATTTATAATTTCCTTCTCCCATTCCTTCGGAAGACTCCGTAAGATTTCCTTAACACAGATTTCGGAGTTGCCTAGTTTTCTTGGAGAAGCAATAATGCCAAGAACATGCATGATAAGTACTCCTTGTATAAACAAATTGAATTATTTTTAATTATACCATAAATAAAAGACCATGGTGAACGGAACCGTCCTCCCATGGTCTTATTCATAATGCAGTTATTACACTTCCGAAGCCTTAGCTTTCTTTCTCTTCACATAAAGCTCAGCTGTCACAATACCAAGAACAACTAAACCTGCGATGTCTGAAGGTATATTCGGAACAAACATTAAAACACCACCAATCATCAAAAGCAATCTTTCGATGATATTAAGTTTAACCAACAACCAACCTTGGAAGCCAACAGAAATATAAAAGGTTCCCAGCAGAGATGCCAGTGCTACAATAACAATCGTCGTTACCGGACCTTGCATCATAAAGGCAGGCTCATAGCAAAAGATAAACGGCACAATAAATCCTGCAAAGCCAATTTTGCACGCTTCCACTGCCGTTAACATCGGGCTACACTTAGCAATGCCGGCACCGGCATAAGCCGCCAAGGCAACAGGCGGAGTAATGGCAGATAAGCAAGCATAGTAGAACACAAACAAATGGCGCTGTCAACAAGGGTAAGTGCAATTTGGTCAACGCCGGAGCCAAGATGGAAGCTGCGATTACATAAGCAGAGGTAGTCGGCAGTCCCATGCCTAAAATTACGCAGGCCATAGCCGTAAATACTAATGAAGGGAACAATAGGTTATGAGCAAGCCCAATCATCATATCGCCAAATACAACACCAATACCGGTTAAAGAAACCATGGCAACTACAATACCTGCGCAAGCACAGCCTATAACAATGGTCATGGAAGCAAAAGCCGGCTTTTTCCAAAGAGGGTACAATACTCTTAATGGTAAAGCGTTTGCGTTTATCCATAAGCATTACTAAAGGGACGCTGACTGCAGCATACAACGCACTACGCAAAGGAGATATCTGAACTATCATTAAGAAATAAATCAAAACAGCAATGATAAGGATATAAAACCAACCGGATTTTAAAACTTCTTTGGATTTAGGTATCTCATTTTCAGGTGTTTTTATGATATCCGGATTAATTTCTGACTGAGAAATTACCGCAAAGGCACAACCAAAGAAATACATTACCGCCGGCAAAACTGCCGCAACTACAATCTTAAAATATGATACGCCGGTAAAAGCTACCATGAGGAAAGCACCTGCTCCCATAACAGGAGGCAGGATTTGTCCACCGGTAGAGGCTACTGCCTCAACACCACCGGCAAATTGCGGTTTATACCCTCTTGATTTCATTAAAGGAATAGTAAAGGTTCCGGTGCCAACCACATTGGCAACAGCACTACCGTTAACAGTTCCCATCAAAGCAGACGCAACTACAGCAGAAAGTGCAGGACCTGCTTTAACACGACCGGTTACAGAAAGAGCTAATTTGTTAATAAACTCACTGCATCCAGAGCTTTCCAGAAAAGCGCCAAATAACACGAACATGAAAATTACGGTAGAAGAAACGCTTAAGGTTGTACCAAACATTCCATCAAGGATCTGTGGCCAAAAACTTAAAAATTCTGGTAAAGGTATAACCACGATGGGCAATGGACATGGGTAAATATGGACCGGCTAAGGCATACGCCACGAAAATAAGCGCCAACACCGGCATAATATAACCTAAAGCGCGACGAGATGCTTCTAACACGGCAAAGAATAAAATACAACCTGCTATGATAGCAAGAATAGTAGTTCCCCCTGCTCTTTCCGCTAGTTGACCTACTTCGTCTCTAGCCATGAAAACAGCTATCCAAACAGCAATGATCATAATAACATCAAAAATACGACAACCAACACGAAAGCCTTTGTTTTGTGCAAACTTATCGCCAAAAACATGCTCATAAAGTGGCATCGTCAAAATTATAATGGTTAAACCAAAAGCCAGATGGATACCACGTTGGGTAACATATTCAAATAGTCCAAAAAAACCTGTGTAAACATGGAACAGAGACATACATAGAGCAACTATTGCTGCCATTTTGATAAAGCGCGAATTTTTGCCCTCTTCTACCTTCTTCGCTGCCGCTAGCTCACTATCCAAGGCGGCAACATCTATTTCTTTCACTTCTGTTTGTTTTTTATCGTCACTCATGATGTACTCCTCAAAAAACAAATTTTTAAAAAAGACAGGCCATCAAAATTGTATTACCAATAATTGAAAGCCTGTCTTTTTATGAACTGAAAAACTTTATGACTTAACCTCTTAAAATTTATAGTCCTTTTGTCTTGTAGAAAGCAGCTGCGCCAGGATGTAGTTCAATAGGCAACTGTTGGCAAATAAATTTATTATCCTTCATGGAAGCCATGGAAACATGTGTAGCTACCAAATCATCAACGTGAGTAAACAGAGCTTCAGCAATTTTGCCGGCCATCTCATCGCTCATGTTCTTATTTACAACGATTAAAGTTTTCACACCAAAGGTAGGAGCATCCTTGTCCTGATTTTTATAGGTTCCTTTAGGAATAACAGTCTTGTAATAAGAAGGATTAGCTGCCAAAACCTTAGCCAATACTTCTTCGCTCATACCCAAAACATTTACTTGTTTCGTTGTAGAAAGAGTAAGCTGTCCTGAAATAGGAATCCCGGCAAAACCGGAAACTACTGTAGCCAGACCATCGCCTACAGCATCGGCACCATCGGATAATCCCAAGTTTTGAATTTTAGCGGTTTTAGCATCAACACCACTTATGCCAAGAGCCAACAAAGATGTGGTTTCTGTAGCAGAAGCTGCGGGACCAACAACTATGGTCTTTCCCTTTAGAGAACCATCCACCATGGTCAAACCACTGGAAGAAAGAGCCATCCAGCTGGACAAGGAAGAATAAACGGCGCCAATAGCGCGAAGATCAGGAAGTGCTTTTCCTTTAAACTTACCGCCACCTTTTATAGCATCATAAGCTGTATCACCGGCAATAGTAGCCAAATCAATATTGCCTTCTTGAATGTTACGGGCATTTTCATAAGAGCCTGTAGATGTTGCAACATTAATTTTGATTCCCTTTATGTTAGCATTGCAAACTTTTGCAACTCCTGCACCAACAGGATACATCGTTCCACCAGAATCAGCTGTACCTATGGTCATAATCTTACCACCACCGCCGCCGGCAGGCGCAGACCCGCCCTTAGGAGCAGTATCCGAACCACCACAACCAACTAGAGAAAGGACCATGCATGCTGAAAGAAGTGAAACTAATATTTTTTTAGCTTTCATTTCAATTACCCCCCTAACATATTTTATTTAAATTCATCGATATAATTCTATCATTGTTTTTTGTTAAGTACAACGAAAATACGTTATTTTATAGCTATTATTGTAAGTTAATAACAATTATGTATATTCAATAAATACACGTATGGTATTATTCGACTTATTTTCACAATTATTTTACTTTTTTCAACTTGACAACAAAAAAGGCCAGTGAAAAAATTCACTGGCCTTTCTCTTTCTTAAGCAAAATTATTTTTTATCAGTTGTATTTGTTTCAGTCTCACTGGCAGCTGCCGCCACACGTTTGGCAACCTTGCGCTGGCTTACATAAGCCATAAGCAAAGAAATAACTGCTAAGCCCATGAGGAACAAAGCTATAGGCTGTTGCAAGAAAATAGCTGGACTGCCTTGGCTAATAACTAATTCACGACGCAAGTTGCTTTCCGCCATAGGACCTAAAATCAAAGCCAGCAAAATCGGTGGCAACGGGAAACCATAGCGCTGGAATAAATAACCAATTACACCAAAAGCTAAGGTTAAGAATACATCGAAGAAACTATTACGCATGGAATAGGATCCGATAAGTGACAGTACCAGAATAATGGGTAACAGCATCCGCTTATCCATACCAATAATCTTGGCAAAGAATTTTACGCCGCAAGCACCGATAATAAACATGGCAATGTTGGAAATAAGCAAGGAAGCAAATACCATATACACCACATCAATATGATCCTTGTAAAGCAAAGGCCCGGGTTGCAAGCCATGAATAATGAAAGCACCTAGCAAAATTGCTGTTACGGAGTCGCCGGGAACACCTAAGCTTAGCAAAGGAATCATAGCGCCACCGGAGCAGCCATTGTTAGCTGATTCAGCAGCAGCAACACCCTCAATCATACCTGTGCCAAACTTTTCAGGAGTCTTAGAAGAACGTTTTGCTTCGCCATAAGAAACAAAGGCCGCAATATCGCCACCGGCTCCGGGAATAGCCCCAATGAAGGTACCAATGAGACCACCTTTGCAGATAGTCACCATACAACGTTTCATATCAGCAGGGGTAGGAAGAATCTGAGTAACTTTTTCCGTAATCTTAGTAGAACCTATGGAGAACTTTTCTACACCTGATAAGATTTCAGAAACAGCAAACAAGCCAATCAAGGTAGGAATGAAGGGAGGTCCTTCATAAAGTTCCATTTGTCCAAAAATATAACGTGGGAAACCGGAAATAGGATCTGAACCTACTGTACAAAGAATCAAACCAAAGAAACCGCTCATCAGACCTTTGATAACGTTGTTTCCTGAAATAGAAACAATGATAGAAAGCCCGAACACAGCTAGAGCAAAATATTCTGCCGGACTAAATTTCAAAGCAAAAACAGAACTTGCGGAGATAAGAAAGTCATAATGCCGCAACCAATAAGCCCGCCTATAAAGGAAGCCCACAGACTCATGCTAAGAGCTCTGCTGGCCTCTCCCTTTTGCCCCATCGGATAGCCATCCAAAAGTGTAGCCGCAGCTGCCGGTGTACCCGGTGTACGAATCAAAATTGAGGCGATGGAACCACCATACATAGCACCACAATAAAGTCCCAACAGCATGCCAATGGACACATCCATAGACATTCCAAAGCTAAAGGGAACTAGTAAAGCAACACCCATAGTAGCCGTTAGTCCAGGCAGAGCACCTACGAGAATTCCTCCTATGGCACCCAGGCAAATTACCAACAATGTATGGGGCTGCAAGACATTAATTAAACAAGTAAGATATAGTCCAAAATCCATTTATGTAATTCACCGCTTTCTTTAGAAGAAGTTTTCTAAAAAACCCATGGGAAGCTGAATATCCAAAAAGCCCTGGAAGGCACCTACAACAGCAAGGGCAGTTAAGAGCGATACAATAAACATCCGTCCATAACTTTTCAGCTGTAATTTATACATCATGAACATCATGAAAATAATTGTCGAAGGAATAAAGCCAAGATAAGTCATTGCAAATGCATAAACAAGAGCACCTATAAAGATAATGATAGCTCTGCGAATACCAGGATCACGAAACGAAATTGTTTCAGCAGCAGCCGTAGAATTGTGAAGATGGGTATTAATCAAGAGAGCTAAGGAAGATATAATCATACCCACCGCCATAAGACGCGGGAAAAAATCAGGGCCAATCTTCATGACTTTATCTACCGGAAAGGCAAGCGCTGGAAATCCAAATGTAGGCTGAAAACAAAAGCCCCAGCACTCCGCAGAAATAATTAACCTTTTTCATATAGTCACTACCTCATTTTAAAAGTAAGAGGGACAAACCATAGTACCAAGCCTAATGTGTTTGTCCCCCTTTAAGTCACTAAATTATTTCTTCTTTAAACCAATGGAGTCCATGGTCTTATCAACCAAGTCAGCATTTTCAGCAAGGTACTTACCAAATTCATCAGGACCTAGATAAGAAAGGGTCAAACCCATCTTCTTAGCATAATCAATGAAAGCAGGATCCTTCATAGCTTTGGTAAAGTCATCAACGATAATCTTCTTAATAGCGGGATCAACGCCTTTAGGAAGACCAATACCTCTCCAAGTACCAAATACTACATCAACGCCTTGCTCTTTGAAAGTAGGTACATCAGGGAACAGAGGATCACGTTTGTCGTCCATAACGCCCAAAATCTTCAGTTGTCCGGATTGAACTTGAGCACGAACTTCTGCAACAGAAACTGCTACAGCTTGAATGTGACCGCCAACCAAAGCGGTAACGCCAGGTGCTGCGCCTTCAAAAGGAACGTGTTTAACTTGGATACCGGTCTTTTGAGCCATCAGACCAGCAGCAATGTGCCATACAGAACCGGGAGCAGAGTTACCAATGCTGATCTCATTGGGATGAGCTTTAGCATAAGCAACGAATTCCTTCAGGGTGTTGTAAGGAGCATCTTTTCTAACGGTTAGAGCTGCTGCATCAGTGTTTACACGAATAACCGGATCAAAATCCTTGTAGGAGAATGGTACTAATTTTTGAGGTACCATGGAGTTAAGTTCGAAAGTAATCATACCGATGGTATAGCCATCTGGTTTAGCTTTCATGATAGCTGCGTGACCTGTAGCTCCGCCGCCACCGGTAACGTTAGAAACAGTATAAGTCTTTCCCAAATCTTTCTCTGCGGATTTGCACAAAGCACGGAGAATAGAGTCTGTACCACCGCCTGCGCCCCAAGGACAAATCATGGTAATGTTCTTGGTAGGATAGTTAACCTTTTTAGCAGCAGGAGCTGCGCCGCCACTGCTCTTTTGTCCACCACCACCGCAACCGGTTAAAGCAAAGCAAGAAAGTAATGCTAATACTAATGCCGTACGTTTTTTCATCAAACTTCCTCCTTTATATTAAATATAATTATTGCTTTAATAAAATCATACATTGTTCAAAATACTTTTGTCAAATAACATTATTTGGAAAAATTCCCTTGGCTAACTGTCTATTGTCATGCACCAAATCACGTACCAGATAACACAAGATAATTACACAATTGACCGGTATGCTTGCATACGGAAAACGCTCACTTACCTTGAGAATAGGTGAAAACTGCGTTGCATTAATTACCAGCTCAATGGAGTAATACAGCAAAGCAACAAAGAAAACAATACCAAGCAGTGTGATAAATATATCCAGCACAACAACGCTCCTTGTTCCCTTTAGCTTTGTCTGAAGCAGATCTACGCAAAAATGTGCTTTGTCATGGAAGATGACGGAAGAAGCGGTAAAAATCATCCAAGCCATACACCACTCCACAATCTCATCGGTCCAGGAAATGGACAGATGAAGTGGCGTAAACCTAATAAGAACACGTAGGAACAGAACAAGCGCAATGACAATGCACAAGCCTGTTACTATAACTTTTAAAAGTTTGGTAAAGCTTTTGTCAAATTTTTCAAGACTACTCATCACTTGTTCCTCCTTATCCAATCATTGCCGGAACCCATAGGGACAGCGGAGGCCAGAATGCACAGAGCAGCAATACCACAAATATGCCGATTACATAAGGAATTACTTCCTTAGACAGATCAATCAGGGACACATTGGTAATACTGGATACAGCATAAAGGCTCATGCCTACCGGCGGTGTCAAGAGACCAATCATAGAAGCAAGAATCATGATTACGCCAAATTGTACAGGGCTCATACCAATAGCCTTAACAATAGGCATAAAGATTGGGTGGCAATCAGAATGACTGAAGTGCCTTCCAGGAACATACCGAGGATGAACAGTATGAAAATGATGATTAAAATAAGAGCAGTAGGATCTTCCGTAATACTAGCCAAGCCTATAATAACTTGATTAGGAATCCTCTGGTGAATCATAAAGTAAGCCAGGAAATTAGCAATAGCTATGATAAACAAGGTCTTGCAGCTGGTAATCAAGCTGTCATAAATAATTTGGAACACACCGTGCAAATCTATAGCCTTGTAAATTACACTACTTAAAAACAGGGCATAAAAGCTTGCTACAATAGCTGCTTCTGTTGCCGTGAAAAGGCCACCCCAAATTCCGCCGATGATAATAACTACGGTCATAAGACTGGGTATTGCCTCAACAAAATATTTCCATCTCAGCTTCCAGGGCATATTTTCGGAAACAGGGAATTTATCCCGCTTAGAAATGATATAAACCACGACAGCCATAGAAATAGCCATCAAAAACCCGGAAGGAAACCGGCTGCAAAGAGCTGTGCTACGGAAACTCCGGTGCAGGAAGAATAAACAACGAACGGAATGGAAGGTGGAATTACAGGTCCGATAGTAGAAGAAGCGGCTGTAATACCGGCACTGAATCTATGATTATAACCGGCATCATCCATTGCCTTCATTTCAATTACGCCCAGGCCTGCAGCATCAGCTACAGCTGCTCCTGACATACCCGAGAAAATAACGCTGGAAAAAATATTTACCTGACCAAGTCCGCCTGGCCAGTGTCCAACCATTGCTTTAGCAAAATTAAAAATACGGTCCGTGATACCGCCTGTATTCATTAAGTTACCAGCCAAAATAAAGAACGGAATGGCTAGCAGTGTAAAACCAGTGGTGCCATTATAGATTCTCTGAGCCATAACTGCCAGAATATCAAGGTGGCCCAGCGCGGCGAAAACTCCCGCGCTGGTAATACCCATGGCCACACATACCGGAACACCCAGTAGCATCAGTCCAACCAAAAGCACGCAAACAATCAATGCTATCATGGTAATAACTCCTCACTATTTGTCTTCCGGCTTTTATTTAGTCTCGTCAACCATCTTTAAGAACTTGCTCATATCATCTTTACTGCCTTCGTAAGCAGCTACTTTATCCCAAGCAGGTTGCATTGCCTTCTTGAATTCAGAAAGGTCAACTTCGGTAACGGTAACGCCTTTATCCTTTAACTTCTTAACATAATCAGCTTCGCCGTCTTGAACTGCTTTACGCATTTGATCTCTTGCTACGTTACTAGCTTCAGTAATAATCTTCTGTTGGTCAGGAGTCAAACCCTTCCAATAATTGTTGCTGAAGGTTAGGTTAACTGCTTCATAAGTATGGCGGGTTAAGCTCAAGAACTTTTGTCC
>Ga0268359_11595_pt1 | contig 14899 bp, 14 predicted proteins | sample BioMet11_FD_194416 | JGI IMG/M metagenome (GOLD analysis project Ga0268359, IMG submission 194416) | Sewage microbial communities from Oakland, California, United States - Biofuel 11 (PacBio Assembly) | ecosystem: Engineered > Wastewater > Sewage > Unclassified | place: USA: California | collected...
AAAGAGGTTCCATCAAATGAGGAGGTGCTATTATGAACGAAATAATCAAGAATCGATATGAATTTGTGCTGTTGTTTGATGTAGAGAATGAAACCCTAACGGCGATCCTGATATGGGTAATATGCCCAGGGTTGATCCACAGACAGGTAATGGAATTGTCACCGATGTTTGTCTCAAGAAAAAGGTCAGGGATTATGTTGACCTCGTGAAAAGTGGAAACGCAGGATATGAGATCTATGTTAAATCCGGTGCTGTCCTCATAGTCAGCACAAGAAAGCCTATGATTACCTTGGAATAAAACCAGATTCTAAAAAAACCCAAAGATGATGAACTGACAAAATTCATGTGTCAGAATTTTTTTGACATTCGGACATTCGGTGCTGTAATGACAACAGAGATCAACTGTGGTCAGGTTAGAGGACCTGTACAGTTCAGTTTTTCACGCAGTATTGACCCAATTTTCCAGCAAGAAGTAACAGTTACCCGTTGTGCTGTCACCAATGAGAGAGACTCTGAAAAAGGCCAGACTATGGGCAAAAAACAAATTGTGCCATATGGATTGTACCGCGCAGAAGGATATGTCTCCGCTCATCTGGCTAAAAAAAACTGAATTTACAGAAGATGATCTTGAACTTCTCTGGATAGCCTGGTCAATATGTTTGAGCATGATCATTCGGCAGCAAGGGGAAAAATGTCTGCAAGAAAACTTATTGTTTTCAAGCATAACAGTGAACTTGGCTGCTGTCAGTCTCATGTCCTTTTCGATAAAGTGAAGGTGGAAAGGCTCTCCCGTGATATGCCTTCTCGTTCTTTTGCAGATTATAAAGTAACAATTGCAGATGATATGCCAAATGGTGTTGAATTAATTGAGAAATTATGATCGAAAAGAAATATGCCGAAGATGAGTTGCTCTCGTTGTCAGGCATACAACATTTCCATTTTTGTAAGCGTCAATGGGCTTTAATTCATATTGAGCGCCAGTGGGAAGAAAATCTTCAGACAACCGAGGGCCGCTTTCTCCATGAGCGTGTGGACAATCCATTCCTTAAAGAAAGCAGAGGCGACATTATGTTGTCAAGAGCATTCCCACTGGTTTCATATCAACTTGGACTTTATGGGGTTGCAGATGTCATTGAGTATGTCCGATCTGAAAATGGCATTTCTCTTCCGGGTTATGAAGGTTTGTGGAAAATGCATCCCGTAGAGTATAAAAGAGGCAAACCGAAGATTGACGAGCGTGATGAAGTACAACTCTGTGCGCAGGCAATGTGCCTTGAAGAGATGTTTAATGTAACCATAAACTCTGCTGATTTTTATTATAATGAAATTCGGAGAAGAATTCAGCTTGAAATAACCGAAGAACTGAGAAATCTTGTGATTTCTTTGTCCGATGAAATGCATTGTCTCTTTAAGAAAGAGCTTACCCCACCTGCTGAAAAATCCCGAAACTGCAAATATTGTTCTCTTGTAGATGTCTGTGTTCCGAAATTAACGAAAAAGTTTGTTTCTGCCCGTAAATATGTCAGGAGTCATATGGATGAAGCCTGTAATGGTGATCTCTGAATTTATCAAAATTTCTGGAAGTATATCTTTAGAAATATAATTTATCCAAACTTCAAGTTAGTAGAGGGGTTCTATATCCATGAGAAAATTGCTGAATACATTATATGTAACAACCCCAGAATCCTATCTTCTTAGAGATGGGGAGAATGTCGTTGTTAAGGTAAAAAATGTTGAAACATTTCGTATTCCGATACATAATCTTGAGGGTATAGTTTGTTTTGCATACATGGGTGCCAGTCCCCAGTTGATGCAACTCTGTACTGACAATAAAGTTGGACTCTCTTTTTTGACCCCTAATGGAAAATTTCTGGCGCGTGTTAGTGGAAAAGTTAGAGGAAATGTTCTGCTACGGCGTACACAGTATCGAAAAGCAGACAATGAAAAAGATTCTCTGGATCTTGCTAAGTGCTTTATCATAGGAAAGATCGTTAACTGCAGAACTGTTCTTGGAAGAAGTATCCGTGACCACGGAGATGTAGTAAATACCGGTAAAATCCGTTCAGTTGATGATTTGTTGATAGATAACCTCAAAAGCATTGAGTCATGTTTAAATTCGGATTCTCTTCGCGGCATTGAAGGAAATTGTGCCAAATTTTATTTTGACGCATTTGATGAACTCATTCTTAAGCAAAAGGATAGCTTCTTTATATTTAACAGGAACCGAAGGCCTCCTCTTGATAATATGAATTCACTTTTGTCTTTTTTGTATACACTGCTTGCTCATGACGTTGAATCCGCCTTGGAAACCGTTGGACTTGATCCATATGTTGGCTTTTTCCATACAGATCGTCCTGGAAGGCCCAGTCTTGCACTTGACTTGATGGAGGAACTCCGGCCTTTCATGGCTGATCGCCTTGCATTGAATATGGTTAACCTCAAGCAAGTCGATGGAAAAGACTTTATCAAAAAGGAAAACGGAGCTGTCCTCATGACTGAGGACGGAAGGAAAGGAATACTGGCAGCTTGGCAAAAGAGGAAACAGGATCAAATTACCCATCCATATTTAAATGAAAAGCTTTCTGTCGGATTAATCCCATATGTGCAAGCAATGTTATTGGCTCGCTATTTAAGGGGAGATATTGATGGATATCCACCATTTTTTATGAATTGAGGTGTTTTTAGTGATGGTACTGGTAACTTATGATGTGAATACAGAATCCGAAGGTGGAAAAAGTAGGCTGAGAAAAGTGGCAAAAGAATGCGAAAATTATGGACAGAGGGTTCAGAACTCTGTATTTGAGTGCCTTGTAGATCCTGCTCAGTTTGCACAGCTAAAACATTCATTATGTGATATAATGGATGAGGAGCGAGATAGCCTTAGATTTTATTACTTGGGTAAAAATTGGAAAAATCGAGTAGAGCATTTTGGTGCAAAAAAAGGATACGACCCAGAAGGTTTATTAATTACATAATCTCTGCGAACCTGTAGTGAACATTGATTTACTGGAAGGTTCGCAGGAAAAATCCATTCATAATATTTATTTTTTGCGATAGTTTATAAATAAATTCAATAACTTAAATATTTCCAAAAAATTAAAAAGCCAACTGGCTAATGTATAGTCTGAATAAATTTACAGTCGCACCCTTCGCGGGTGTGTGGATTGAAATAATCCCAAAATTGATAATATGGCTCCCCACGAGAGTCGCACCCTTCGCGGGTGTGTGGATTGAAATTCCAATAAATGAATGGATATTGAGTGGATTAGGTCGCACCCTTCGCGGGTGTGTGGATTGAAATTAATACCGCAAAATATGCATGGCAGATGTTTTATGTCGCACCCTTCGCGGGTGTGTGGATTGAAATTCAATACATAATATTGATAGAACAGATCCCGCCGTCGCACCCTTCGCGGGTGTGTGGATTGAAATCAGATGGAACTGCCTCCATAAGTGAAGAAGAAAGTCGCACCCTTCGCGGGTGTGTGGATTGAAATATCAAATGCGCGTGTAATGATTGCAATCGGGAGTCGCACCCTTCGCGGGTGTGTGGATTGAAATTATACCCTCCTTGATTAAATCTTTAATTCCTTGTCGCACCCTTCGCGGGTGTGTGGATTGAAATCTTCGGGACACTAATCGTTAATGGAACTAGTTACTGTCGCACCCTTCGCGGGTGTGTGGATTGAAATTTTCTTTTGAGGCCCAAACCACCCATAGTATGCCTGTCGCACCCTTCGCGGGTGTGTGGATTGAAATAATGTTTCAAGTGCAAAAATAACCTTGCCTGTTGTCGCACCCTTCGCGGGTGTGTGGATTGAAATGCCTTCGGGATAACAGATAAGTTCTTTTCGCTATCTATGTGTCGCACCCTTCGCGGGTGTGTGGATTGAAATACAAGCATCGTATGATAAAGCACTATCAGATCATTGTCGCACCCTTCGCGGGTGTGTGGATTGAAATCCCCGCAATAGCCGAGTTAGTCAAATAAAACGGTGTCGCACCCTTCGCGGGTGTGTGGATTGAAATAGTAGATGCTGAAGAGATAAAGGAGGAATAACACAGTCGCACCCTTCGCGGGTGTGTGGATTGAAATCTGTGCCTGAAGCAGTCCCTACTTTCTTTGCTTTTGTCGCACCCTTCGCGGGTGTGTGGATTGAAATTTGGTTACTACCTTAGACTTGCCTGGGATAACCGTCGCACCCTTCGCGGGTGTGTGGATTGAAATAGTTTTGTGTCATGTTCTTCAATAGCTGCTGCAGTCGCACCCTTCGCGGGTGTGTGGATTGAAATTGTTGTTTGGGCTCTTAGATCACTTACAAGAAAATAGTCGCACCCTTCGCGGGTGTGTGGATTGAAATTCGGACTTAACAACGACACACGCCGAGACAGACGTCGCACCCTTCGCGGGTGTGTGGATTGAAATTGGATATGGGATATTGCTCACAAAATATGTATGGTCGCACCCTTCGCGGGTGTGTGGATTGAAATAGTTTCGGGATGGATGTTTTCAGGGGGTTGAATGTCGCACCCTTCGCGGGTGTGTGGATTGAAATATGAGTACGGCCTTGAAAACATAAACGAAATCGCTGTCGCACCCTTCGCGGGTGTGTGGATTGAAATTCATTTGGACGGTGAGCAGTTGAATATTACATGGTCGCACCCTTCGCGGGTGTGTGGATTGAAATTACTAAGTGCTCTGGAGATATCGAATATAAAGTCGCACCCTTCGCGGGTGTGTGGATTGAAATGACCTCACACACAAAGCAATCATGAGATATGCAGGTGTCGCACCCTTCGCGGGTGTGTGGATTGAAATATATCCTGCTTGATACCAACACTTTACATATTTTATAGTCGCACCCTTCGCGGGTGTGTGGATTGAAATATCTAGTGGTATTGTGCCGATACCAATTTCATAAGGTCGCACCCTTCGCGGGTGTGTGGATTGAAATATTGATTTGATGTATGCTCGAAAAATGGGAAAAATGTCGCACCCTTCGCGGGTGTGTGGATTGAAATTGCAATACCGAGTACTGTTTCATATAGGCTTAAAGAGTCGCACCCTTCGCGGGTGTGTGGATTGAAATATCTATAGTAGGTTTTTGTTGCACAGAGGTGGTGTCGCACCCTTCGCGGGTGTGTGGATTGAAATAATCAGTATATTGAAAGTGCTGAAAGATGTTGTCGCACCCTTCGCGGGTGTGTGGATTGAAATAAAACAGGAGTTGCAAATCAAGGCAGACGTTGAAGTCGCACCCTTCGCGGGTGTGTGGATTGAAATAGAATGTAGTGCTCGAATATACATCGAATATTGCAGTCGCACCCTTCGCGGGTGTGTGGATTGAAATTAGTATTAAGATCACTCCTGAAGATCATATCTGGAGTCGCACCCTTCGCGGGTGTGTGGATTGAAATTGGAGAAATTGTAAAAATAATAAATATTAACGAAGTCGCACCCTTCGCGGGTGTGTGGATTGAAATCTATACATCAACAGTATTCTCTCAAAGCATTGAGGTCGCACCCTTCGCGGGTGTGTGGATTGAAATAAAAGTAGAACATTGTTTGCAGAGCAATTCTAAGTCGCACCCTTCGCGGGTGTGTGGATTGAAATAATCTCAGACACGGTAATATATTTGATTGTTTTCGTCGCACCCTTCGCGGGTGTGTGGATTGAAATAATGCTTGAGAGTGTCCCGAGTCCTATAAAATTATGGTCGCACCCTTCGCGGGTGTGTGGATTGAAATCTTGCAGGAACCACATAACTCCTTTCTGTTAATGTCGCACCCTTCGCGGGTGTGTGGATTGAAATACTCCTCCAAGCCATGAAAGACGGCAAGAAGACCGTCGCACCCTTCGCGGGTGTGTGGATTGAAATTCCTGGGTGGGGCGTACTGACAGGGGACCAAAAGTCGCACCCTTCGCGGGTGTGTGGATTGAAATCATCATCATCTCCCTCTGTATATGCGGAATGTCATTATGTCGCACCCTTCGCGGGTGTGTGGATTGAAATCATCCGATACACTGCTAACAAAGCCGTGTTTATTGGCGTCGCACCCTTCGCGGGTGTGTGGATTGAAATTTCCTCGGGTGGTCATAATGAGACAGCCGGATGTCGCACCCTTCGCGGGTGTGTGGATTGAAATATGGCAACCAGTTGACAGGCACGGAAGATACAGCATGTCGCACCCTTCGCGGGTGTGTGGATTGAAATCTGAAGCCCTTCTAAAATGTTTTAGCGGGGAATGGATGTCGCACCCTTCGCGGGTGTGTGGATTGAAATTCCTGGGTGCAACACTATCAATCTACACATCAAAACAGTCGCACCCTTCGCGGGTGTGTGGATTGAAATAAAAGCATATTCACGAAAGTGAGTATTGGGATGTTAGTCGCACCCTTCGCGGGTGTGTGGATTGAAATTTTTTAATTGCAGAGGTTGTTTGCGGAGTTTCCGTCGCACCCTTCGCGGGTGTGTGGATTGAAATTCGATAATCTACGGGAAGACTGTCATCACATGGAGGTCGCACCCTTCGCGGGTGTGTGGATTGAAATAATGACTACATAGATGTATCCAGCAATGGTATTGTCGTCGCACCCTTCGCGGGTGTGTGGATTGAAATAACCGCGTTAGGCATTGAATGTGTAAATTGTGGAGTCGCACCCTTCGCGGGTGTGTGGATTGAAATTAATTATGAAGGAAAGACTCACCGAGGACTCGCGTCGCACCCTTCGCGGGTGTGTGGATTGAAATATAGATCAGTTTACAACTCCAGAATCCTTTTGTCGCACCCTTCGCGGGTGTGTGGATTGAAATATAGAGAGAGCTACGTCTCCATATAAACTGAGGTGTCGCACCCTTCGCGGGTGTGTGGATTGAAATTCATAATTCTTGCTGTTCAGTTATTGGCAGTTGTCGCACCCTTCGCGGGTGTGTGGATTGAAATTGCAATGGTGTGGAGGAAACCACGATGAGAGCGTCGCACCCTTCGCGGGTGTGTGGATTGAAATCCCTAAGAGTCGATCAACTCAAAGATGGGGCCCCCGTCGCACCCTTCGCGGGTGTGTGGATTGAAATACTCTCGCCCAATATTTAATATACAGTTAGTTATAGTCGCACCCTTCGCGGGTGTGTGGATTGAAATAAGCTGACTGCTGAACAGAGGGAAGCATATGAAGTCGCACCCTTCGCGGGTGTGTGGATTGAAATATGGAGGCTGTTAAAAATGAGTGAACAAAATAAGTCGCACCCTTCGCGGGTGTGTGGATTGAAATTTATATAGAGTACCTTGTAGGAAGGGCATTAGGTCGCACCCTTCGCGGGTGTGTGGATTGAAATATCTCCTTCAGATGCAATATCCATAGCGTTATGTCGCACCCTTCGCGGGTGTGTGGATTGAAATAAGTAGTGACAGATTACAAACCAACTAGTAATCGTCGCACCCTTCGCGGGTGTGTGGATTGAAATTTATAATCCGTGCCATCAAAATCTTCATTTTTAGGGTCGCACCCTTCGCGGGTGTGTGGATTGAAATATGTACTCCCTCGGTGTAGTGTCAGGATTAAGGTGTCGCACCCTTCGCGGGTGTGTGGATTGAAATTTCAGTGCCTGACTTTTGATCTAGTTCTTACGATTGTCGCACCCTTCGCGGGTGTGTGGATTGAAATCTTTATCAACGTTTTTAATCCCTTGATCTTGATCGTCGCACCCTTCGCGGGTGTGTGGATTGAAATAAGGATAATGTATTAGCTGCAAAAAGCTTCAAAGGGTCGCACCCTTCGCGGGTGTGTGGATTGAAATATTTGTACGGTAGATTTCTGGGTATTAAAGTACAGGGTCGCACCCTTCGCGGGTGTGTGGATTGAAATGCTGAGGATGATATAGACAGACAAATTGAGGAGCGTCGCACCCTTCGCGGGTGTGTGGATTGAAATATCTCCTTCAGATGCAATATCCATAGCGTTATGTCGCACCCTTCGCGGGTGTGTGGATTGAAATCGGATGAAATATGGACTGGAAAGAATGATCATAAAGTCGCACCCTTCGCGGGTGTGTGGATTGAAATATTAAAAGGCTTGAAATGTCCAATAATCTAATTGTCGCACCCTTCGCGGGTGTGTGGATTGAAATTTTTATATTTGTTATAACATTGGGTCAGTTAATAGTCGCACCCTTCGCGGGTGTGTGGATTGAAATAATAAGTGGAACAATTGTCTTTTCCAAAATAGGGAGTCGCACCCTTCGCGGGTGTGTGGATTGAAATCCTCGGTGGCTCCTACTTCAACTTTAGCAGAGCGTCGCACCCTTCGCGGGTGTGTGGATTGAAATTTCATTGGTAGTCGCCGTTACAGTAGCCTCACTGGTCGCACCCTTCGCGGGTGTGTGGATTGAAATTATGTATCCATCAAAATAGCCGTCATTGTATCCAGTGTCGCACCCTTCGCGGGTGTGTGGATTGAAATAACCATGAGTTGTCTTAATTGAGTTGTGGCAACTGCGTCGCACCCTTCGCGGGTGTGTGGATTGAAATACATCCCAGGTATCTAATGAAACAGCATTGCAACGTCGCACCCTTCGCGGGTGTGTGGATTGAAATGGTATCAGTTACAAATGAGGCACATACACTTACAGGGTCGCACCCTTCGCGGGTGTGTGGATTGAAATATTAGATTGCCTGGGATATGGTCAAGCGAGAATAGTCGCACCCTTCGCGGGTGTGTGGATTGAAATTCTCAGGAGATCCTACCACAGAGGAACTTATAAAGTCGCACCCTTCGCGGGTGTGTGGATTGAAATCTGAAAAGGAACCATTTTCAGATGAAACTACAATAGGTCGCACCCTTCGCGGGTGTGTGGATTGAAATTGGAAACACATGTTATATCGGATTTCGAAACACGTCGCACCCTTCGCGGGTGTGTGGATTGAAATCAAACAAAAACATTAAATCTGAAGTTGAGTATGTTTTGGGTTAAGTTAGCGAGCAAAAGACGAGATGAATCACCTATGCCAGTAATTACCTTACAGTACGACGACCTTGAAAAACTCACAGGAACCGATAAGGAAACCATCATAAAAAGAGCGCCCATGATAGGGGCCGATATCGAAAGAGTTGAAGAGGAATCTATAGATATCGAGTTCTTCCCTGACAGGCCCGACCTTTACAGTGTGGAAGGAGCAGCCAGGGCAATGCGGGGTTTTCTGGACCTTGAGACCGGACTGTCCGAATATGAGATAAAGCCGCCCAGGGTTTCGATCTCGGTCAGTGAGGAGATCCTGAAAATCAGGCCTTTTCTTGGGTGTGCGGTTGTAAGGGGCATAAAATTCACATCCTCGTCCATAAAATCCCTTATGGACCTTCAGGAAGACCTGCACTGGGGGCTTGGAAGAAACAGAAAAAAAGTGTCTATAGGCGTGCACGACCTCTCGAACGTTAAGCCGCCTTTCAGGTATATGGCCGTCGACCCGAGTTTCGAGTTCGTGCCGCTGGACTATACCGAAAAAATGAGCATGACCGAAATTCTGGAAAAGCACCCAAAAGGCACGAGGTTTGCTCATCTTGTCAGGGGCTTTGAGAAATACCCGATAATCCTTGATGCAGAAGATAATGTGCTGTCCTTCCCGCCTATTATTAACGGGACACTTACAAGTGTGACCGAGAGCACAACCGACCTCTTTATCGATGTAACTGGACTTGGAGAAGCCGTTTATACCGCCCTGAATATTGTTGTTACCGCCCTTGCAGAAAGGGGTGGCCAGATCGAATTCGTAAAGGTTATCAGGCCCGACTCCGGAGAACTTATCCTGCCTGACCTTGAACCGAAGACCAGGTTCCTTACAAAGACTGAAGTAAAAGACCTTTTAGGCATGGAACTCTCCTTAGAAGAAATCGTTAAACAGCTTGAGAGAATGCGCTTTGGAGCAAAAGCTCTTGACGAAGAAACCATCGAGGTAAAAGTTCCGGCTTACAGGGCCGATATTCTTCATAACTACGACCTTGTAGAGGATATTGCCAAAGGTTATGGATATGAAAATATCAAAGTAAAGATTCCTGAAACTTATACCCCAGGAAAATCTCACCCAATTTCCCTGCTTCGCGCTCCCGTAAATGAGATAATGGTAGGGCTCGGCTACTATGAAGTTATGCCGTTTACGCTTACCAGTGAAAAAATTAACTTCGATAACATGCGCAGGCAAAAAACGGATGATGTTACCTATGTGCTTCACCCGATCAGCGAAGACCAGACAATGATCAGGACAACCCTGCTTCCGAACCTCCTTGAGATTCTTGCTTTAAATCAGCACAGGGAATTGCCTCAGAAGATTTTCGAGTTCGGCGAGGTCGTAAATAACGAAATAACCGGTCAGCACGTAGCTGCAGTCTCGATTCACCCGCAGGCCAACTTTACCGAGATCTATGAGGTTGTAGACGCTCTGATGAGGGAAATGATGCTTCCCTATGAGGTAAAAGAGTCAGAAGATCCCGCATTCCTCGAAGGCAGGAGGGCTGATGTTTACGTCAAAGGCAAAAAACTTGGAGTCTTTGGAGAATTCCATCCCGAGGTCATAAACAATTTTGCCCTCGGATACGCAGTTGTCGGGTTTGAACTTGACCTCAATGACCTTATTGTTTAATATTGGTTAAAAATTAGATTCTCAATTGAGAGAATAATCTTCTCTCCTTTTCTTTCCGTCTCCATTTTTCTTTTTTCTTCTATCTTCTTCTCTCTTTTTCTTTTTTTCGATTTTTCTTCCTTTCTTTCTTTCTTTCTTTCTTTCTGTATATTCCCTTCTTTTTCTCTTTTTTTCTGTATATTTCCTTCTTCTTCTCTCTTCTCTTTTTCCTTCACTTTTCTTTCAGCATTTTCTCCATTTCGGCTGCAATTTTCCGGACTTCGGATATCTCTTCAGTCTCAGTCAGCCTGTAAGTAAGTTCAAGCAGCCTTTCTTTCAGGGAGCCAAGTTCATCAAGGGTAAAGTTAAGCTCTTCAATAAGGACTCCCAGGGTTTTGATTTCAGTTGTCTCTGAAAATTTTTCAGGGCCTGCTTCTATAAGGAAAAGTGTCTCAGGAGAACTGAGGTCAACATCATATTCTTCCTCGAAATCTCTCTTCGGGAGCGTTTTAAGCCAGCTCACACTCCTGATATGCCTGACAAAATCACTGATCTGCCGATATTCGTAGTCTCCGGTAACCTTTCCAATCAGCATCTCGTTTCTGGTTTTGAGCGGGACTGCCACAAGATCTCCTTTCTTTATTCTTGCGATAAATGCGTATACCTCTCCTGCCCAGGCAGAACTACGCTCGTCCTGCATCCCAGGATATTTTTCGAGCATTATTTTCTTTACCTGTGCCTCGTTTCTAACACCTGACAAATCCGGGAATTCAGCCCACCCTATTGTAATCACGCTGTTTTCCAGAATCAGCTCTTCATCTTCCAGGGTGCCTGCAGCTTTGAGCAACCAGAATTTCATGACCTGCCTCCTTTTAGTTTTAATTTAGCGTTTTTTCTAGAAAATCCCTACTTATATTCCCAATTTACTATTTTTCAGGTTTTTATAATTGGTTATCAATCAACCGTTGAGCCTCAACCGTTACGATGTTGATCTCGTCGTTGCTAAGATTTTCGGTCAAGCCTTTTTTGAAAAGGGTTGTGCCACAACCGTTGCGCCGGTTGATCACGCCGATAGGATTTGGGGATAAGGCTCTCAAACCCAAACGTTGCTCGGGGGTTTTCGCTCAAACTTTTTGAAAAAAGGCTTGAGTGATATCCTTGATGCACTTGCGGCGGCAGTCACTGCAAAAATAGGATAAAGGTACGACTTTCAGTATGTGTCCGGCAAGTCCAAGAAAGACTCCGAAGGACTGAATCTCCAGTTTCTTTTCTAATTCTTAGCAGTCTTGAATTTAGAGAATAGAGCTTCCTTAGAGTATGTCCATTATCTGTTACTGGATATATGAATCAGTATCAACCGGAATTTTAATCAAGTGCTACTGAAGGAACTCTTTCTCATTCAGAGGTTCGACTGCTTCCAGATAGTACCTGAAAAGTTCCTTTCCCCAGCATAGTGCTCGTTCCCCAAAAGACAGGATTAGCTGGTCCCTTAACTTTCCATTGTTTTCGAAGAGTTTAAATGCAACAATTTTATCCGTTACAATCAGGGATGGGATTGTTGTCGACCTTCGTGATATAAAAAGTCTGGAGTTAACTGCTCTGGATAGTTTTTCTGCTTCTATACGATTATTTATAAATAAACGCTGTGCAACACTTTCGGTCATACAGAGTACGATTTCAGCTCCACTCTCCACAAGCTCTGTATAAAGTGAAGGAGCTTGAGGGTGAAAATAAGTTGCAAAGGTCAGTATCTCCCTTGAGCTTAGAATACTATCCCGGAGTATTTCTGGGGTTTCAAAAAGGTGCCCGGCGTCAGGTTCCAGTAGTTCGCAGTGCCCGAGTTCACTGATTCTTTCCAGCAGGAACTCAGGAATCGAGCTTAAGTCGTGGCTCAGCCAGTATTCAGTATTTTCTCCTAAAAGCTCAGCCGTACTGAGCATAGGCTGCATATTTTCAACTATTATCTCCCCAATTTCTGACAACCTGTAAATTTTGTCTTTTTGGGTTATCAGGCCGGAATCTTTCATTTTTTTCATATGGAGCTGGATCAAACTGGCATTCACGTCAAGTAATTCTTTTATCTCATCAACATCTCTTGGTTTTTCCTTTAGAAGTAGTAGAATATCTTTTCTTCGGCCCGAAAAAAGAATCAGGTTAAGAAGGCAGTGTTTCATTTTTGCTCACTTCCAGTCTCTACCTTTGCCTCTATACCAATATCATAAAAACTTTTTGATTATGAACCCAGGTTTTTAACTATTTTATTGCATTTTATCGTACACTGATTTGATTAGTCCAGTTTTATTGGTTTAAGAAGCAGTAACAACAAAAAAGATAAATCTTAAAGTATATTTTGGTTCTTATAGTATATTTTTGGTTATTAAATCAACGTGGTGAGAACACTGATTTCTGAAAAAAAATTCTCTTTACACTATAAAGGTTCAGAAGAAATTGAACCTCTTATATCTGGCGATTTAATTGACAGCTCAATCAGTAATTCAATCCACAGTTGCGGTGTTCCGGTGAATAACCCAATGGACAACGCAGTCCGTAACTCAATGAGTGACCCAACAAATAACCAAGTCAATGACCCAATAAGTAACTCATTGAATAACTCACTGAATAACTCATCGAATAACTCACTGAATAACTCATCGAATAACTCACTGAATAACTCATCGAATAACTCACTGAATAACTCAATCAAGAATTTGTCCGGTAGCTCAATAATTAACTCTATTGGAATGGAGTTTATTCTGATTTATGCCGGAGAATTTAATATGGGCTCTCCAATGCGTGAAAAACGAAGAAAGCTCTGGGAAAGCCCTGTGCATAAAGTAACAATCGAAAAACCTTTTTACCTTAGCAGGTACCCGGTCACACAGGAGCAATGGCAGAAAGTCATGGGGAACAATCCTGCGTATTTCAAGGGCGAAAAGCACCCGGTTGAAAATGTTTCCTGGAATGAGATTCAGGTCTTTTTCCGGAAACTTAATGCACTGGAAAATGTCGATGGAATTTCCCGTATCTACCGCCTTCCAACTGAGGCTGAATGGGAATATGCAGCCAGGGCAGGAACTGAAACCGCTTATTTTTTTGGAGACGATGAATCGAGACTTCCAGAATATGCCTGGTTTCTGGAAAATTCCGGGTTTACAACCCATCCAGTCGGCCTGAAAAAGCCAAACCCCTGGAGGCTTTACGATATTTATGGAAATGCAGGGGAATGGGTACAGGATGAGTACCATATCAGTTACAAAGGCGCTCCGACGGACGGAAGGGCCTGGGAAAACCCTTTCTCAAGCGTATCCACTCCAGTGAGAGTAAGGAGAGGCGGAGGCTGGAACGGAAATGCAGGTTGCTGTCGGTCGGCTGAAAAACTTTTTGCGGCTCAGGATAAAAGGTTAAACAGCCTGGGATTCAGAGTGGTTAAGGAGGTTTAATTCCAGTGAAACACAGCAGCTTGCGTTGGGATTCGCCAGCTCAATTTTGATTTGGAACAACCTTTTAGCCGGTTGATCACGCCGATAGGGTTTGGGATAAGGCTCTAAAATTCAAACGCAACCTTTTCGCCGATTGATCACGCCGATAGGGTTCGGGGATAAGGTACTCAAATTCAAACATCTCTCGAGTTTCGACCAAACCTTTTTGAAAAGGCTTGCGGACAAGCAGTTTTTTGAAGAGGCTTGATACCAGAACCCAGGGCTAATTTATCTCACTCTCCCTACTTATGGTCCTCTGTTCAGGAATGCTCTTCTCTTTACCTTTTCTGCTTTCAGAATTCGGATTTCCGGTTCGTACATCAGTCCTTGAAGGAAGTTCATAAACAGGTAGACGTCTGAGAAGTTTGTTACAAGGCCAAGCGATACACGTATGCTTACCATTTTAGTTTTTACAGCAAGACAGGATTCATGTTCCTTGCAGTCTGAGCCATAAGAATACCTGCTAGAAAGCTTCAGATTCTCAAAGCATGAAGCCATCTCTTTTCTGATGATACTATGGCTTACTTCACCATCTCCAGGATTGCAGAAGCATCCGGTTCGTAAAGAGATCTTTGCCTTATTTGCCGCATCCTGTACCATCTGGCAATCAAAAGGTGTTCCATCTGCATGGCAAAGAGTAAAAGCAATCGTTCCTCCCCGTTTCTCAGATCGGATGGACCGTGAATCTTTACCAGAGTCTGGCCATTGGGATATTTAAGAGCCTGTATATTATCCAGCAGCCAGCCGGTGAGGCAACATTAATCTTTTGTGAATAATATCCATTCCAATCCTTTCTATGTACTTCAGT
>Ga0268359_11748_pt1 | contig 14879 bp, 14 predicted proteins | sample BioMet11_FD_194416 | JGI IMG/M metagenome (GOLD analysis project Ga0268359, IMG submission 194416) | Sewage microbial communities from Oakland, California, United States - Biofuel 11 (PacBio Assembly) | ecosystem: Engineered > Wastewater > Sewage > Unclassified | place: USA: California | collected...
AAACATGGTCGGAGTTTTCCCGAACAGGCGCCAAACTGGGATTGGATTTATGAGCACACAAAAACGCTTGTAAATAAAGCGGCTGTAAATCAAATGAATACCAAATCTGTCGGGAATAATGAAGGCGGCATAAAAGTTTTGAATCTGTTTGCATATACTGGCGCCGCATCTCTTGCCGCACGTGCAGCCGGTGCCGAGGTAACCCATCTGGACTCTGTTAAGCAAGTAGTCACGTGGGCAAAAGAAAATATGGAGCTCAGCAATTTGGATAATATCAGATGGATTATAGATGATGCTCTTAAGTTTGTTAGGAGAGAAGGCAGACGCGGCAATTTATACAACGGCCTCATTCTTGATCCTCCCGCTTACGGACACGGACCGGAGGGGGAGAGATGGAAATTGGATGAACTGATTTTTGATATGCTTTCAGAGTGTGCAAAAATTGTTGCCCCGCAAAATGCATTTGTTATACTTAATTTGTATTCAAATGGTTATTCTGCTCTTCTTGCTAATACTCTGCTGAAAAAGGCATTTAATGAGAGAGGAGATTTTAATTGCGGTGAACTGGTTTTAACAGATAAATTTGAGAAAATTATACCTTTGAGTGTTTACTCTAGAATGACAAGATAATATGACAATACTTGATTTGCTGTTTATTCGCTGGAACGTTTCTCCATATCTTTTACACATTGGGCATTTTGTTTTAAGATGGTATGGGATTCTATTTATAACAGGCTTTATATTAGGCTATTGGATGTTTACAAAAATTTATAAAGCGGAGGCTCTTCCTTTAAAATTATTGGACCCTATGCTCTATATGCTTTTGATATGCGCCCTTGTTGGAGCACGCCTTGGTCACATAATCTTTTATGAACCGCACTATTACTTTGTTGAACATCCGGAGGAAATTCTTAAGGTTTGGCACGGCGGACTTGCAAGTCACGGCGGCGCAATAGCAATTTTGTTTGGAGTGTGGTGGTATGTGCACAAATACGGGAAGCAGTATCATTTTGATTTCCTGTGGGTTATGGACAGACTTGCAATAGCCGTTCCTTTTGCGGGTATGTTCATCAGACTGGGAAATCTTATGAATTCAGAGATATATGGCGTTACAACTTCTCTTCCGTGGGGTTTTATTTTTGAACGCAACGGAGAACTGCTGCCCAAACATCCCACTCAACTTTATGAGGCTCTTTCATACTGCCTGATAGGTGTGATAATGGTATTGATATATTGTTATGCTCATAAAAAAGTTCACAGAGGATTTTTATTTGGTCTGTTTTTAACTCTGTTATTTGCAGCAAGGTTCTTTATTGAATTTGTAAAGGAGCCGCAGGAGGCGTTTGAAAATAACATGTCCTTGGATATGGGCCAGTGGCTGAGCATTCCGTTTATTTTAGTTGGTCTGTTTTTCCTTGTTAGGAGTTTCTACGTAAAACTTCCAACCAGAATTTATCCTGTGGAAACGCCTTCTGTAAAGTCATAAACAAAACAAATAAGCTTTCATAAACTGTCGGGAGGCATATTATCTTTTCCCTTGACAATTAATACTTTGTTTGCTAAATTTGGGACAAATAAAGTTATTTGGGTTATGAAAAAGGTTATTGCACTTGCAGTTTTTATGCTTGCAATTTGTCTCTCTTTCCATCCTTGCAAAGCACAAAATGATAAAAACGGTCATTACATTTTAAGTAAGAAATTGACGGGGTAGAACACATTTTTTCAGACGGATCTGATACGTCTGACGCAAAATGCAAGCAAGCCGTTCTTTTATATAATGCCGGGATATGTTACTATAAGGCGATAGTATAGAACAAAATTATAAGATGGCAGTCAGATGTTTCCAAGTCTCTTCTGAAATGGGGCTGGTGGCTTCTCAGTATGCAATGGGTCTTTGTTACTTTTATGGGAGAGGTGTAAGAGAGAATGATTCATTAGCTTTTAGAATTTTTAAAAAATCTGCAGAACTTGGTTATCCGGCATCTTGGAGTTTACTTGGGATTGCCTATATGGATGGGCGCGGGACTAAAAAAAATGTAGCGGAGGCAATAAGATGCTGGCAAAAAGCGGCAGATGTATATAAAGACGGTTCTTCTATGCTGCATCTGGGTCAGTGTTATTTGCGCGGAGAAGGAGTGTCAAAAGACTTAGAAAAAGGAATACACTATTTGAAATTATCTGTCAGACAAAATAATGCGCGCGGAATGTATGAAATGGGCATGTGTTATTTACAAGGGATAGGAGTTGAAAAGGATAAGAAAAAAGCTGTTCAGTATTTTAATGATGGAGCGGAGTTAAGAGATGCCGCTGCCACTAATATGCTTGGTGAGTGTTATTTACGCGGAGACGGAGTTTTTCAGGATAAAGAAGAAGCATTCAAGTTGTTTAATACTGCCCGGGAGATGGGGAGTAACAAGGCTATTTATAATATGGCACAATGCTATGAGAAAGGTTATGGTGTGGAGGTTAATTCTGCAAAGGCCGCTGAACTTTATGCAAAAGTTGCGGGGAAAAAGTAAGATGATATAAGATATATATAATGCTCTTAATAAATTAAATATTAAATTATTGCGTTATGAAAAATATAAAGTTACTCTTGCTTTTGATTTCAACTTGCTTCTATGTATATCCGTGCTTGGCGCAAAACAATCAAAATGATCACTATATAATTGGCCAAACTTTACACGGTGGTACAATCAATATTGCTATTGATCAAAACGGAAGCAAAAACAGTGAGAGAATACTGCGTGCGTCGGATGTGTATAACGCGGGAATTGCTTATTATTACGGAAAAGGGCGTAAAACAAGATTACAATATGGCCGTTAAATGTTTCCAGATTTCAGCAGAAATGGGAATGGTTCCATCTCAGCTTGCTTTGGCCGTTTGTTATATGCATGGCAGGGGTGTAACAAAAAATGACTCTCTTGCTTTTAGTATGGTACAAAAATCTGCAACACTTGGTTTTTCTCAATCTATATGTATGTTGGGATGTTTGTTATTTAGAGGGCACCGGCACTCAGAAAGATACAGCTCAAGCTGCAATGTGTTTTAAAAAAGCTGCAGATGATTATAAGCTTCCTGCTGCCATGGCGTTTCTTGGAAGATGCTACCTGTATGGTATAGGGGTTTCAAAGGACGAGGCTGTCGGTTTGAGATATTTGAGGGCGTCGGCTCGTGAAGATGAAGGGTACGCAATGTATTATCTTGGGTGTTATTATTTGGAACGGCCTGTTTTGGAGGGATATTATAAAAAGGCATTAAAATATTTTCATAAAGGTGCTGATTTAAAAAACGGAAGATCTATAAATAAACTTGGAGAGTGCTATCTAAATGGATGGGGCGTGACGCAAGATAAGACAATGGCCTTTAATCTATTTAACAGCGCTGCTGATCAAAACGATGGAGATGCATTTGTAAACACGGGAAATTGTTATTTCAGAGGAGATGGAACAAGCGTAGATTATAACAAAGCAGTTAAATGGTACAAAAAATCTGCAGAAAATGGTGTTACAATGGGCATATATAAATTGGGATTCTGTTATGAGAACGGTTTAGGTACGGAGGCTAATCTGGATAAGGCCATTGAACTTTACAAAAAGGCGGCGGACAATAAATCAGAAGAGGGCGCGTGAAGCCCTTAAAAGACTTGGCAATAACTATATATGAGAGAATTGCAGAAGGATATGTTTTCTGAAGTTGTTAAAGTCCCGGCAGATTATGATATGCTCTGCATTCTTGGGCCCACGGCAAGCGGCAAGACAAAGTTTGCCGTTGAGTGTGCAAAAAAAAATCACAGATGCACACTTGAAAAATTCTAAAGGTCAGCTGTTGATTGCAGAGATAATTTCTGCTGATTCCCGACAGGTTTACAAAGGGATGGATATTGGAACAGGCAAAGATTTAGAGGATTATGCGGGGGTGCCGTATCATCTTATAGATATTGTTGCCGCAGGTGAAAAATACAATGTTTTCAAGTACAAGCAGGATTTCCAAAAGGTTTATGATGAAATAGTTGCGCGGGGAGCTTTTCCTATTCTTTGTGGCGGAAGCGGCTTATATATTGAGGCTGTTTGCACAGGTTATGAGCTTAAGGAAGTTGCACCAAATCCCGGACTGAGGAAGGAGTTGGAAAAGAAAGAGATGTCGGAACTTATTAAAATGCTCACAGAATTAAAGGCGTGCAATGGTTTTGAACCACACAATAATACAGATTTTGACAGCAAGAAAAGAGTTATCCGCGCAATTGAAATTGAAATATCTGCGGCGGCGGAGATGCCTGATAAAAATAGTTTGGCAGGCATTTGCTGTGAGAACACGGAAAAAAAATCTGTCGGGACAAAGATAAAAGTCAAATACATCGGACTTAACCCCGAGAGGGAAATTCGCAATGCCCGCATAGATAAGAGATTACAGCAGAGACTGGATGAGGGCATGGTAGATGAAGTGAAAAAACTGTTGGACGGCGGAATAAAAGCGGATGATTTAATTTATTACGGATTGGAATATAAGTTTGTTACACGGTATATTATCGGGGAACTTAGTTTGGATGAAATGAAGGAGAAGCTCTCTATTGCAATTCATCAGTTTGCAAAAAGGCAGATGACCTGGTTTCGCGGAATGGAGAGACGCGGTATAAAAATTGAATGGTTAAAAGTATAATATTCTGGATATGAAAAAATTTTTGAAATTAGCTGCGGCCTGCGCTGCATTTCTTATGACGGCACAATACGCTGGTGCTCAGAAGGTTTCCGAATTGGAATTTACAAATATTAAAGATTTAATAAAGCAGGGACGGGCTGTGATGATTGGACAAGCAGAGAAGGGAACAGCGGACAGCGCTTACTATTATCGTTTGCCAAACAGAATGAAAGGTGTTGTTAGGAATGAATTGTGGGATCTTGGAAAAAATTCTGCGGGGATTGCAATTAGGTTTTTCTTCCAATGCCAAGTGTATTGGTCTTAAATGGACGCTTATTAATAATTTTAATATGGCTCACATGGCCGGTACAGGTATTAGAGGATTAGATATTTATACACTTGCAGATTATGCCGCACCATCAGATGGAGTTGATAAAAGTGCAAATACCGGAGAGAAATTTAAAGAGGCCTTTAAATCTCTTGGTAAAGATGCAAAGAAAGTAGGCAAAAAGGCGGTTAATACGGTTACCGGAAAAAGCAACTGGATTTATGTCGGTGTGGTATTTCCAAACGGAAAAAATTCCTCTAACGTTTTTGTTCGCAAAATGGATGGCAAGCAAAGAGAGTACCTTATGTATCTTCCTCTATATGACGGTGTTGAAAACATTGAGATTGGCGTTGACAGTTCCGCGCAAATTGCAGCTCCACAGTCAACGGACTTGCTTCCTGCAAATGTTCAGGGCCAGTCGAGCAAAAAATTGCCGATTGTATTTTACGGAACAAGCGTAACTCAAGGCGGGTGTGCTTCCCGTCCCGGCATGGCGTACCCTGCAATTGTTGAGCGCGCCCTTGGAAGAGAGACAATTAATCTAGGTTTCAGCGGCAACGGACGCATGGATAAATCTATGGCAGATTTTGTAACCAAGATACCTGCATCTGCATATATCATTGATTGTCTGGCAAATTGCGATTATAATATGGTCAGAGACAGTTCAGATTATTTCATTACAAAGATAGCTGCCGCTCATCCCAATACTCCGGTGATAATGGTTACAAATTACAGATATCCGCAACAGAGCGTTAGTTCTTCTTTACAGGAAGAGACGGATAAAGAGAATGCTCTTTGGAAATCTGTTTTTGAAAGGCTCGCAAAGAAATATACCAATCTCCGCTATTTGGATATCTCAGGCAATGTAATTGACAATGAGGACACTGTTCGACGGTACTCATCTGACAGACAGAGGGTTTACACATATTGCACAGGAGTTCATAGGGGAATTGAGATCTGTGATGGATTAATATTCCTCTCCTCTTTGCTCCGCACGGCGTATATCTTTTTGTTTGATTGTTTCACGCTTGTCATACTCTTTCTTGCCGCGTGCAAGTGAGATATTCAGTTTTGCGTAACCGTTGTCTGCAATGAACAGGCGTGATGCAACTATGGTGAGACCTTTCTCTTTTACGGAGCGTTGCAGTTTTTTAAGTTCCTTCTTTTTAAGCAACAGCTTGCGGTCTCTCTTGGGGTCTTTGCGGTTGTAGCTGGCCCACCAATAATCCGCGATGTGCATCCCTTTAACGTAAAGCTCTCCACGGTCAAAGAAACAATAACTATCTATAAGAGAGGCTTTTCCGGCTCTGATTGATTTAATCTCTGTCCCGGCAAGAACAATTCCGGCGGTATAATTCTCCAGGAATTCATACTCAAATCCCGCCTTCTTGTTCTTAATATCTACCTTGCTTTTAATTTTTTGCATATCCGGGCTCCGTGCAATCCAACTCTGCGGCAGAGCGGTGCAAAGTTAATCAAATTCATTATCTTTACTTCACCGGCGTGAATTCTAAAATGGAAAAACGTGAGTCACAAATCATAAGAACAGGCGCTTACGGAATATTGGTAAATGTTTTGATGAGCTCTCTTAAGGTGGCGGTTGGTCTGCTGTCAAACTCTGTTGCAATCGTAATGGACGCCGTAAACAATTTTTCAGATGCGCTCTCTTCTATTATCACGATAGTCGGTGTTAAACTTTCTAATAAACCCGCTGATAAAAAACACCCTTTTGGTTATGGGAGATTAGAGGACTTGACCTCTCTAATTATATCAGCTATAGTTCTTACAGCGGGCATTACAGCACTTGTTGAATCTATTAAGACAATTATACACCCTTCTGCATTAAGTCCTACTCCTATTACTTTATGGATTATCGGCATTGCAATTATTATAAAAATTATACTTGGAATTTATACAAAAAAGATGGGGCGTAAGACGGGTTCGGACTCTCTTGTTGCCAGCGGAGTAGAGGGGTTGTTTGATGCTGCAATTGCGGCCGCAACCCTTATATCTGCTTTAATGTCAATGTTTTTAGGGGTCAATATAGACGGATGGATAGGAGCCGTCATAGGTGTTTTCATTATTAAAACCGGCATGAATTTACTTTTAGTTGCAATTGGTCACATACTTGGAAACAGAATAGATCCGGAACTTTCCGCACATGTAAAAAATACGGTCAGACAAGTCCCGGGCGTTCTTGGCGCTCATGATTTAATTTTAAATAATTATGGCCCTAACAAGATGATTGGCTCCGTAAATATTGAGGTCTATGATTACCTTACGGTCAGGGAGTTATATGTTATTACCAAGCAGGTTCAGGCGACAATCAGCAATAAGTTCAATATTTTTCTTGTAGTTGGCGTGTATTCCGCCAATAAAAAAGATGAAAAAGAAACCGCAATGCAAAATTCTGTTACAAAGAGTGTTACGGCTCATAAATATGTCATTGGTATGCATGCATTTTATGTGGATTTTGAGCGCAAAGTCATGAGCTTTGATGCTGTTGTTGACTTTAAAGCCCCTAATGTTCAGGAGCTTAAATCTACAATGATAACAGAGATAGAAAAAGAAAACCCCGGCTATAAGGTAGTTATCCAAATAGACCGGGATTATAGCGACTAATCTGTCGGGAACTACTCGGCAGATTGTTTTTGCAAATTAGTTATCGCAGCAGCTTACAAGGTTTCTATCCCCGTAGCCGTCATCTATCTTTGATACGGCCGGCCAGAACTTGTTCTCTTTCACCCACTCAAGCGGATATGCCGCGGTCATGCGTGAATACTTATGAGCCCAATTATCTGAGCAGCACTCCAATGCAGGGTGCGGAGCATTTGCAAGAGGATTATCATGAGCATCATATTCACCGCTCTTAATCTTCTCACACTCTATCTTAATTGTCTTAAGCGCTTCAATAAACCTATCCATCTCCTCCATCGGTTCGCTCTCCGTAGGCTCAATCATAAGAGTCTCATGTACAGGGAATGACAAAGTTGGAGCATGGAAACCAAAGTCCATCAGTCTCTTTGCAATCTCGGTAGAACCAACACCGTATTTCTCTTTAAAATCCCGACAGTCAATCAGACACTCGTGTGCAACTCTTCCTGTTGCGCCTGCGTAAACAACCTCATAATCCGGGTGCAAACGTGCCGCAATGTAATTGGCGTTTAGAATGGCAACTTCTGAAGACTTTTTAAGTCCCTCAGCTCCCAGAAGTTTAATGTATGCATGAGTGATTGGCAGAAGCATTGCATTTCCATAAGCGGCTGCACTTACGGAGTCCATCTCTTTTCCACCAACTGAGGAGTCATAAGGACTTCCCGGAAGGTAAGGAGCCAAAGTGCTTGTGCAGCAGATAGGTCCGACACCGGGACCGCCGCCGCCGTGAGGCATTGCAAATGTCTTATGTAAATTCAAGTGGCAGATATCCGCTCCAATTGTTGCAGGATTTGTAAGACCAACCTTGAGCATTCATGTTTGCGCCGTCCATATAAACCATTCCGCCACAACTGTGAATGACATCCATGATTTCTTTGATCTTAACCTCAAATACGCCGTGAGTAGAAGGGTATGTAATCATCAAACCTGCAAGGTTTTCCTTGTTTTCCTCAGCTTTCTCTTTAAGTTCATCAACGTTAATGTTTCCGCGATCGTCACATCCAACAAGAACAATTTCATATCCCGCCATTGCAGCACTTGCCGGATTTGTTCCGTGTGCGGAAGTCGGAATAATCATTATATTTCTGTTGGCCTTCCCGGTTGCCTTAAAATATCTTCTGATAGTTGTAAGACCTGCGTATTCGCCTGCCGCACCGGAATTTGGCTGTAATGAGCAGGAGTGGAATCCCGTTATTGTGCAAAGATCTTTTTCTAACTCTTTGATTAATTGCATATAACCTTCAACCTGAATCTTTTGGTGCAAGAGGGTGAACGTTTGTAAGTTCACTCCAGCTAAGCGGCATCATCTCAACGGCAGCATTAAGCTTCATTGTGCAAGAGCCAAGCGGAATCATTGAATGTGCAAGTGAAATATCTTTACGCTCAAGCATTTTGATGAATCTCATCATTGCGGTCTCCGAATGGTAAGAGTTGAAAACGGCCTCCGTAAGTATGGGACTCTCTCTTTGCATGAATAGATTTACATGATGGCAGCATCCCTGTCCCGGTGCAATTCCAAATATCGGAAGAATCTTGTGCGCCTCATCTTTACATGAAAGCTCATCAAAGCTTATGCGGATATAGCCGTCGGGAGTATAATAGAAGTTAAATCCGGCCTCTTCCGCTTTTTTGCGAAGTGCGGCAATATCCAGTTTTCGCCCGTCAACGCCTTGAATCTCAATTGTATCAAAGAAGTTCTCTTCTGCCAGTTTGTAGCCCGACTCTTTAAGGTGGTGCGCTACCCTGTGGGCAAATTTTGCCGCGTTTCCGGCAATGGAGGCGATTCCCTCAGGTCCGTGGTAAACAGCAAACATTCCCGCCATTGTAGCGTTCAATGCAGTTGCCGTACATACGTTGGAGGTAGCTTTCTCTCTCTTAATATGCTGCTCGCGAGTTTGAAGGGCTAACCTAACAGCCTTATTTCCAAGACGGTCAACTGATACTCCAATAATTCTTCCCGGAATAAATCTCTTATATTCATCCTTTGTAGCCATGTATCCTGCAACGGGACCGCCAAAGCCCATTGGAAGTCCAAGTCTTTGTGTGCTTCCTACAGCCACATCTGCGCCCCAGGCTGCAGGTTCTTTTAACAAGGCAAGTGCAAGAATGTCGCAGTATGCAGCTACAAGTGCGTCATTATCATGCATGTTCTTGCAGAACTCAGAATAATCTCTGATTTCTCCGTCGGCTGCAGGGTACTGAATAATGGCACCAAAGCACATAGGGTCTATTTGATATGTTTTGTAATCACCTGTCTGAATGATAAATCCAAGGCCGGCGGCGCGTGTCTTAAGAACGGACATTACCTGAGGGAAAATGTTCCGGTCTACAAAAATCACATTCTTCCCCGCCTTAACGGCATTGCGGCTGCGGACATTGTACATCATTCTCATAGCCTCTCCGGCGGCCTGTGCGTCATCCAGCATAGAACAGTTTGACAGAGGAAAACCGGTAAGTGAACTAATGACTGTCTGGAAAATCAACAAAGCCTCCAGGCGTCCTTGTGAAATCTCTGCCTGGTAAGGGGTGTAAGAAGTATACCAGCAAGGATTTTCAAAAATGTTTCTTATAATGACTGGCAAAACTCCAGTCCCATAGTATCCCTGACCAATAAGAGAGCGGAAATTCTTGTTCTTCCCCACCATCTCCTTAAGCCTTGCAAGATACTGATTCTCAGTCATTGGAGCATCCATCTCCAAATCCTTCTTTAGCAATATATTTTCAGGAACAGTTTGTTTAACAAGCTCTTCCATGCTATTAACCTTAAGGGCGGAAAGCATCTCTTTAATGTCTTTCTCCCTTGGACCAATGTGTCTTTGTGCAAATGATAATGTCATATATCTATAATTACGTTTATTTCTCTTATAATCCCGACAGTTTCCGGTGCAATTCTTTTGTAGTTTAAATTAAAAACAGCAAAATGTGCAGAAGTCTAAACAGTGACCTGCAAAGATATAATAATCTGTCGGGAGTAAAAAGAGTGTATAAAATAAAAAAGTATTAAATTTGCCTCACTAAAACCTACACATAATATAATATGAGTTTACTAAGCGACAAAATCTCCGACCTGCAGAAGCGTACTGCGCAAGCATTGCTGGGTGGAGGTGAAAAGGCCGTTGCAAAACAAATTGCAATGGGCAAGCTCCCCGCCAGGGAGCGTATCAGGCAGCTATTAGACGAGGGAACATTTTATGAGTACGACCTGTTCATCCAACATGACGCAAAAGAGTTTGGGATGGACAAGAAGATTCTTGCCGGTGACGGAGTGGTTATAGGGACCGGTAAGATTAACGGACAGCCTGTTGCTATTTATGCTCAGGACTTTACCGTTGCCGGCGGTTCTCTTGGTAGTATGCATGCAAGAAAGATTACCAAAATAATGGATTATGCACTTAGGATGAGAATTCCTCTTATTGGAATTAATGACTCCGGCGGTGCGCGTATCCAGGAAGGTGTTAATTCTCTTGCAGGTTATGGTGAAATCTTTTTAGGAATACGCTTAACAGTGGCGTAATTCCTCAAATATCAGTCATTTTGGGACCTTGCGCAGGCGGCGCAGTTTATTCTCCCGCGTTGACCGATTTTGTTTTTGTAGTAGATAAGATTTCCAAGATGTTTATCACCGGGCCGGAAGTTATAAAATCCGTACTGGGTGAAGAGATTGATATGGAGAGTCTTGGCGGCGCTCGCGTTCACTGTGAGATTACGGGCAATGCTCATTTCTTTGCAGAGAGTGAGGAACAGTGTTTTAAGCAAATAAAGACATTGCTTTCATACCTACCTGCTAATAACAAAGTTAGCGCTGTAGTTAAAAAATCTGAAGAACCGGACAAGAAATTTAAGATTGAAAAGATTGTTCCTGCAGACGCAACGGCTCCTTATGATGTCCGCAACGTTATCAAGTCTTTGACGGACAGCTCAGATTTCATTGAGGTTCAGGAGCTTTGGGCTAAGAATATTGTAGTTGGCTTTGGAAGAATGCACGGCAAGACCGTTGGCTTTGTTGCCAATCAGCCTCTATATCTTGCAGGTGTTTTGGATTGCGATTCTTCTGATAAGGCGGCTAAGTTTATAAGATTCTGTGATGCCTTTAATATCCCGATAGTTACTTTGGAAGATATGCCGGGCTATCTGCCTGGTGTTGATCAGGAGCATGCGGGTGTCATCAGGCACGGGGCAAAAGTTCTGTATGCTTATTCAGAAGCAACTGTTCCTAAGATAACTGTCATATTAAGAAAGGCTTATGGCGGCGGTTACATTGCAATGAACTCCCGTCACTTAAGGGCGGACTTTGTATTTGCATGGCCAACTGCAGAGATAGCAGTAATGGGACCGGATGGTGCCGCAAATATTATTTTCCGCAAGGAAATTATGGAGGCTCCGGATCCTGAGGCAATGAGAAAGCAGAAAGTTGCGGAGTACAAGGAAAAGTTTGCAAATCCTTATGTGGCAGCATCTAAGGGGTATATAGATTCTGTTATCAATCCCGCGGATACAAGGAAGTTTATTCTTCAATCTTTGGAAATATCAGTTGATAAATATGCCGGCGGTCCAAGCAAGAAGCACGGCCTTCCACCATTTTAACGGTTAGCATTCAGAGTTTTGTTTAACATAAAAAGTGGTGAAATGAAAAAGACTGAAAATAAATCTACAAGTATTAAAAAGACAAGACCGGGTTATAAAGTTTCTTCACTGGCGGCGGCAAAGGAGGAAGATGCAAAAGTTTCTAAGCCAAAGCCGGATGTTAAGGCTGATTCCGAGAAAGCTTTTGACCAGAAAGTGAAGGCGTTGGATAAGGCCGAGAAGCAAGTGCATTCAATAGGTGAGGTTGCTGATGCCGTTATGACACCGGTTGTCGGGCAGTCAAAGTTGCAGCTTCATGAAGGAGGGCGCATTTATAAAACTTTTTTTACCAAGAAATTTATTGAGCGTAAAAAATGGCAGGCTCCGGATTTGACAAAGGTGATTTCTCACATTCCCGGCTCCGTAATTCAAATCTTTGTTAAAGCGGGACAGGAAGTGCATGTCGGAGACAAGCTTATGATATATGAGGCAATGAAGATGAAAAACGTTGTCAATGCCCCGTATGACGGTAAAATTAAGGAGCTTAACGTAACGGTTGGAGAACATCTTCCGAAGGGTGCAGTATTGGTGACGTATGAAAAACCGCATGCAACAAAAGTTGCGGAAAGTTCAAAAGAACATCATCATCATCACGGCAGCCGCAGATAACGTAAGCCGGCGTAAAAAATTGTTCTTGATAATCAAATTCTTGCAGAGTCAAATTTTTGTGGCTCTGCAAGTTATTTTTAGGAAATATGGAGAAAAAAGTGACGGTGGAAAAGGGAAAAGAGGGTGAAGACATTGCTCTCAAATTTCTTTTAGAGAAAGGTTTGAGATTGTTGGAACGCAATTGGAGATTCAGACATCTGGAACTTGATATTATTATGGAGGATGAAAAAATGCTTCATATAGTGGAGGTTAGGAGCAGAGTCTATCCCGTCTTGATAGAACCTGTGGAAACAGTAGATATTGTAAAACAGAAAAAAGTTATAGCAGCGGCAAACGGTTTTGTCAAGAGAAACCGCATAAAAAAAGAGGTTGTTTTTGATATTGTATCTGTGGTTTTTATGCCGCAGGGCCACACTGTCGAATATTTTCCAAACGCATTTGCCCCGTCTTGGTAATACCCTTAAATGCAGCAAGATATGCCTTTATGAGGTTGGGAATTAAAAAATTCTTATCTTAGTAAATTAATTGAAGAGATATAGGTATGGAGAGCAACAATTATTGTATTATTATGGCCGGCGGCGTAGGGAGCCGTTTTTGGCCGGTAAGCAGAAACGCAACGCCCAAACAGTTTTTGGATATTCTTGGTACGGGCCAGTCTTTTTTGCAGGCTACAGTTCATAGATTTGAAAAGATTATTCCTGCAGAAAATATTATCATTGTTTCTGCAATGCAGTATAAAGATTTGATTAAAAAGCAAGTACCGGAATTGCCGGATGAGAATATCTTGCTTGAGACCAGGCGCAGAAATACAGCGCCCTGCATTGCATATGCAACTTACAAGCTGTATAAAAAACATCCTGATGCGTGTGTTGTTGTTACACCTTCTGACCATCTTATTATAAATGAGGAGGCTTTTTTAGATACAATCAGAACCGTTCTTGACTATGCTGCAGGGACAAAAGAACTTTATACGTTAGGAATAAAGCCTACCCGTCCGGAGACGCAATATGGTTATATTCAGACAAATAGGGCTAAGTCAAAACAAATAAACGGACATACTGCGTATCAGGTAAAAACTTTTACGGAGAAGCCAAACGCGGACCTTGCAAAAGTGCTGGTTAAGAGCGGAGAGTTTTTATGGAACTCCGGAATTTTTGTTTGGAATCTGGAGGCTATCAAGAGTGAACTGGAAAAGCATTTGCCGGACGTGGCAGCGCAATTCAAAGAGATTTCAGATATGTACTATACCTCAAAGGAGCAGAGCGCAGCAGATGATGCCTATGAAGCAAGCACAGCAATATCAATAGATTACGGAGTAATGGAGAAAACATCAAAGAGCTGGGTTTTTGAGGCTTCATTTGGGTGGAGTGATTTGGGAACATGGGAGAGCCTGTATGTCCACAATGAGAAAGATTCTGATAATAACATGATTATGGCGGACGCAAAGATGATGATTGACACAAAAGACTCAATCATTGTCTCAAATGAGAAGGGAAAGCTTGTGGTTGTTAAGGGATTACAAAATTATATGGTGATAAGCACAAAAGATGTTCTGCTGGTATGTCCGCGGGACGAGAAGGGATTCAAGGAAATTTTACAGACCTTGCCGTAAAAGATCTGTCTAAGTATCAATAGAATAACAATCCCAATAGATTATCTGTCGGGATAACAATATTAAACAAAATAATTTATGACACCTGTAAAAGTAAACGTACAAAGCGAGATAGGCCGCTTGAAAGGGGTAATTCTTCACACGCCCGGAGCTGAGGTAGAGAATATGACGCCTTGCACTGCACAGCGCGCTTTATACAGTGACATATTGAATTTGTCAATAGCTCAAAAAGAATACTCTCAGCTTGATGGTGTGCTTAAGAGGTACACTAAAACTTATCAGGTAAATGATTTGCTTAAGACGGTGCTTGATGACCGTCGCCAGAGAGACACTCTGATTAGGAAAATCTGTAACGTTGAGAATGCAAATGATTACTTTGATGCTCTTATGGAGATGAATTCCAAAGAGTTAAC
>Ga0268359_11707_pt1 | contig 14768 bp, 18 predicted proteins | sample BioMet11_FD_194416 | JGI IMG/M metagenome (GOLD analysis project Ga0268359, IMG submission 194416) | Sewage microbial communities from Oakland, California, United States - Biofuel 11 (PacBio Assembly) | ecosystem: Engineered > Wastewater > Sewage > Unclassified | place: USA: California | collected...
CAGTACTTCCCGGTTGATCTCCGTCAAAAAGTAAGACTGGTCCTTGTTGCGATCATCCGCCTTCATCAATACCGCTCTGCCGTTCTCTTCACCCATCTTTGCATAATGTCCCGTCGCTAAAGTATCAAATCCCTTTTCATTGGCGAACTTGATAAACGAGTCAAACTTGATATACCGGTTGCACAGGATATCCGGATTCGGTGTTCGTCCGTGCCTGTACTCATCCAGAAAGGTCTTAAAGACATCATCCCAGTATTCTCTGATAAAATCGATGCGCAGCAGCGGAAGCCCAAGTTTATCCGCCACTGATTTAGCATCAATGTAGTCCTGTTCCTGCGGGCATACTGCATCATCAATCGTAGGATTGCCGGCAAAATCATCATTTGCCATGGAATCCCAGTTCCGCATGAAAGCACAGGTCACATCATAACCCTGCTCTTTTAATATATACGCGGCAATTGCTGAATCTACCCCGCCTGATAATCCAACTAGTATTTTCTTTTTCATAGCAGTCTATATTATAACCTAATAAACAAAAAAAGAAGCGTTAAGCTTCTTTCTTGATCTCTCCATTGTGTACCTGACCGCAAGCCTTGAAATTTGGGCAGTCCGGTGAGCAGTTATCAGATGCAAGTGCTCTCAGTTCCTTTGGCACAAAGACACCGATTTCTTCTTCATCGTATCCAACTTGGAAGCTTCTTTCATTCAGGATGATTGGTCTCTTCAAGATACTTGGATTCTTCTTGATGAACTGAATCAGTTCATCGGTCTTCATGGAATCAATGTCAACACCTGACTCCTGAATGATCTTTGATCTCTTTGAGATAATATCATCAGAACCATTTTCACTTCTCATCAGAAGATGCTTGATTTCGTTATCGTTCAGCAATGTCTTAAAGATGTTCTTCTCTACGTAATGGAGATCACGGTCTTTGAGCCACTGTTTTACTTTTCGACAGCTAGCACATCCCGGGGATGTATATACAACAATCATATATTTACCTCCTGCTGAAATTATTATAGCATGCCCGTCAATAGGTTCAGAATGGTTGAAATCCTCCGCAAAACATCATAGAATAAGGACAGTAATTGGCAGGTGCGTCGTACCTATTTTGTTTCAAGAGAGATGGTGGCTGGTGGAAACCATTAACAGAAAGGTGCCGTTTGGAACCTGCAGAATCGATTGCCGGGCAGTCCGTTATCCTGAAAAGCGATTCTCTGATCAGAGAATAAGTCGGGTGGTACCGCGCATCAAAAGTCTCTTTGCGTCCCTTCATTATGAAAGGGACGTTTTTATTTAGGAGGAGATTACATGAAAAGAATGTTATCTGGAATCAAGCCTACTGGTCAGCTCCATTTAGGCAACTACATTGGTGCGCTGCGCCACTTTGTCGAGTATCAGGATGAATATGAAGTCTTTGCCTTTATTGCCAACCTTCACTGCATCACAGTACCGCAGGATCCAAAAGAATTGAAAAAGAATCTGAGAGACTGTGTTGCCCTGTATCTGGCCTGCGGCCTTGACCCAAAGAAAGCAACAATTTTCCTGCAGACTGATGTCATGGAACATGCACAGCTCGGCTACATCATGAACTGTCACACCTATATGGGTGAGTTGAACCGCATGACGCAGTTCAAGGACAAGCAGGCCAAGGGAGAGACGAACCTTTCAGGGGGACTGTACACCTACCCTGCGCTGATGGCGGCAGATATTTTACTGTATTCCCCAGATTATGTACCAGTTGGTGAAGATCAAAAGCAGCATGTTGAACTGACTCGTGATATTGCCCTGCGGATGAACCACCGATATGGTGAACTGTTCAAGGTCCCAGAACCATTGGTTGCAAAAGTTGGTGCCCGTATCATGTCCCTGTCTGATCCTACCAAGAAGATGTCTAAATCTGATGAAACAAATAAAGGCTGCATCTATCTTCTGGATGACCTCAAGACTGCCCGCAAGAAGGTCATGAGTGCAGTTACAGACAATCTGGCCCATGTCCACTTTGATCCCGTCAACCAGCCGGGTGTTTCCAACCTGATGCAGATCTATTCCTCCTTGAATGGTGAAAAGCCGTTCGATGAGATTGAGAAGGAATTTGAAGGCAAAGGATACGGTGACTTCAAGAAGGCTGTAGCAGACAGTGTTTGTGCATTGCTGGAAGAGATTCAGACAAAATATAATGATATCCAGACCTCCGGCATCATTGAAACTACATTGCGTGACGGTGCCGCCAAGGCCAGTGCAATTGCCAAGGCCGAACTGGATAAAGTCCAGAAAGCCATCGGCATGGAGATTACAGAGAAGTAAAATAAAACGGCTCATAAACTTGGAGTATAGTTTATCAGCCTTTTTTTATTTATATATGCAGTAAACTAGTCGCTACCGTGAAATAAATGATCAGGGACAACGCATCAATAATCGTAGTAAGCACAGGCGAAGCGACCACAGCTGGATCCAGTCCAATCTTCTGCACGATCAACACCAGCGTGCAGGCAATCAGCTTGGAGAAGAAAACGGCACAGATAACTGTGATGCATACAACAAAGGCAACCTGCATGGTCACGCCGTCAAAAAATATGCATTTCAGGAAGATGGCAGATGCCAGCGTAATGCCGCACAGTATGCCTACTCTCATTTCTTTCCAGACGACTTTAAAGAAATCTTCAAAGTGAACTTCTTCCAGGGACAGACCGCGCACAACTTCAACAGACGCCTGGCTGCCGGCATTGCCGCCGGTATCCATCAGCATCGGAATATACGCCGTCAGGATGACGACCTTGCTCAGAGCATCTTCGAAGCCGGTAATGATCTTGCCGGTAAATGTTGCTGAGATCATCAGCAGAAGCAGCCACGGAATTCTCTTTTTCCACGTATCAATCACACTGTTCTTCAGATATGGCTTATCTGAAGGAATGATAGCATTCATCTTATCAATATCTTCAGTTGCTTCCTGCTCCATGATATCCATGACATCGTCAACAGTGATGATGCCGACCATACGGTTCTCATTGTCAACGACCGGCAGTGCCGTAAAGTCATATTTCTTAAAAATCTGGGCAACATGCTCCTGGTCGGTTGAAGTCGTACATGAGACAACATCTTCGTGCATGATGTCACCGATTTTCGCATCGCTGTGATTCAGGATCAAATAACGCAGTGCTACCGTGCCGACAAGCTTTCTTGTATCACTTAAGACATAGCAGATATTGACTGTTTCCGAATCCATTCCTACCTGTCTGATCTTATTCATTGCGTCATCAACTGTCATATCCACTTTCAGATCAACGAATTCAACTGTCATAACAGATCCCGCGGAATCATCCGGGTACTGTAAAAGATGATTGATATCCTTGCGGGTATCCGGTCTGGCATTTGCCAGGATGCGCTTTACAACACTGGCTGGCATTTCTTCCAAAAGGTCAGCCGCATCATCAGAATACAGGTTGTCAATGATGACCCCTGCTTCTCTGTCTGATAAAGATGTAATGATATACTGCTGGGAATCTGTTTCCAGCTGTGAAAATACGTCAGTTGCAAGATCCTTTGGGAAAAGGCGGAACATCTTCAGCATGTCCTCGTCTTCCATTTCCTCCATGATAACAGCCAGATCACTTTCATTCATGTTCTGTGCCATACCGCGGAGAGCTGTAAATTTCTTTTCTTTTAAAAGTACTCTAAAAGTCTCCAGAGCCTTCTCTTCTTTTTCTTCCATCGCAATTCTCCTCAAGAATGTTTCTTAATGCTGTACTGCCGCACAATCGCGGGCCGCTGATTTGGCACAAATTACCAGTGTCACTCATTAAGAACCACCTCCTTTGAATTACGAAACTCCCTATTATCATAAATACTTTGTCACTTCTTAGCAATCAAAAGATAAGAAAAGCCGCTCATTACTCCAGCGGCTTTTGGTAATAATTTCCGATGACACGGTCAACATTATTTACGGTAATAAAGGCATGTCTGTCTACCCTCTGAATGGTCTCAATAACATCACGCAGCTGATAGGTATTGATGGTGATCAGAAGCAGAGAATGTCCCTTATGGCTGTATTCCCCTTCACATGGAATGCGGGTGATGCCGTGACGGCATGTATGAAAGACAGGCATCTGAAATCTCATCAGGATAATCAGTAACGCATTGGATCCTGGTCGTCTTATAGCGCTGATGCATGGAATTGACAACTTCCTTTGAAACATACTGGAAGATGATGGAATATAATGCCTGGTTCCAGCCGAACTTCAAACCGGCAATGAACAGTACAACAGCATTTCCAGCAAAGATATAGTTCCAGGTTGGACGGTTCAGTCTGACCGATAAGTCAATGGCGATAAAGTCAGAACCGCCGGAACTAGCGTTGTTCCGAAGAGCAATGCCGATGGCAAAGCCGTTGACCAGTCCGCCAAAAACTGAGATCAGCAGCGGATCAGATGTCATCTGATAGTAAGGAATCAAAGATGTGAACAAGGAAGTCAAAGAGAACCACAGAGCACTGTAAATAACAAACTTATGACCTACTCTTTTCCATACCACAAAAGAAGTCAGAATATTCAATCCAAAATAAATGAAGGAAAATGAAAAGTGTGATTGGCAGATATTCCGTTGAAACAAGTGACAGTAACCGGGCAATACCGGCATAACCGCCCGGAAACAAGTTTCCTGAGTGAACGAAGATATTCATGCCTGTAGCGTAGATCAAGGCAGACAGAACAATCATGCAGACCATAAGAAAATCTTGTTTGTTGAAGCTGATAAACTTAGTTTTCTTTTCCGTATCCATAAAAGCTCCTAAAAAAACATGCCTCATGATAATAGCATGTTTATTTTAATTTTTCAGCCCTTTTCATTGATTTCCTGCAGAAATCTGCGGCATCTCTTCAGCTGCAGGCCGATGGTCCTGCTGCTGCAGTTCACTATCGTCCCTGCCCCGCTGTCGAACATGATCTCACATTGGCTCACATTACTCGCAAATGCCTTTACAACATGGAAGTAGGAGACCCATTCACAGTTCTCATTCTCCCGGCTGACACACGGGAACCAGAATTCCTGCTCTCTTTCACTCACAAGCACGCCCGCTTTCTGCGAGCTCTTCGTCAGATAACGAAAAGATTTCTCCCTGCCTTCCATGGTCGAGCCATGGCGCAGACAGGCTTCTCTCAGATATTCTTCCGGTCTCTCCGGGAGCTTGACTTCCCTGCCTGTTTCATCAACAGCAGTCATGCCCTGCGGTGTTCCCCGCATGATAAGAAATCTCATTTTCAGACACCGATGCTGCAGAATCCATCATCGTCATCATCACAGCAGTCCTCTTCGCAGAGAACCTCCAATGCTCTTGTATCAAGTGCATATGCTTCAATTTCAATTTTGGCGTGATGCGGCAGTGCATTGACACCAACGACAGTTCTGGTTGGATAGATATTATGGAAGAATTCACCATATGCACTGCTCATATCATCATATTCATCCATATCCGTCATGTAAATTGTCATCCGTGTTAAATGATCTGCATTCAGCTCATAGTTCTTCAGGATACAGAGAATGTTCTCCATTGCCTTTTTTGTCTGCGCTTTGATATCACCTTCAACCAGCTTTCCCGTTTCACCATCAATAGGGTATTGTCCGCCAATCCAAATAAAGTCTCCTAAGCGCAGGCCGTCAGAATACGGATGCTCTGCATCAGCTGTATGTTTTATATTTGTGCATTCCTGCAGCATTTCATCCATCTCCTTTACATTGCAGCGGTGCTGTCTCTACTGTCTTCCTCATCATCTTCATCTGAACCAAGATCATCAAGAAGACTGTAATAGTTCTCTTCTTTTTTCTTCAGCTCAATGCTGCGGTGCAGATTGGAAACAGAATACAGATAATAGATTCCTGCCAATACTGACACAATCATCACTATGAGTGAGACAAGATCACTGACTGATTCCAGCATAGACATCACCATCTTTCTTACGCATTATAAATAAAGTTATTGTTTCTGTCCACGAAGATGCTCCTGTTCCAGAAAATCAGATCCCTTAATGACTTCTTCACGTGCCAGGCCAGGATAGTCCAGCTGATCCAGCACTTCATATATACAGAGTGCAACACAGTTGGACAGATTCAGTGAGCGTGCGTTTTCGACCATTGGTATCCTGACGCAGCGGTCAAGATTTTCATAGAGGATCTCTTTATCAATCCCGGTGCTCTCCTTGCCGAAGACAACATAGATATCTTCATTCTTGGCTGCATCTGAACGATAGTCAAAATCACTCGGTGTCTTGGAGCCATATCTTGTTACATAGTAGAAGCTGCCATGGTTCTTTGCCTTAAAGTCAGCCCAGTTTGGATAAACAGTATAATCTATCTCATTGCGGTAGTCCATTCCTGCCCTGCGCAGATGCTTTTCATCCAGGTAGAAGCCCAGCGGTTCAATCAGATGCAGACGGCAGTTGAATGCCATGCATGTACGCATAATATTGCCGGTATTCTGCGGTATTTCAGGTTCATATAGAACGACGTTGATCATCAGCAAGCACCTTCCTTTGTTTCAAAATATAGAACCAGTGGATCATCACGCCCAGGACAGCAGCAATGACGACAAAGATGAGGATGATCCGAAAGACAAGATCAAAGAAGAAGTTCTCTGGGAACATGTTGATCATGATGCTTGTATTTGGATCTAAGAAAAACAATGTGTTGTCAAAAAAGAGATAGTGAAAATCCACCCAGAAATCATAGAAGTCGACAGCTGCCCAGATGGAAAGAGCACCAACGGCAGCACCGATGGTGATCAGGCTGTATTTATATGTGTTCTTCAACAGTGACAGCCATCCATCACGATGTCGCGCAAGCACGACTGCCAGAATTACAAGTCCACCCCACAGCATGATATCTCTTGCCTTGACTGCATTCTGCAGAAGGTTCCTGACATCGACCATATGCAGTTTTTCACGTTCATTGAAGACTTCTACACTGTGTCCGGACATCGTAGCTTCCACCACAATGTCATCGCGTTTCGCCTGCAGATAGTCAAGCAGTACATCCGTGCTGTTCATCAGGTCTTCATCAGACATTCCAATCTTTTCCGCCTGACCATAGGTCTTGTATTCCTGCACGTAGAAATTATGGTCAAAGCTGACTGTAAAGATCACCGTCAAAAGGATGCCCAGCAGGATCATGATGCCGGAGACTGCTGCAATGATCTTAGTGAACTTCATGTTCAAGCCAAGCCTCTAATTTTCTGACTGCCTTGCCGCGGTGAGAGATTGCATTCTTTTCATCTTTGTTCATCTCTGCCATGGTCTTCTGATAAGGAACGTAATAAACGATAGGATCATAGCCAAAACCATTGCTTCCCTTTGGCTCCTCAGCAATCTGGCATTCAACACTATCCGCAAAGACAACAGGCTTTTCATTCGGTCTGGTAATCGCAATCGCACAGACATACCTGCATGTCCGATCTTTCTTATCCTTCAGAAGCTCAAGCACCTTCTGATTCTTGACGTCATATGGGGTATCATGGCCAAGCCATCTGGCACTGTGCACACCTGGATTCTTATCCAAGGCATCAATCTCCAGTCCGCTGTCATCCGAAATTGCCATGATTCCGTAATGATCAGTCACTGACTGTGCTTTAATAACAGCATTTTCTTCAAACGTTTCACCATTTTCTTCAATTTCCGGCATATCCGGATAGTCAGCCAGACACTTTACTTCATATCCCTTCGGCTCCAGCATCTCCTTGAATTCTCTGATCTTTCCCTGATTTGTGCTGGCCACTACGATGATTTTATTTTCCATATTATTTCATCCCTTTCATCCATTCCTGGTACGTATCACTTAGAAAACTGTCAATTTTCTCTCTGACTTCTGCATTTGACTTCGAGATTCTGCCTTGTGTCTCAAGACAGTATGGGTCAATGTATCTCTTCTTGGCATTCAGCTGGATCCAGCCTTCCTGCCTTTCTTGAGAGGTTGCCACAGATCTGATTTTCCGATATTCCTGCCATGCCTTCTGCAGATCACTGTGCTCAAGTATCTCAATGACATTCTCTTCATCTGTATAAAGGTCCTTTTCAGTCAGAACATTCTTTTGAATTGCCTCTTTAACAAGGCGTGCCAGCATCTCCATGCAGCAGCGGTCTTCCTGACTGGTAAATACACTGCCGTTCCTTAATGCCAGCAGTGCAAATTCAGCTGCCTGTTCTTGATGCTGGAAGATAAGCTCCGGCTGTGCCGATTCATTCTGGCCTACAATAATATCATCATATAATTTTTGATATTCTGATGATGTTCCAAAACGATAGTCAATGGCTGCGCCAAAGGTGTATTCCAGCCTGTCTGAGGACAGCATCGGCTTGTCATTGTCTGCTATGGGATACATGTGATAGTCACATACATCAGCCAAAGCAATCTGATCCTTGGCAAGCAGCGTCCTGATCTCTATAGAATCCTCTAGGATCTCTCTTGTATAATCTTCGGTGCTTTCCTGTGTCAATGCATCGCCATGCAGAAAATCAATGACATGCGAGAATGCAGGAGTCGCAATATCATGGAATAGTCCTGCCAGGGTCTGTACCGGATCATGTGTAAAATGATAGACGATCAAGGCAACACCTACTGAATGCGTGTAGCGTGAATATGGATCTATCCCCTTAAAAAGCGGGACTGATGTATAATTCATCCCGCAGTTCATATCTATCTTTTTTAATCTCTGCATTTCCCTGGTATCCAGATAAGGAATCAGGAAAGCAGGAATTTCTTTTTCATAACAGACTTGTTTCATTCATCCCTCTCAAACAGCTGACGGTAATGATATACGGCGCCATACATCTTGGCATCGTCATGGAAGACAACATCCTTGATTTCCGGGCGATAAATACGCTGAAATCTCGCATTCTGGAACGTACGGTCCACTGCTTCATTGATCATTTCCATGATCATCGGCTCATCCGTAATACTGCCGGAAAGGACAAATCTCTGCGCATCCACAACACATTGAATATTGTAGATGAATACCGCCAGACGATTGCAGTATTCCTGCACACCCTGGATCACCGTTTTATCCTTGGCGGAAAGACCGGCCATGATCTTGAAGACATTGATCTTCCTGCCGCATTTTTCGGAAACAATTGCCGCCAGAGAATCCATGCTGCAGGCACTGGCAAACATATCATCATGATCATCACGATTGCGATAGTCTCCCATCATATAGGAGAACTCTCCAGCCGCATACTTATACCCATTTAAGAGATGTCCATCAACGATCACAGCTCCGCCGATGCCTGTCCCCAGCAGCATCAGCAGAACACCATTCTTGATCTTCTTTAACGATCCATAGCCAATCTCAGCAAAAGCGGCCGCCTTGGCATCATTGCATACTGCTGCTTTCATGCCCGTCAGCTTAGCAACATCCTCCGCATAAGGTACATTCTGCACCCAGTTGAATACGCCGCCGCTGTAGGCAAAGCCCGTCTCCATATCTATGACACCAGGGATGGAAAGCGTCATACCTTCCACCTGGTCCCTATATTTATCTGCTATCTGCTGAAAAATCTGAAAAAGCTTGTCCTTATCATCAAGAATCGTATATTCAGATCCTTCTTCTAAAATATCAAGCTGTTCATTGATCACTGCATATTTTATTTTTGAGCTGCCAACATCCAATGAGAGATATTTTTTCATAGTTTTATTTTAAGCTAAAATCAACGCAAAAAAAAGACTCTGCATAATGCAGAATCTTAATATGGCTGGGATAGAGAGATTCGAACTCCCGAAATGACTGGTTCAGAGCCAGTTGCCTTACCGCTTGGCTATATCCCAATTAGCAATGTTTATTATACCTAAATCTTATGGCATTGCAAGGATTTTTTCTTCATCCTAATTGTTCCTTTTTCAGACTTTCCTTGCTGCGTAAAAAGATGGCGAAATTCAAGAACCGCAGTCAAGATGCGTCTTTTCCGTTGTCTAAAATACTATTTAAGAGTAAAATTGTACAGGCAAAGGAGTACAAAGAAAATGGCTATTAGAACAAGATTTGCACCAAGTCCAACTGGCTACATGCATATTGGGAACCTGCGTACGGCTCTCTATGCCTATTTAGTAGCGAAAAAGGATCCAAATGGAGTATTTATTCTCCGGATTGAGGATACAGACCAGGGACGTTTAGTTGAAGGTGCAACCGATATTATTTATGAAACATTAAAGGCTTGCAATCTGAAGCATGATGAAGGACCGGATGTCGGAGGTGCCTATGGCTCCTACGTACAGTCAGAACGTGTCAAGAGCGGCCTGTATATGAAGTATGCAAAGGAACTGATTGAAAAAGGCGGTGCTCATTACTGCTTCTGTGATGAAGAAATGATCAATGCACAGAGAGAACTGCAGGAAGCACGTGGTGAATCCTTTAAGTATGATGATCCATGCAAACTGATGACTAAGGAACAGATTGAAGAAAGAATTGCCAAAGGCGATCCTTTTGTCATTCGTCAGACCATTCCGACGACCGGCACAACTTCATTTGATGATGAAGTCTTCGGTCATATTACAGTTGAGAATGAGACACTGGATGAACAGATCCTGATCAAGAGCGACGGTTTCCCTACTTACAACTTCGCCAACGTAATTGATGACCACATGATGGGCATTACCGATGTTGTCAGAGGCATGGAATACCTGTCCTCAACACCAAAATACAATCTCATCTATGACGCTTTTGACTGGGATATTCCGCGTTACATCCACTGCCCGCCTGTCATGAAGGATGAACACAACAAGCTTTCTAAGAGAAATGGTGATGCCTCCTTCCAGGATCTGGTGGCCAAGGGATATCTGCCGGAGGCAATTCTGAACTATATTGCCCTGCTTGGCTGGTCTCCAAGTGAGGACAAGGAGCTCTTTACCCTAGATGAACTGATCCAGGCATTTGATGTCAAGCATATCGGCACATCTGGTGCCATCTTTGACCCAGAGAAGCTGAAATGGATCAATGGCATGTGGCTGCGTGCAATGGACATTGATTCTTACTATGCCCTGGTCAAGCCATATATTGATGAAGCAGTCAAGGGAGAGTTTGATAAGAAATCTATTGCCAAGGTCGTACAGCAGAGAGCAGATACACTTAATGAGATTGCGCCGATGCTGGGCTTCTTCGATACCTTCCCTTCTTATGACAATGAGCTTTATGTGAATAAGAAGATGAAGACAAATCCAGAAGTCGCATTGACTTCTCTGAAGGAATGCAGAAAGGTGCTCGAAGCACAGACAGACTGGTCTGAAAGTGCTCTGCATGAAACTCTGCTGGCGCTTCCAGCTCAGCTAGGTGTCAAGAACGGCATCATCCTCTTCCCGCTCCGCTTAGCAATCACCGGCATGCAGTTCACACCGGGCGGTGCAATTGAAATTGCCAATATCTTAGGCAAAGAAGAAACATTGAGAAGATTAGATCTTTCTATTCAGCAGCTGGAGAATGCATGATGGAACTGAAGACCATCACTGATCGAAATCAATTTGATTCCTTCGTGATGTCACATCCATATTGTCATTACATGAAGACCTCAATGTGGGGTGAATTCAAGAAGCATACGGAAAAGTATGCTTATGAAATGAAGGGATTCTATATTGGTCAGGAATTAGTTGGAACGGCAATGATCCTGCATGGAAAATATGCAGGGCACTCCTTCCTCTATGTTCCAAAAGGACTTTCCATTGACTATGAAAAGCCAGAGCTGTATAAAGAAGCGTTCTCTTTATTAAGAGATTACGCTGATACAAAGAAAGTACTATTCCTGAGAGTTGATCCTGATGTTGTCAGAGTACCGCGTGACATCAAAGGAAATCAGCTGGAAGGATTCAACAATGAATATGTAACAAAGGATCTGCAGTCAATCGGCTATCATCACAAAGGCTATGGATATGGCTATGATGGCTCCTGGAATGACCGCTATACACTGATCGTAGATCTGTCTGATGATATGGATACCATCATGAGCCGCTTCAGCAAGCAGCGTCATACAGCCCTGAACCGTCATGTTATTCAGCATGTTGCGACAAGAGTCGGAACTGAAGCAGATATCACGTATCTGATGGAATATGAGCAGCACCTCTGCTGGCACGATGGCTTTGCACCGCACAGCCGCGACTTCTTTGAATCTCTCTATCATATCTTTGGGGAACATGCCGTCATCTATGTGACGGAGATTGATCTGGAAGGAATGATTGCAGGAGTTGAAGAAGAACTTGCCGGCAAGAAGTATAAAAAAGATCTGAAGGCACGTGCAGAGAAAGAAAAAGACATTGCATGGTGCCATGAGATGATTGGCCGGTATGGTAAAAAACTGCCGATTGCTACAGGATTATTCATGCGAATGGCTGACCGCAGCTGGGATCTTTATACTTACAACAATAAAGATTTTACGCAGATCCGCGCTGTTGACAACCTCCACCGTTTCGCGATGGAAGACATGAAGAACCACGGTGTCATCCATTATGACATGGTCGGCTTCTCTGGCTTAACGACTCCGGATGATGCAGAGTACGGCCTCTATATTTACAAGAGTTCCTTCTCGCCAGAATTCATTGAATTCCTTGGTGAGTTCGACTATGTGCGCAATGAGAAAGCAATGAAGCACTTCCGTTTTGAGAATTATGCATTCAAGCGCGTCAAACGTGAAATGAATGTAAGGATCCATCATAAAGATGCAACTTCTGATGATTACGCTGCACTTTATAAAATTTCAGCAAATAAACAAAAAGACACTCACAGAATTTTTCTGCGGGTGCCTTTTTAATAGAAATTTACATTTGTTTCAGCTTTCAGTGATCTGCCCATCAGATCCTTGACTGCTTCCACAGGATTCTTTCCTTCATAGAGAACTGCATATACTTCATTGGTGATTGGCATATCAATGCCCTGCCGGATTGCTTCTTCATGGACGACCTTGCATGCATAGATGCCTTCAACCGTTTTTGTATTTTCCTTCATGAATTTTTCAGCAGAACCGTCTTTGCCAATCTGGTATCCTGCCATGAAGTTGCGGGAATGCTGAGAGGTGCATGTTACGATCAAATCGCCGACACCATCCAAACCAAGAAAGGTCTCAGGCCTGCCGCCCTGGGCAAGACCGTATCGTGTCATCTCTGCCAAGCCTCGTGTCATTAACGCTGCCCTGGCATTATCGCCCTGCCCGAATCCTTCCAGGATACCAGAGGCAATCGCCATAACATTCTTCAATGCAACACCAGTTTCTGCACCGATAACATCCGTATTACGGTAGACCCTGAAATAGTCATTGGAGAAAATCTTCTGGATCTTTTCTGCACTGGCTTCATCTGTAGATACTGCATTGATCACTGTCAGCTGCCTCAGAATGACTTCCTCAGCATGGCTTGGACCAATCAGAGAAACAACAGCCGTTCTTTTTTCAGCAGGCACAATCTTCTCTATCACAACTGAAAGACGCTCATGTGTAACCGGATGGAAGCCTTTGGCAACATTGATAATGATCACTGGGTGATCGATCAAAGCCGCTGCTTTAGTCAGCACTTCCTCCAATGCCATCGTCGGTACAGCTGCCAGAATGATATCCGCATCTTCGATTATTTGCATGTCAGTGCTTGCATGTACATCCTTGGAAACTTCCGTTTCAAAGAATGCAGAATTGCGGTGATTGACCTCAATATCATTGACCTGGGTCTCATTGATGCCCCACATTTTGACATCATTTCCATTGTCTGCTGCCACCTGTGCCAGAGCTGTGCCCCAGCTGCCGGTGCCAAGAATCCTGATTTTCATTCCGCCACCTTCTTCCGAGCGATGATATGGATCGGTGTGCCTTCAAAATCAAAGGCAGTACGCAGTGAATTTTCAATAAATCTCTGATAGGAGAAATGCATCAGCTTTGGATCATTGCATGACAAAACAAAGGTCGGCGGCTGGTTGGCTACCTGGGTCACATAATAGATCCGGAAACGCTTGCCGTTCCTCGCAGGTGCTGGATTGGTCACCTGGGTATCCGCAATGACCTGATTCAGGATATTTGTCGGGATCCGGCGGGAACTGTTCTCAAATACCTTATCGACCATTGGGACGATTGTATCGACACGCTGATGTGTCTTCGCTGATACAAAGACAATCGGTGCATAGGATAAATATGCGAATTCATTGCGGATTTTTTTCCGTAAAGGCTGCCATCGTATGCGTATCCTTTTCAACAGCATCCCATTTATTGACGACGATGATCGTCGGCTTGCCTGCTTCATAGGCATAACCGGCAACATGCTTGTCCTGTTCACGGATGCCAAGTTCGCCATCAATCAAGAACAATGCGACATCACAGCGCTCAATTGCCGACATGGCACGCAGGACAGAATATTTTTCAACATTCTCATAGACCTTGCCGCGCTTTCTGATACCGGCAGTATCTACAATGACATAAGGTTTGCCGTCATGTCTGAACGGTGTATCAATTGCATCTCTTGTTGTTCCCTGAATATCTGAAACAATCGATCTTTCTTCATTCAATATAGCATTGACCAAAGAGGACTTGCCGACATTCGGCTCTCCAATGACCGCAATATGAATGCCCTCGTCAGCGTCCTTTGCGTTCTCATCCGGCATCTTGTTCAGACATTCGTCCAGAACATCGCCAATGCCGATGCCGTGTGCACCGGAAACAGCGATTGGATCACCGAGTCCCAATGCATAGAACTCATAGATGTTGACGATGCGTGAATCATCATCGATCATGTTGACTGCCAAACGACCGGCTTCTCAGATCTCTGGGCA
>Ga0268359_10136_pt1 | contig 14764 bp, 16 predicted proteins | sample BioMet11_FD_194416 | JGI IMG/M metagenome (GOLD analysis project Ga0268359, IMG submission 194416) | Sewage microbial communities from Oakland, California, United States - Biofuel 11 (PacBio Assembly) | ecosystem: Engineered > Wastewater > Sewage > Unclassified | place: USA: California | collected...
GGTTACCGCTGCCTTACGCTATTTTACAGAGGGGAGATGAAGGAAGGAGAATTACAAAGATGTAGTCACGCCTTGGGGGGCATGACGGTGGCGACGCCGGAGATGACCACTTCACCGTCTTGGTTTGTGCAGATGGTCTCCAGCTTCGCACGATTTTTCTCGGGGATAAGCTCCGCTACGGTGACGGTGGCCGTTATCGTATCGCCGAAGCACACGGGCTTTGTGAAGCGCAGTTCTTGGCCCATATATATGGTGCCAGGGCCGGGCAGACGGGTGCCGAGGACGGCGGAGATGAGGGCCGGCGGAAAGCATGCCGTGGGCGATGCGCTTGCCGAACATTCCTTTTTCTGCCTCGGTCTGATTTATATGAGCGGGATTGAAGTCTCCGCTGATGCCGGCGTAAAGATATACATCCGTCTCCGTGATGGTCTTGGTAAAGCAGGCGCTGTCGCCGACTTTCATTTCAGCAATGGTGATACCTTTCATTAAGCGTTCCTCCAAAATCAATAAAAAATAAATTAAGTGTTTAGTAACGAATTAACATGAATGATGATTCATATGGTAAATAGTAGCACATCGTCTTTTATATGTCAATACCAAAAACAATTGCACAAATTTGTTGGTTTACACAACAGATATTTTGGGTAAATACATGAGTTAATCTATTGACAAAGTCTTTCCTCTCGGGTAATATGGTGCCACAGCATGAATGATGATTCAATATTCAGGCAATCCCCACATCCAAAATATTGTTGAATTGGAGTTGATACAATGAGCTGCAAAACGCCTGTTGGAATTCTGGGTCTCGGTGTTTATTTGCCCGAAACCGTTATGACGGCGAAAGAATATCTGACGCTACCGGCGGCAAGTGGGCTGAGGACGCGGTGAAGGAGAAGCTTGGCATCATCCAAAAGCATATTCCCTCCGGCAAGCCCTGCGACGGGACGCAGGAGATGGGTGCTCTAGCTGCCCTCGACTGTCTCAAAAACACCGGATTCGATCCCCTAAAGATCGACGCCATCATCTGCTTCGGCGAGGAATGGAAGGAATACCCCCTCACCACGTCGGCCTGCTACATACAGGACCGCATTGGGGCGAGGAAGGCCTGGTGTCTGGACGTGCAGAACCGCTGCTGTACCTGCGTGTCCGCCATGAAGGTGGCAAAGGACATACTGCTTGCGGATGATGAATGCGAAACCATCCTTGTGGCCGGCGGCTACCGCAACTGCGACTTCATCGATTACACCGACAGCGGCGTATCCTTCATGTTCGACCTTGCGGCCGGCGGCGGCGCCGTGCTGATGCAGAGGGGCTACAACAGAAACGTACTGTTGGGCACACACCTCATGAGTGACGGGTCCGTCGTCCACACCTGCGGCTCAAAGGTAGGCGGCATTTTAGAACCCGTGACCGCCGAAAACGTCTCCGAATTCGGAAAGCTCAGGCTCATGGATTCCCCAAAAATGAAGGGACTTCTCAATACCGTCTCCATGCCCAACTGGATGCATTGCATCGACGAGGCCCTGCGCAAGTCCGGCATGACCCGCGCCGACATCGGCTATCTCGACATACTGCACATGAAGCGCTCCGGCCATCTCGGGCTTCTGGCCGATCTGGGTCTCACCGAGGAGCAGTCCATCTATCTTGAAAATTATGGACATGTGGGTCAGGTGGATCAGATACTGTCTCTTAAGCTCGCGCTGGATCAGGGTAATGTCAAAGATGGAACCGTTGTCTCAATGATCGCCGCAGGTATTGGTTACACCTGGGCAGCAAACGTCATTAAGTGGGGGTAGCGCTGAATGAGTACATTCCTGCAGCTGTTTCTGAGAAGTATCGAGACAGGTGCTGTTTACGCGCTGGCGACGCTGGGCATAATCGTTGTTTTCCGGACGAATCTTGTCATCAACTTTGCTCAGGGCGTCATGGGGATGTTCGGTACCTACGTCATTACCGTGCTTTTTGTCAGACGCGGTCTGCCTATCGTTGCAGCCATAGCCCTAGGACTTGTGATTTGCGTGGGCATAGGATTTTTGGTCGACTTTTTCATCATAAGGCGCACCAAGAAGGTGGACGGAAGCGGCAAGGAGATCATCACACTGGGGCTTATGATGGTATTCGTGGGAATCACCCCCATGCTGTTCGGCGTGGATCCCCTGAAGCTTCCCAAGGTCATCGAGACCGGGTCCTTCACTCTCGGCGGGGCGAATTTATCGTATAACAGCCTTCTGAACATTATCATAGGTCTTGGGCTTACCACCGGCCTGTTCCTGCTTTTGCAGAAGACAAAGCTGGGACTTGCCATCCGCAGTACGGCGTCCAACGAGCGCACCGCCCGGCTTATGGGCGTGCCTACGAAGAACATTACCCTGTTCGCATGGGCGCTGGCGATGGTACTGGGTGCCCTTGCCGGGTCCATGATAGCCCCCAGTACCTCCGTCACCGTGAACGTCATGGACAGTGTGCAGGTAAACGCGTTTATAGCCTGCGTACTGGGCGGGTTCCAGACGTTTTACGGCCCCGTGATAGGCGCATACATCATCGCCGTGCTTACAAATTTGTTCTCCTATTACATCTCCTCAGTGTGGGGTACTCAGCTGCTGTACCTACTTATCATCGTTTTTTTGTGCATTAGGCCCGTGGGGCTTATAGGCAAGAAAACCATTAAGAAAGTGTAACGAAGGTGCGGAAATGAAAAAAGAGCAATCAATCGGAATGAAAATATGGACAAACCATTATTTCCGCTTCGTTCTTTTCGGACTTATGCTGTCGATGCTGGTTCCGGCCGTTAGCGGCGGGATACTCAAGACCTCGTTTCTTGGAATAGTGGGCGGGACTATAATTTTTACCATAGCTGCGCTGGGACTCAACATCTTGTTGGGCTATTCAGGTCTCATATCTCTGGGTACGGCTGGTTTCATGGGTCTTGGTGCGTATATAAGCGCCTACGTTACCGGTGATATGGGCCTTCCCTGGGAAGTTGGCATTCTGGCGGCCGTACTCATCCCCACGGCGATTGGGATACTGGTGGGTCTCGCGTCGCTGCGCATGTCGGGGTCTGTACCTCGGCATTGTCACCCTGTGCATATCGGAGATTTTCCGTAAGACCTTCGATGAGCTTGATGTTATAACCGGCGGATTTTCCGGCAAAAGCGCGAACTATCCCACGCTGCTGGGCATGATCGATCTTAACCAAAAGCAGACCTACATACTTCTTGTGGTGGTGCTCGTCCTTGTGATGATGCTCACCTATAATATCGTTCACGGTCAAATGGGCCGCGCCATGCACGTAATGCGCGGAAGTCAGGTGGCGGCTCAGGCAATGGGCGTGAACATCCTCAAATACCGCCTCATAGCCTTCGCCCTGTCCACAGGCTATGCGTCTCTGGCGGGCGCGCTGTATGTGCACTTTATAAAGTTCGTATATCCCTCCACCTGGACGCTGATGATCTCGCTGACCATCCTCGCGATAATCGTTATTGGCGGTCTGCGGTCGATATACGGCACGTTCCTCGGGGCACTGGTGGTGTATGCCATGCCCGACCTCGTGCTCAAGCGGATCCCTGTCCTCGGCGACATAAATGGCCTGCCGTATGTGTTTTCGGGCGTTCTTATTATTCTCGTAATACTGTTCTACCCCAAAGGAGTGGTCAACGTTTCAGCGATCTGAAGCGGTTATTTGCAAAGCTTACGGCGAGTAAAAGCTCCGCCGCGAAAGATGAGGTGCCAATGATGTCGGATGATCCCACCGGCGCTCAGCGCACTTATGCCGCGACGGAGGACGAGGTTCTCCGCATCGAGCATCTATCCATCAATTTTGGCGGCCTTAAGGCCGTGGACGACCTGTCCTTCTGCATAAAAAGCGGCGAGATATTCGGCCTCATCGGCCCGAACGGTGCCGGCAAGACCACTGTTTTCAACTGCATCACCCAGTTTTACAAGCCGAACGAGGGCGCGGTGCTGTTTCGCGGCTTAAGCGGCGAGATGGAGAACCTTGTGGGACAGAAGGTACATGGAATAATACGCAAGGGGCTTGTTCGCACCTTCCAGAACATGGAACTCATTAACGAGCTCTCCGTCATCGACAACGTGCTCATCGGCGCCCATATCGACTTCAAGGTCGGTGGCTTCAGTCAGGCGCTTAGGCTTCCCAGAGCAGTTAAGGAGGAACGCGCAATGCGCGAGCGCGCCATGAGGGCGCTCGACTTCATGGGCATTGCCGAGCTTGCCGACGCACCCATGGGCGGACAGCCTTACGGCATACGCAAAAAGGTGGAGATGGCCCGGACTTTCCTGTGTCAGCCAAAGCTCATTATTCTCGACGAGCCCGCCGCGGGCCTCAACGATGTGGAGACTCAGCAGCTTGCCCAGAGCATCAGGGACATAAGGGAGAAGCTCGACTGCACCATACTACTGGTGGAACACGATATGCGCCTTGTGATGAACATTTGCAACCGAATTTGCGCCATATCCTTCGGAAAATTTCTGGCCTGCGGTACTCCTGCGGAGATACGGAACGACCCGAAGGTTCAGGTAGCCTATCTCGGCGAACAGGAAAAGGAGGACTGAAAATATGAGCAGAACAGTCGCCCTCTCCGTCCGTGGACTTAAGGTACATTACGGCCCCGTGCAGGCGCTCAAGGGGATAAACCTGGACGTCTACGAAGGAAGCGTAGTAGCGCTTCTCGGCGCAAACGGCGCTGGAAAGACCACCACCCTGCAAACCATTTCCGGCCTTGTTCACGCCTCGGAGGGCAGCATAAAATTCTATGACCAGGACATCACCAACAAGGAAGCGGAAAAAATCACCGGTCTCGGCATAGTCCAGTCACCGGAAGGACGCCAGATTTTTCTCCGACCTCACCGTGGGCGAAAATCTACGGGTGGGCGCTTACACAGTGAAAGACCGCAAGGTAATGCAAAACTGTTACGAGCGCGTGTACCACCATTTTCCGCTGCTGAAGGAGCGGTCGAAGCAAATGGCGGGCACCCTTTCCGGCGGTGAGCTGCAAATGTTGGCCATAGCCCGTGCCCTGATGGCGGACCCGAAAATACTGCTGCTTGACGAACCCTCTCTAGGTCTTGCACCGCTGGTCGTCCAGGATATATTCAAGATCATCGGCGAGATCAAGAAAGAAGGCACCACGGTGGTCATTGTAGAGCAGAATGCGCTCCAGACCCTGAAAATCGCCGACTTCGGCTACATTCTGGAGCTCGGAACCATAAACATCAGTGGCGAAGCCGGAATTCTCATCAAGGATCAGCGCCTTATAGAAGCCTATTTAGGCACCAAGTAACCGTTCCCCCAGTTACCCAGTGCTCCATGCGGGCAAATCCGCATTAAAATAATTTTGGAGGTAAACTAAATGAAAAAGCGTCTTTCCGCACTTCTTCTGACGGTAGTTATGATCGCGTCTTTGGCAGCCTGCGGCACCAAGACTCCCCCCGCGGCCACAGGTACGGACAACGCAGCCGTCAAGGACGGCACGCAGGGCGTCACCGACACCGAAATACTTATCGGAAACTCCGCAGCGGTCTCCGGTGCATACGCTCCCGTGGGCGTACCCTTTATTGCCGGCATTCAGGCATATCTCGACATGGTCAACGGTGCCGGGGGCATCGGTGGCCGCAAGATCACCTTCATCCACTACGATGATGAGTTCGATCCCGTGAAGGGCAAGTCCTACCTCCAACAGCTCGTGGAGGATGACAAGGTCTTCGCGATAGTTGGCCACTTTGGCACCCCCGTTGTCTCCGCTACCATCAACGATCTCAAGGCCTATGGTATCCCAAGCGTATACTTCGCCACCGGCATAGGCCAGCTTTATGCCGAGAAAGCCACAACTAACGAGGAAGGCTACAATATTTTCCCGGTGCAGCCCATTTACACCACTGAAGGTCAGATCATGGCCGCCCGCTGCATCAGCACCCTGGGCGGCAGCAAGATAGGCATCATCTATACCTCCGACGACGCCGGAAAGAACATGCTTGAGGGCGCCAGCAAAAAGTGTGAGGAGCTTGGTATCACTCATGTGGACGCGCAGGTAGCGGCCGGTGCGGCCGACGTTTCCGCCGCCGTCACCACCATCAAGAACGCCGGCGTGGACTGTGTCATAGTCGCAGCCATTCAGGCCACCATGCCCACCATTGTGAAGGAAATGGCCTCTCAGGGCATGACCGCCCCGGCCATCACCACCTATGTCAACGTCTCCCCCGCCATTTCCGGGCAGGTCGCCGCCGATATTGCCGGTAAATTCGACGTCTATGGTGACGGCTGGGTCCTCTTACGAAGATTTCCGCGCCGATAATCTGGCGAAATACCAAAAGTGGATCAGTGCCGATTACGCGAACAACGCCTATGCCCAGACCGGCTGGATCGCCGCCGCTTTCTTCTGCGAGGGACTGCAGAGACTTGCGGCAAATGGTCAGGCTGTCACCTGGACAAACTACATGAAGGCCATGGAAGCAAGCCCGCTTCAGAACCCGTTCGGCGGCAGCATCAACTATGCAAACGGCCTTCGCGCTGGTACTCAGGAAATGAATCTATCCAAAATCAACGCCAGTCAGCCCACCGGCTGGGAACTTGTGGATGGCCTGCGTAGCATGAGCGAGCTTGCCTCTTCCAAGTAAGCGCAGTATCTGATATAATTTTCAAAACGGCTGGGATGTCGGGGCGAAGCAAAAACATAGCCCCGACTTCCCAAATATGACAGTACCAACGGAGGTAACGCTATGGATTACACGTCAAAAGTTATTTCCCTTGAAACGGCGCTTTCCCTCGTAAAAAGCGGCGATACCGTCGTCACGGGCCTCGGCGCGGCTGAAGCGGGTTCCTTCATGGAGAATCTGCATCTCATTGCCAACCGGGTTAAAAACGTCAGGATAGTCAACTGCAATCCCACCCACGCGGGTGAGTTTTATAAAAGCGACTATGTCGATTCCTTCTCCGTGGACGGCTGGTTTTTTGCACCCGCCATGCGCAAGGCCCACGCGCAGGGCAACATGGCCTACATCCCAAACCACCTGCACCTTGCGGCCACCAAATGGCTCTACCGCAACAAGCCCAACATCTTCGTGGCCTCGGCTTCCATGCCCGATGAGCACGGCTATATATCTCTGGCCACCTCAAACACTTACGAAAGACGCATGATGGAGGCTGCGGACATCACAATCCTTGAGATAAATCCGCACTTCCCCTTCACCTACGGCGATCTCGTCGTGCATTACAGCGATGTGGATTATCTTGTGCAGTCGAACTACCCCGTCCCCTCCATTGCCGATGTCCCCTTCACAGAAAAGGACAAAGACATTGGCAGGATAATTGCGGGCTACGTCCCGGACGGTGCCTGCATCCAGCTCGGCATAGGCGGCATACCGAATGCCGTGGCGGAATGCCTCAAGGAGAAAAACGATCTTGGTGTCCACACTGAGCTTATAACCAGCGGCATGGCGGAGCTTGCAAAAATGGGCATCATCACAAACAAGCGCAAGAACATAAACAAGGGTCAGATGGTAGCCACGATGGTCCTCGGCAATGAGGAGCTTTACAGGTTTGTGGATCACAACGCCGGCGTGGCGCTATATGACGGGGCCTGGGTCAACGATCCCTATGTCATCGCGCAGAACGACAACCAGATATCCATAAACACAAGTCTCGAGGTGGATCTCACTGGCCAGTGCGCCTCCGAATCTATCGGCTCAAGGCAGTTTTCAGGCACAGGCGGGCAGGCGGACACAGCCATCGGTGCGCAGATGTCCAAGGGCGGACGCTCAATAATCGCCCTGTATTCCACCGCCATGGTGAAGGACAAAGCCACCGGCGAGAGACACGAGGTCTCGAAGATCGTCGCCCAACTCCAGACCGGCGCCGCGGTGAGCCTCTCCCGTAACGATGTGGACCTTGTGGTGACGGAATACGGCGTAGCCGACCTGCGTGGGGCAAACATCAATCAGCGTGTTTACAGCCTCATCGAAATTGCTCACCCGAAGTTCCGTGACGAGCTTCTGGACAGCGCTCTCACGGCTGGTATAATAGGGAGGAAATGAGCAAAATGTCGGAGTTTGAATTTCGCGGAAAAAGAGTGTATTATGAAACCCAAGGTCAGGGAAAGCCGCTTCTTCTGCTTAACGGCATCATGATGTCCTGCGCGAGCTGGAAAGAATTTATCGAGCCTCTTTCCGCCCAGAATATGCTTGTTCTCGTCGACATGCTTGACCAGGGGAAGACCGACAAAATGACCGAGGGCTATGGCCATTCCATACAGCTTGAGCTTGTGGATGCACTTCTCGACCATCTTGGTCTTGAAAAGGTCTGCATCGCGGGTATATCGTATGGCAGCGAGATCGGTCTTGAGTACGCCATCGACCACCCCCGGCGGGTGGAACGGCTGATGCTTTTTAACGCCACCGCAGCCACCGGCCCCTGGCTGAACGACATCGGCAAGGCCTGGAATCTTGCCGCCGACGACTGGGAGCAGTATTATTACACCGCGATTCCCGTCATCTATTCACCTCAGTTCTACCGCGACCATAACGACTGGATGGAGCGGCGCAAAAATACTCTTTCCACGGTATTCGGCAACAAGGACTTCATTAACGCAATGATCCGCCTCACGAACAGCTCGTCAAACTACGATGTCCGCCTCAGGCTAAGGGAAGTATCCTGCCCCACACTGATTGTGTCCTGTCCCCAGGACTATTTGACCCCAATGGAGGAGCAGAAATATCTTGCCGACCGCATCCCGGACAGTCATTACGCAATGATTGAAAACAGCGGGCACGCCTCCATGTATGAGCAGCCCCTGCTTTTCACTGCACTCATACTCGGTTTCACAAACTCGGTGAAATCCGGATTCACCATCGTATAATTACATCTGCCGCAGGCCGCGGCAGGGGGAAGGGATAGTTCGTCTTTGCAAAGGAACACTTGAAAGGCGCAACAGATTAACACCTGTGAAATTAACTCTTAATAGCACGTCTTTTGCTGTGGAGGAGAATATGAACGATCTGCTGAAGGTTCCAAGAACCAAGAAGGGCGTTGAGACACTCAACAACATTCTTTCGGCCGCTACCCAGCTCATATACGAGCGGGGGTATTACGGCGCGAATATTGCGGATATCACAAAGCTGGCAGGCGTTGCCACCGGCACATTCTACACTTACTTCGACAGCAAGATAAGTCTGTACCGGTATCTGCTGCTCCAGTTCAGCCACAGGATAAGAAAAGAGATGTCCATCAAAACCAGCGGCTGCAAGAACCGCCGGGAAGCTGAGCGGGAGGGTCTCAAGGCCTGGCTCCAGTTCGTTGTAAAGTATCCTTACCTTTATAATATTATCTGGGAATCTCTCTATGTGGACAGGTCGCTGTTCACGGATTACTACGAGAGCTTCAGCCGCGCCTACATGAAGGGACTCGATGCCGCCAAGAGCTCGGGCGAAATCCGAGAAATCGACAGCGAGGTTCTGTCCTACACGCTGATGGGTATTACAAACTTCTTGGGTCTCAAATTTGGCATGTTCTCCGAAGGCCCTGTGGATATGGACTATGTCACCGACGAGGTTATGAAGATTCTTGATGGCGGAATGTTCACCGGCACGTTTACGCCCGAAAAGAGCACCCGCTCCGATGAAAAGCGGGACATGAATTTTTGCGTAGAGGTGGACTTTGACTTCCTTAATCACAGCGGAACGTCCGAAGAAGCCAAACAAGAGGCTTCCGAAAATTCTGACAGCTGACAGATCAGTCTGCGATAACCAAGTGCCCGGAGACCGCGCTGTGGTCTCCGGCAGCCGAAAGGCGTGCACAAAAGCGCAGACAATTTTTAAAAGAAAAAAGTGAATGGTGATTCACCTTGCCGCCCTGCTCAAGTGGAACGAACCTTTCCAAAAAAAAGGAGCATCGTTTCAAAAAAACTAAACGGCGCACCGCGCCTGATAATGAAAGGAATCACGACTATGTTTAAACTTGACGACGAGCATTTACAGCTTCAGGCCACCTTCAGGGAGTTTGCTGAAAACGAGGTCAAACCTCTTGCCAAAGAGATAGATGAGTCGGAGAGATTTCCGATTGAAACCATTGAAAAAATGGCTGCTATGGGCATGATGGGGCTACCCATTCCCGAGGCATATGGCGGAAGCGGACTTGACCAGATGGGCTATGTGCTGGCGGTGGAAGAACTTGCAAAAGTCTGCGCCACAACCTCCATTATTCTTTCCGCCCACACCTCCCTTTGCTGCTGGCCGATACTCAAATTCGGTACCGAGGAGCAGAAGCAGAAATACCTTGTGCCACTGGCCAGAGGTGAGAAAATAGGCGCATTCGCGCTAACCGAGCCCGCTGCCGGCACCGATGCCTCTATGCAACAGTCCTCCGCCATTCTTGAGGGCGACCACTATGTTCTCAACGGCAGCAAAATATTCATCACCAGTGCCCCCTATGCCGACGTGTTCATCGTGTTTGCCATGACCGACAAGGAGCAGGGGACCCGCGGTATAACGGCGTTCATACTGGAAAAGGGCATGCCCGGCTTCACTGTGGGCAAGCCGGAAAACAAGATGGGTCTGCGCGCCTCCGCCACCTGCGAACTGTTCTTTGACAACGTCTCCGTGCCGATGGAAAACCGTCTGGGTGACGAGGGCCGCGGCTTCAGGATTGCTATGGCCACTCTCGACGGCGGCCGCATCGGCGTCGCCGCTCAGTCTGTCGGCATAGCGCAGGGCGCCATAGACGAGACAGTAAAGTACACCTCCGAGCGCATTCAGTTTGGTCGCCGCATCTCCCAGTTCCAGAACACCCAGTTTACTCTTGCCGATATGCAGACCCGTACCGACGCCGCCCGCCTTCTCATGTGGCGCGCCGCCGATGCCGAGACCAACAACGACCCGTACAGCCATTTTGCGGCTATGGCGAAGCTCTTTTCCGCAGAGAACGCCTCCTATGTTACGAACCGTGCCGTCCAGCTTTTCGGCGGCTACGGCTATACCAAGGAGTATCCCGTGGAGCGCATGATGCGAGATGCCAAGGTCACCGAGATTTACGAAGGCACCAGCGAGGTGCAGAGGATGGTAGTCTCCGGCTGGATGGGCGTTAAGTGAGCATGGGAAGATAAGCGGAAATGAAAATACTTGTATACGTTAAGCAGGTGCCGGATACCGACGATGTTCGACTCGACCCCAAAACCGGAAATCTCCTACGTGAGGGCGTGAAGAGTATATTGAACCCGCTGGATGCCAATGCCATCGAAGCCGCGCTGCAGCTGCGAGAAAAGCATGGCGGCACCGTGGCCGCCGTCTGCATGGGGCCGCCTCAGGCCGAGGAAGCGCTGAAAAAGGCTCTCGGCATGGGCTGCGACGAGGCGTATCTGCTCAGCGACCGCGCCTTCGGCGGCGCAGATACGCTGGCAACGTCTTACACGCTGGCAAAGGCGGCGGAGAAGATCGGGGAATACGACCTTTTGCTGTTCGGCCGCCACGCCATTGACGGCGACACTGCCCAGACGGGCCCCGCCGTGGCGGCGCAGCTGGGCATCCCCCAGATAACCCTTGCCGGCTCCATTTCTGTGGAGGACGGCTGGGTATGCTGCGACCGCATGCTGGGCGATATGCGTCAGCGCGTCAGGGCAAAGCTTCCCGCCGCCGTCACCGTGTGCGGAGACATCAACAAACCGCGCTACGCGACGCCCATAAATATTATGAAAGCGTCTAAGAAGCCGCGCTCAACCTGGAATGCCGCCGATCTTGGGTGCGAAGCGTCCCGCATCGGCGTACCAGGATCGCCCTCGTCTACCAAAGGCTTGTTCGAGCCTGAAAAGCACAACGCCGACACCGTATATTTCACCGGCGAGCTGGATGCGATGATAAAAGCTTTTGCTGATATGCTGCAAAGCGAACACATTATTTAAGGGGGGCGGACATCTGTGACTAAAGAAGACTATAAGGGTATGTGGGTGTTTGCCGAGCAGGAAAACGGCGTTATCGAAGGTACCGTCTTTGAACTTTTGGCAAAGGCCGGAGAGCTCAAGGCTCATAACGGCGAAGAGGTCATCGCAGTACTGCTGGGAAGTGGCGTGGAGGGGCTCATTCCCTCACTGTTTGCCCACGGCGCGGAAAAGGTTGTGGTCGCCGACCACCCAGCGCTCAAAGAGTATAGCGCGCGCCCCTACCAGCAAGCGCTCACTCAGCTTGCAAAAAAGCACAGTCCATCCATGATCCTCTACGGCGCGACGCCGCTGGGGCGCGACCTCGCTCCGCGCATGATGGTATCCCTTGAGACGGGACTCACCGCCGACGCCATCGATCTGGGCTACGACGAGGACGGCACCTTTATCAGACCACACCGGCTTACGGCGGAAAAATACTCGCACATATCGTCATTAACGAACGCAGACCTCAGATGACGACTGTCCATCCCAAAATGTTCAGCCCCGTAGCGCCCCTGGAGGGGCTGTCGGCAAAGTCCTGAGAGAGCGCGTCGATGTCACGGCGGACGACTGTTACACCGTCGTCGAGACAGTGCGGAAGGAGAATGCCGGTAAATCCATCGCGACTGCGGAAGTGATTATTGCCGGCGGGCGCGGCATAAAGTGCCAGGACGACCTTGCCATGCTGGAGGAGCTTGCAGGACTTCTGGGCGGTCAGATCGCCTCGTCAAGACCTCTGGTGGATAACGGTTGGCTCACCCATGACAAGCAGATCGGACAGTCCGGCGCCACGGTAAAGCCAAAGCTTATACTCAACGTGGCTATCTCTGGCTCTGTCCAGTACCAGCTGGGTATGTGCGGTGCAGGCTGTATCGCCTCTGTGAATCAGACCGGAGAAGCGCCCATATTTGATATTTCTCACTTCGGCGCGGTTTCTGATTACCGCAAACTTATTCCTGCGCTTATCGCTGAGATAAAATCCAGAAAGTATTCGACTGCGCCGCAAAACTAAAGTATAGTAATATACGGCGCATACCGCGGATACCGAAAAATACTATAGGAGGCCTATATGAAACAGTATTCTGTTCAATACATTCAGCTTTCTACCGGCGAAACGATGGCATACCGCCACTGTGGAAACGGTCCCCGCAATCTGGTGCTCATCCACGGCAACATGAGCAGTTCCGTCCACTTCCAGCCCCTCATGGAGCTTTTGGAACCGCATTTTACCATCTATGCCATGGATATGCGCGGCTTCGGTGACAGCAGCTATCTTCACGGCTTCAATACGCTGGAAGAACTTGCCGATGAGGTGGCGGAGTTCCTGAAAGTTCTGAGTATCAGCGAACCCATTCTGCTGGGCTGGTCAACAGGCGGCGGCGTGGCGCTGGAGCTTGCGGCCAGAAAGGAAGTCGGGGTAAGGGGGCTGGTGCTTTTGAGCTCCGTGGGTCTTATGGGCTACCCCATGCTTCGCAAGGATGCGGCATATCAGCCTATCATGGGCGATTATCTCTTGAAGAGGGAAGATATTGCCGCCGATCCGGTTCAGGTTGCACCGGTGCTTGCGGCGTATGAAAAGAGCGACCGCGAATTTTTCAGGATGCTCTGGAACGCGGTCATCTACTGCCGCGCTCAGCCGTCGGCAGAGGATTACGAGCTCTATCTCGACGCTATCCTCAAGCAGCGCAATCTGGTGGACGTAGATTACAGTCTGGTGCATTTTAATGTCACCGATGAGCCAAGCCCCGTCCAATCCGGCAGCAACCACGCCAGATATGTCAAGTGCCCGGTGGTCATCGTACATGGTGAGGCTGATATGGTGGTGCCCAAGGTGAACGCCGAGCAGACAAAGGAATTTTTTGGCGAGCAGGCCGAGCTTCATATTCTGCCCGGCCTAAGCCACAGCATCATAACGGACGACTGCGCCGCTCTTGCGGATATTCTCGCAAAGCTTGAGTGACAATATAACGGAAAAAGGGACGGCATGAAAATGCCGTCCCTTTTTTAGGCGTGCACGGCGTGGGCGATAACCAGGCGGTGCAAGTCCGCTGCGCGCTCGGCAGCAGGAAGCGTTGGCCGAAGGCAAGGGTGTCCGCCGCGAGGCGGAATCTTAAGGATGCAGGATGCCGGAGTGAGGATCTCAGGCGGGCAAAGTTTCGGGCCGGCGAACAGAAACCGCATACAAGCCGAACAGGGACGGATTTGTCTGTTTAGGCTGGTATCCGTAGGGCAACCGAGCAGGTCAACGCCAACGCGGCGGCATAATCTCAGGCTGATTATTCTAAAGGCAGTGTGTTTAAGATACCAATTTGATACTAAAAATCCGTTCGCACTCGGTAAGCGGGATAGAGCGGCAAGAAAACGATGGTAATGATAACTTACATCAACAAATATGTTAGTGATTTGATCTGACCTTTGTGGAGTGGGAATGACACTTCCACCTGGGAGACCGAAAAACGACCTCCCAGGTTTTTCTGCGCGCCCTGCTTGCAATCTGGGAAAAAGTATGCTATTTTAAACTCGTAACCTGACATCGAAATTTTTTTGAGATGGAAGATACGGGATATTGATACTTTGGAAAGCCTCAGGCTTTCCCCTGTTGGCCGCATCTTCCGATGCGGCCATTTTTTTGTGCCAAATCAATCTGGAGGTATCGCTTATGGAGACCCGCGTCGCCACTCTCGGCATCATTGTGGAAGACCTCTCGTCCGTGGAGGCCCTCAACGCTATTTTACACGACTACGGCCGCTATATCATCGGCCGGATGGGCATTCCCTACCACGCCCGCAGCCTCAGCGTGATCTGCGTCGCCATGGACGCCCCGCAGGACGAGATCTCCGCCATGT
>Ga0268359_13143_pt1 | contig 14746 bp, 16 predicted proteins | sample BioMet11_FD_194416 | JGI IMG/M metagenome (GOLD analysis project Ga0268359, IMG submission 194416) | Sewage microbial communities from Oakland, California, United States - Biofuel 11 (PacBio Assembly) | ecosystem: Engineered > Wastewater > Sewage > Unclassified | place: USA: California | collected...
TGCTGTCTGGCCGAGCCCTGGCGCACGCGGGAGGCCGCCGGGTATGACGCCGGGGTCGACCCTCGCTGGGCGCTGGCTGGCGGCCTGCTGCACGATATCTGCAAAGGCCAGCCCCGGCACGAAGCGGCGGCGGGGCAGTTGCTGCGTCAGCTGGAGCTACCGCAAATGGCGCGTCTGGTGCAGGATCACCGCGATCTCTCCTTGCCGTGCGACGAGCCCGGTAACCGAGCGCGAGCTGGTCTATCTGGCCGACAAATACTGCTATGGCGGCAGCTTTGTGCCCCTGCAGCGCCGCTTTGACCTCAAGCTTGAGGCTTACGCCCAGGACACGCAGGCCTGCGAGGCCATATTGGGACGCCTTGGCCGCGCCAAAGAGTTGGAAGAAACGCATCGCCCGCGAAATTGGCAGGACGCCTGCCCATGTGGCGGAAAAAGCCCTCGTGCGCAATTGCGGCGCAATGCGGGGACACGCCGCATGAGCGGAATGTGGCTGGTGCGGCACGGTTCTTTGCCGCCCAACCCCGAGCGCCGCATGGTCGGCGCGCGCGATATCCCCCTGAGCGACGCTGGCCGCGACCAGATACGGGCCATGGCCCGGCAGTTTATGCCCTGAGCTGGGGCCGGGGCCGATTGTCGCGGTCTGCTCTGATCTTGATCGCTGTCGCGAAACTGCGACCCTTCTGCTGCAGTCCTTGCCGTCAGCGACCGTCCCCTTGCATGCGGAGCCCGGCTTGCGCGAGATATGCCTTGGACTGTGGCAGGGCTTGACCAAGGCGGAAATTGAAGACCACTGGCCCGGCGCATACGCTGCCAGAGGGCATGACATGGCCCACTTTTGTCCCCCGCAGGGCGAGAGCTTTATGCAGACCCAGCGCCGGGCGCTGGCGGCGCTGGGCCGCTGGCGCGGGCGGTATCCTGCGGCCACGCTGCTGGTGGTTTCGCACGCGGGGCGTCATCGGCACGCTGCTGGCCCACTATCTTGCGCTGCCGCTCAAGGATGTGCTGCGTATCCCACAGTACTACGGCTGCCGGGCCTTTGTGCCCGAGTGGTAGCGGCCTGCCTGCGCTGTTGCTTCCCCTTGCCCAGACTGCGCCCGCCCGCATTTGGGCGTCAGACCCAGGCCGTGGGGTTGTACACGCTGATGTGCAGCTTGATGTAGCGGTCTTCAAGCACGTCGGCGGGCAGGTTCAGCGCAATATGTTCCTGCTCCAGTTGGCTGAATTTGGCCAGCCATGCGGCGGCCTCGCGCCCCAGGTCGGCCATGCGCGACAGCGGCGTAAACAGGCTGGCCGGGCATATCTGGTAGAGGTACAGCTCGCCCGCGTTGAGCACAAAGGGAAACAGCCCGCAGGCCACGGGTCTCTCGGGTCTGGGCAGGCGGCAGCCGTGACTGGTGCACGAGCGGCAGCCACGGCCGTCCATGAAGGCCGTATCCTTGCTGAGCAAAAAAAAAGTCGTTGGCGAGCCCGGGCCGCAACTGGTCGGGCAGCAACCCCATGGGAAACAGTTCGTTGGAATCCTGCGGGCCGCAGCAGTAGCGGCAATCGCGGCAGTAGCCGTTTTGCAGCCAACCGTTGCGCCAGCTGACGGTTCGCCGACGCGGAAAAAACTTTTTGCCAGTGTTCCAGATAGTCCCAAAACCCTTTGCTCATAAACTCTCCTGAAAGCCCCAGTCCAAAACTCAGTTTGAATGCAGCAGAACCATGCCGCACACAAGCAGGGCTATGCCCGCAAATGCGCTGGCCTTGAGCCTTTGGCGCAGCAGCAGCCATCCGCACAGCGATGTGCCCAGTATGCCAAAACCGCCCCACAGGGCGTAGGCTACGGCTAAATCCATATGCCGAACTGCCAGTGAAAGGCAATAGAAAGCCAGCCCCACCAGCACCAGGGCCAGAGCTCCCATGCCGCGTCGGCGAAAGCTGTCGGACCGCACAAGCAGAATGTTGGCGGCAACATCAAGCGCCGCAGCCAGCATGACCAGCGGCAACGCCGTATTGTCTACCAGATTGGTTACGTCCATTACCTGTCCCCTCCCCGCGTCGCATTGCTGCGTTCAGGGCCTGCGGGCCAATGAGCGACCGCGGCATCGGTGTTTGCGGGCAGCGCCGCATCCCGCCGATTTGCCTTCAGTGGGACAGCAGGCCCGGTTTGCGGCCCGTGCCCTGTGCCTGCATTAACGAGCAGGGCGCCGGCCAGCACGCAGGCAAGCCCCAGCATCCGGCGCGGGGTCAGGGATTCATCCAGAAAAAACACGCTGCCAAGGGTAATGCAGGTGAGGCCAAGGCCTTCCCAAAAGGCAAAGGTCACCCCTACAGGGATGCCCGTAATCGCGTGAGACAAAAAAATATACGACAGGCCGATGGCCAGCCACATGACGGTCAGCCCCAGGGCAGGCGCATGTGCAAAGCTCCAGCTCTGAGCCAGCTTCATGGTGAGCGTGCCGCCTGTTTCCAGAGCTATGGCGGCGAGCAGGCAGTACCAGTGGTGTGGTTTTGTTGCAAACATAAAAATTTCTCGCTGAGAACAATGGATGTGCCTTTGCAAAGCAAAGGACAATGAGGATGATGATTTGAGATAACAGCGAGAAATGCTATAGCAGGCAACGCCAGCAGCGTTCTTCAGTAAAGCCGCAAAAGCACGAGCGTAAAAGTGCTGTTAAGGTACATATAAATAGTAACATAAGTTCAGTATAAGACTGAATAGCCTTGAGTCAATACCGCAGTGGCAGTGGCTGACGCGGTATATGGCTGGTGGATATGAGGCATGGACTTGTTGCATTGCTCCGGGGCAGCCATCGCTGCTGAAGCAAATGGAAAAGGCGGGTCCTGCGACCCGCCTTTTTATGAACTGCAACAGTATGGAACTGGACAATGCATTGGCGTGGTTCAACGCCTGAGGGCATCCTGGTATCTTTGAAAATCAAGGTTTCAAAGACGGGATGCTACTGGGCGGCAATCCAGGCGTTGGCTTCCTCAAGGTTGAGGGTGCCCTCGTACAGGGCCCTGCCGCTTACCGCGCCCACCAGGCTGGTGCTGAGGGTGAGGGGGTAGAGTTTCTGCACGTCGGCTAGCGTCGCCACCCCGCCCGCCGCAATGACCGGCACGGTGGAAAGGCGCGACAGATGCTCAAGCGCGGCCACGTTTACACCGCACTGCATGCCGTCGCGTTCAATATCGGTATAGATGATAAAGGCCGCGCCGTCCGCCAGCAGTCGGGGCAGCGCCCCGTCTACGGTCAAACCCGTATCGGCCACCCAGCCGCGCGTTTTAAGCTTGCCGCCGTCCGCATCCAGCGAGACGCCGATGCGTCCGGGGAAGGCCCGGCACATCTCGGCAAACAGGTCGGGCTGTTCCAGCGCCAGCGTGCCGATGATCAGGCGAGAAACGCCCGCATCAAGGTAGGCGCGGGCCGTTTCCATATCGCGGATGCCGCCGCCAAGCTGCACGGGGATGGAAAGCTCGGTGCAGATACGGCGTACGATTTTGCGGCTTTTGGCCGCCCCGTCAAAGGCCCCGTCAAGGTCAACCACATGCAGCCAGCGCGCGCCGCGTGCCTCCCAGGCTTTGGCGGCGTCGGTTGGGTCTTCGGCAAAGACGGTGCTTTCGTGAGCGCGCCCCTGTTTGAGACGTACGGCCTTGCCGTCCTGAATGTCCACGGCGGGAAACAAAATCATAAATTCATGTCCTTAACTGCTTTGTGCATGCCGTCCACGGACATCTCTTCAGCGGTAACCCACTGGCCGTGCCGCTTAAAGAACGTGCCCACGTTGAGCAGATTGTCGGCCAGACCCTCCTGCCGCTCTTCAAAGACCGAGCGCGACATCACATAGCCGTTGGCAATGTTGATGAGGAAAAATTCCACGCGCACATGGGCAGGTTCGGTAACGCCGGCGGTGGAGCCTTCGCGTTCGTGCCAGTCGAGCACCTGGGGCACCAGCAAGAGCTGCGCGCCCTGCTTTTTGCCGTAAGCTATCCACAGGGGCAGTGCCTGCGGCTGCTCGGAGCTGTGAAAGCGCGTGAGGTCCTTGGGCAGGTCAATGGCGTTGATAAACTTGTACTGACGTTTGGTGTCGGCGGTGAGCACGCTCTGCAACCGGCGGTCAAGCGAGGGCAGCATCTCGTCGGCAATACGCCCCTGATTTTCGGGTATGCGCCCGGTAATCAGCTGGCTTGCGTTGATCGGTTGGGTAAAGGGCGCAACCGATATGACATACGAAGGCGAAATGACGCGGGGAACATCCGCCGTGCTGGTGGGACGACGGCTGCATGCGCAGGCGATCACCAGCAGGCAGAGCGCGGGCAGCAACAGTATACGAAGTCGGGATTGCATCAATCAAGACCTCCCTTGGTGCTTCTGATAGTTGTGCCGTTTCGGCGTACCGCCTGGGCCAAGGCAAGCCCCAGCCCTTTGGCGGCCGATTCCAGCAAGTGATGGCCATTCTGACCATAGCGGAATTCTACATGCAGGTTGCAGCGGGCGCTGCTGGCAAAGGCCTTGTAAAACTCGCGCCAGAGGTCTTTTTCCTCCCCGGCCAGAACCGGGGGCAACAGCTCGCCGCCGCGCCATTCAAGCCAGGGGCGGCCCGAAAGATCGACGGTTGTTTCTGCAAGGGCTTCATCCATAGGTACACGGCCATACCCCACCCTGGCAATGCCTGCTTTGTCGCCAAGGGCCTCAAGCAGCGCCTTGCCAAGCAGCAGACCTACATCTTCGGTGGTGTGGTGGGCATCCACTTCCATATCGCCTTCGCAGACCAGCCGCAGATCCATACCGGCCCAAAAGGCGGTGAGGGTCAGCATGTGGTCAAGCAGGCCAAAACCAGTTTTCACGTCTGTGATGCCCTGACCGTCGAGGTTCAGTTCAAGCCGGATGTCGGTTTCGGCGCTTTTGCGTGCCTGGGTGGAAGTTCTTATTGCCGTGTTGCTCATGCGTCCTCCGCAGAGTGTTCGCCCTTGCCCGGTTTTTTGTCCGCGCTGGCCGTAGCGGCTTCGCCGGCTTCTGCGTCGGATTTTTCTTCCGATTCTTCATCCTTGGCGGTCTTTTTGCCAAAGGCCGAGGCCACATAAATGCTTATTTCGTACAGCACAAGCATGGGCGCGGCCATAAGCAGCTGCGAAACCACGTCAGGCGGCGAAAGAATGGCCGCAACAATAAAGATGCCAAGGATGGCGTAGCGGCGTACCCGACGCATAAGCGCGGCTGTGATAATGCCCATGCGCGCCAGAAAAAAGGCGAACAGGGGCATTTCAAACACCAGACCAAAGGCGAGAATGAGTTTGAGCACAAAGCTCAAATAATCGCTGATCTTGGGCATGGCCACAATGGTGTCTGTGGCGTAACTCACAAAAAAGGCAAAGGCATTGGGAAAGACCACAAAGTAGCAAAACGCGCCGCCGCTGATGAAGAAAAATGCCGACATAAAGGCCACAGGCAGAATATGCCGTTTTTCTTCTTCATACAGGCCGGGGGCTATGAAGGACCATATCTGGTAAAAAATGACCGGGCTGCTCACAAACACGCCTGCCACAAAAGAAATGTGCATGCGTGTAAAAAAGCCTTCGGGCAGGGTGGTGTAGATGGCGTGCGAGCCTTCGGGCAACACCTTGAGCAGCGGGTCGACCAGTGCGTCAAAAATGGGGTCGACAATGGCCCAGCAGGCCATAAAGCCCACCATGACGGCCAGACAGCAGCGCACAAGGCGGCCGCGCAGTTCCGAAAGGTGGTCCATAAGGCCCATGGGGCGGTCATCGCCTTCCGCCTCTTCCTCTTCGCCTTCCGGAGTTGCGGGAGGGGTGCTTTCGCTCTGGGCGGGCAGGTTTTCCGGCTCTGCCGCAGGGCTCAGCGTTTCGCCCACGGGCGGAACAGGGGGCAGGGGAGGCTGGCCGTCGGCCTGCGTTGGCGGCGCGGCCTCGGCAGCCGCGTCAGGGGCGGCTTCCGAACCGGTTTGAGGAGCTGCCGTCGCTGCCTCTTGCGCAAGGTCTGCAGCCTGTGCGGGAGCAGCCTCGACTGACGGCGTTTGCGCCGGCGCAGTCGCATCTGCCGCCGGGTCTACCGGGGCCGTTGCTGTATCGTTTACTTTATTAAGGGAAGCATCCCCTGCGGTCTCAGGGGCAGACGTAGCAGCGGCCACCTCAGGGCTCAAGGGTTTGTCTGTGCTCATGCCTTGCCGCCGTTGTCAGTGGCTGCGGCAACCTGCGCTGCGCCTGAGGCAGCTGGCTGCTTTACTTCGGCTGCTTCAGCCTCGGCCCTGGTTTTGGCAAGGGCCTCGGCCAGCGGGCTGCCCGCAGGGGGCGTTGCCGGGGCGGCGTCTGCTTTGGCGTTTGCGGGGCTTTCCGCAACCTTTGCCTCGGCAACCGGCTCAGCTGTGGGGGCCCCGGTTGCGGCGGCCTCCTGCGAGTTTTCGGCTGCCTGGGCTTCGGCGGCAACAGGCTGGACGGTCTGGGCCGCCTCCTGTGGGCTGCTGGCGCGGCCTGCCCGGCTTGCGCCGTGGAGCTGGTTGCGGAAGCGTCAATGACCGCCTCGGAGGCAGGTATGTTTTCACCCTGCGCTGTTGCTGTCGCCGTGCCAGCCGCTTCAGCGCTTTCCTTGGCCGCGCGCGCTTCCTTGGCCGCTGCTGCGGCTTCCTTGGCTGCGCGGGCAGCCTCCTGCTTGCGTTTGCGTTGTTCTTCCTCCTCGGCCTCAGCATTCAGCGTGCGCTGAAAATCTGTGGAAACCCGGCGGAATTCACCCATGGCCTTGCCCAGCGTGCGCGACACGTTGGCGAGGCTTTTGGGGCCAAGAACAATGAGGGCCACCACCAGGATGACCAGAAGTTCAGAGCTTCCTATCCCAAACATGCTGCCCCCCTATTCCCACTCAATGGTGCTCGGCGGTTTGGAAGAAACGTCGTACACCACGCGGTTGACGCCCTTGACCTCGTTGATGATGCGGCTCGACATGCGCTCGATGAGCTCTGCGGGCAGCCGCGCCCAGTCGGCGGTCATGGCGTCCACGCTGTCTACCACGCGCAGGGCGATTACATGCTCGTAAGTGCGCCCATCGCCCATGACGCCCACGGTCTTGAGCGGCAGCAGCACGGCAAAGCCCTGCCACACCTTGCGGTACCAGCCGGATTCGCGCAGCTCCTGCTGCACGATCTTGTCAGCCAGACGCAGTATCTGCAGGCGCTCTTCGGTAATTTCACCAAGCACGCGGATGGCCAGACCGGGACCGGGGAAGGGATGCCGCCACACGATGGAGTCGGGCATGCCCAGCTCGGCGGCAACCTTGCGCACTTCGTCCTTGAACAGTTCGCGCAGGGGCTCAATGAGCTTGAGCTTCATGGTGTCAGGCAGACCGCCCACGTTGTGGTGGCTCTTGATGACGGCGCTGGGGCCCTTGTGCGACACTGATTCGATAACGTCGGGGTACAGCGTGCCCTGCGCCAGGAAGTCCACTTCGGGCAGCTTTTTGGCTTCTTCGTCAAAAATTTCAATAAAGGTGTGGCCGATGATCTTGCGCTTTTTTTCCGGATCGTCCACGCCAGCAAGCTTGGAGAGAAAACGCTCCTGCGCCTGCACAAAATTGAGGTTGAGGTCAAAGTGCTCGCGCAGGTAGCTGACCACCTCGTCGCCTTCGCCAAGGCGCAGCAGTCCGTTATCCACAAAGATGCAGTGCAGGCGCTTGCCGATGGCCTTGTTGAGCAGCACGGCCACCACGGTGGAATCAATGCCCCCCGAAAGCGCGCAGACCACATGGCGGTCGCCCACCTGCTCGGCCATTTCGGCAACCACGCGCTCCACAAATGAAGACATGGTCCAGTCGGGCTTGATGGCGGCAACCTTGAACAGGAAGTTGCGCAGCATGCGCTCGCCGTCTACGCTGTGGTGCACCTCGGGATGGAACTGCACGGCGTATATCTTGCGGGCTTCGTCGGCCATGGCAGCCACGTCAAGGGTGGGGGTGCGGCCCGTAATGGTAAAGCCTGGCGGAGGTGCAAGCACCTTGTCGCCGTGGCTCATCCACACGCGGCTGGTCGACTTGATGCCATCCCACAAGGGGCAGGCCGCGGTGAGGGTGAGGTCGGAGGGGCCGTACTCGCGCGTGAGCGACTGGGCAAGCTGACCGCCGAGGTTCTGGGCCAGCAGTTGCATGCCGTAGCAGATGCCAAGCACCGGCACGCCGAGATCAAGAAAACCGGGGTCAAGCACCGGGGCGTCGGCTTCGCCCACGCTGGCGGGCCCGCCTGAGAGAATGATGGCGGAGGGCTTCATGGCCGCCACCTGGGCGGCTGTGGTGATGCAGGAATGTATTTCGGAGTAAACCCCGGCTTCGCGCACGCGGCGCGCGATGAGCTGGGTAACCTGTGAGCCGTAGTCAATAATAATGACTTTGCTGGGCATGTGTGTCCTCGCCTGGTGCTGGCCGTGGCCTGTTGCTGTGCGCCGCTTCCGTGCGCCCGGTTGATCGTTAGCCCGATCTTGCGCCTGATCGCTCGTCCGATCGGCTCGATGCCGGGGCTTGTGGGGAAGCGCAACCGCCTTGCCGCTGTCGCGCTTCCCGCAGATGTCGCCGCGAGATGGGGTTTGCCCCCGTCAGGGAACGCCTGCCCTGGGTGCGCTTTTGCAGCGCGGTGCCAAAAAGCAGGCTCAGTCAATACCGCCGGGGGCTGCAGCCGCTTGTCGCAGTCTGGCCTAGTTCTCGATGCGGTAGTTGGGAGCTTCCTTGGTGATGACAACGTCGTGCACGTGGCTTTCGCGCAGGCCCGCCGGTGAAATCTCGCAGAAGGTAGTGTTTTCAAAAAGGTCGTTCAGGTTATGCGCGCCCACGTAGCCCATGCCCGAGCGCAGGCCGCCCATGAGCTGGTACACGGCTTCCATGACCGGGCCACGGTAGGGCACGCGTCCAACGATGCCTTCGGGCACGAGCTTTTTGCTCTTTTCCTGGAAGTAGCGGTCAGAGCTGCCTTCCTTCATGGCGTCAATGGAGCCCATGCCGCGATATATCTTGTAAGTGCGGCCCTGATACAGAATTGTTTCGCCGGGGCTTTCTTCGGTACCGGCAAAGAGGGAGCCGATCATTACCGAATGCGCACCTACCACGAGGGCCTTGACGATGTCTCCCGAAAACTTGATACCGCCGTCGGCGACGCAACAACGGTCCATTTCGCGCGCGGCGCGGCTGCCTTCCATAACGGCGGTAACCTGCGGCACGCCCACGCCTGCCACGATACGGGTGGTGCAGATGGAGCCGGGTCCGATACCGACCTTGACGGTGTCGGCGCCTGCTTCAAGGATGGCCTTTGCGCCTTCGTAGGTCGCCACGTTGCCTGCCACCAGCTGGCAGTTGGGAAACGCGGTCTTGACCATGCGGATGGCCTTGAGCACGTTGAGCGAGTGCCCGTGCGCAGAGTCGAGCACCAGCACGTCCGCGCCTGCCTCAAGCAGCTGCTCGGAGCGTGATTCGCAGTCGCGGCCAATGCCGATGGCAGCCCCCACGCGCAAGCGGCCGTTGGAGTCTTTGCAGGCGTTGGGGTATTTTTGGACCTTGTCGATGTCCTTCATGGTGATAAGCCCGCGCAGGAGACCCTGGTCGTCAACCACCAGCAGTTTTTCGATGCGGTGCTCGTGCAGGTGACGCTTGGATTCTTCAAGCGAGGTGCCCATGGGCACGGTCACAAGGTTGGTGCTGGTCATCACTTCTGAAACGCGCACCGCTGCGCCGTCCTGCACAAACCGCACGTCGCGGTTGGTCAGAATGCCCACCAGACGGCCATCTTCCACCACTGGCAAACCCGAAACGCGAAAGTCGGACATGAGGTCCAGGGCTTCCTGCACGGTGTTGTTGGGCGAGATGGTTACGGGGTCAAGAATCATGCCGCTTTCGCTCTTCTTGACTTTTTCCACTTCAAGACGTTGGCGGGCAACGGGCATGTTTTTGTGGATAATGCCAATACCGCCCATGCGGGCCATGGAGATGGCCATGGCCGATTCCGTCACGGTGTCCATGGCGGCAGAAAGCAGGGGGATGCGCAGGGGAATTTCGGGGGTGAGCCAGGTGGAGATGTCTACGGCGTCAGGAGTGATGTCCGAAAAGCCGGGGACTAGCAAAATGTCGTCAAAGGTCAGCGCCTTACCGCGATTGGTGAACATGACGTCCTCGTAATTGGCTGTAATAATTCTGAAAATTATAATCCAAAAGACTATCCCCTTGTGCCTCATATGTCAATGAGGGCAGCGCTCGCCAGCCCTTGGGCCACAAGGGGTTGCGGGTGCGCAGGATATTCGTGCCGGTGGCTGTTTCAGCGTAAAAAAAACATGGGCGGTCTGTGTACCGCCGGGGCGCAAACTCCGCAGGGCGGGGTTTGTCATCGTATTCAAGCGTGGTTTTGCGCCCTGGCGCGCGCGGCATGCGCGGCGGGTTGCACCCGTAGGGCAGGGCGCGGTGCGCGTTTCTGCCGTTCAAGGGGTGCTGGCGACCTACAGCTTTTAGCCGATTTTTGCAAGGGGGCTGGCAGCCCTTGAGCGGTGGAGCTTTGCGGGCGGGCCTGTAAAAGCCTCTCGTGCGCGGGCATTCTGCGCGTAAGGCTTGACGTGCTGCCCCAAACAGCCTATGAATCAGCACTTCGACCAACGCGCGGCCCTATTGCGAGTAGCGGCTGCGACAGGGCGGGCGCTACAGCGCCGATTTTTTCGCCGCAGAGGCTGCGGTGCAATGGGGTCTTCATGTTCGAGAGCCTTTCCGACAGACTTTCAGGCGTATTCCGCTCATTCAGCGGGCGCGGCCAGCTTACCGAAGAAAACGTGCAGGCAGGCCTGCGCGAGGTGCGCCTTGCCCTGCTTGAAGCGGACGTCAACTTCAAGGTCGTTAAAGACTTTGTGGAAAGCGTACGCGAAAAATGTCTGGGGCAGGAGGTGCTCAAGGGCGTCAGCCCGGCCCAGCAGGTGGTCAAGATTGTTCACGACGAGCTCGTGCAGCTGCTTGGCGGCGAAACCGCCGGGCTCAACCTGCAGGGGCGCGAGCCTGCGGTCATCATGCTGGTGGGCCTGCAGGGCTCGGGTAAAACCACCTCTGCGGGCAAGATTGCCAATATTCTGCGCAAGCAGAAAATGCGGCCCTATCTTGTGCCCGCCGACGTGTACCGCCCGGCCGCCATTGATCAGCTGACCGTGCTGGCAAAGCAGCTCGACATACCCTGCTACCCCTCCACGGTGGACATGAACCCCGTGGACATCGCCAAGGCCGCGCTTGAAAAGGCCCGCGAAGATCAGGCAACCGTGCTGCTGCTTGATACCGCTGGCCGTCTGCACGTTGATGAGCTGCTCATGCAGGAGCTGGTTGCCATAAAGCAGGCCGTGCAGCCGCAGGAAATTCTGTTTGTGGCCGACGCCATGACCGGTCAGGACGCCGTGACCGTGGCCGAAAGCTTTAACGAGCAGCTTGGCATTACAGGCGTGGTGCTCACCAAGATGGACGGCGATGCGCGCGGCGGTGCTGCTCTCTCCATCCGCTCGGTTACCGGCGCACCCGTCAAGTTTGTGGGCATGGGCGAAAAGCTGTCCGAGATGGAGGTCTTCCATCCCGACCGCATCGCCGGGCGCATACTTGGCATGGGCGACGTGCTCACGTTGGTGGAAAAGGCGCAGAGCACCATCAACGCCGAAGAAGCCGAAGAACTGGCCCTCAAGATGAAGAAGGCCAGCTTTGACCTTGAAGATTTCCGCACCCAGATGCGCCGCATCAAAAAGCTTGGTTCGCTCGACAGCATCCTTAAGATGATTCCTGGTATGGGGGGCCTGCGCGAAAAGCTGGCCGAAGCCAGCGGCGCCATGCCTGAAAAGGAAATGGAGCGCACCGAGGCCATCATTAATTCCATGACCATGGCCGAACGTCGCAACCCCGACATCCTCAACGGCAGCCGCAGGGCGCGTATTGCCAAGGGTTCGGGCGTTACCGTAGCCCAGGTAAACCAGCTTGTGCGCCAGTTTGAGCAGATGCGCCAGATGATGAAAGGCATGATGGGCGGCAAAGGCGCCAAAATGCCCTCCATGCCACGCATGCGCGGCATGCCCCCTGGCATGAACCTGCCCAAGGGGCTTGGCGGTATGGGCGGTATGCCCAACATGGGCGGCATGGGCGGCATGGGTGGTATGCCCGGTATGCCGGGGATGGGTGGAATGCCCGGAATGGAAGGCATGCCCGGAGCGCGCGCTGGCGCGACCAAGGCCGCGCCCAAAAAACGCAAGAAAAAAGAGCGCCCCAAGCGCAAAAAAAAGTAAACAAATTTACGGGGCAAGGAGCGCCGCCACGCGCGGCAGTAAATCTCTTTGCGCCAGGGCTTCCCGCCCTTGCCCTTTCCCGGGCGCAACGCTAACATAACATCAATCAAAGGGAGTTGGACTCATGGCAGTAAAGTTGAAATTGACCCGCCTTGGCAGCAAGAAGCACCCCTTCTACCGTGTGGTGGCCGCTAACGACGAAACCCGCCGCGACGGCCGTCCGCTGGAATTCCTGGGCTACTACAACCCCATGGTCAATCCGGCTGAAGTGAAGCTTGACGCTGGCAAGATTCAGGAATGGCTGGGTCGCGGCGCTGAGCCCACCGACACCGTGCGCGCTCTGATCAAAGAGCACCTGGCCTAGTTTTCGGGCTTTTCTTTGCGGCGGCGCAAGGCCCACGGCAAATCTCTTTCAGGCAAAGCCTGAAGGAGAACTTTGCTGCGGGCTGTTCTTTGGGAAAGCTCAGGCAATATTTTTCCCGGTTCCAACGGACCGGCGGCGGCCTGCTTGCAGGCCCCGTTTGAGTCGTGGACGCGCATGCGCGCCCTGGCTCTCAGGCTGACCCCCCACTGGAGGTACTTATGAAAGCCCTGATAGAATACATTGCCCGGTCCTTGGTGGACAACCCCGAAGATGTGCAGGTCAGCGAGGTTGAAGGCGAACAGACCACGGTTCTTGAGCTCAAGGTCGCCAAAGAGGACCTTGGCAAGGTTATCGGCAAACAGGGGCGCACGGCGAGAGCCATGCGCACCATCCTGAGCGCCGCATCCATCAAGTGCAAAAAACGCACAGTGCTGGAAATTATGGAGTAGCGCCGCGTTTTTTTCCGCTCGTTGCCGCCTTGCGGCGGCAGTGAAGGGAAAAACCGGTTCCGCCTGTTGCACTGTCTGTCGGTGCGGCAACAATCAGCCAGCCGCTCTGCGGCAAAACTGGAAATATGACGGAATCCTGGATTCACATGGGTACGCTGGCGCGGCCCCACGGCATCAAAGGGGAGATCTGCATCGACTGGTATGCGGACTCCCCCTTGCTTTTGGGCATGCCTCTTTGGTTGCAGCGGGGCAAGGATGAACCCCGCAAGGTCAAAATAGCGGCGGTGCGTAGCCACAAGGAGCGCCCCCTGCTGCAGATCGAGGGGGTTGCCGACCGCACGGCGGCCGAGGCCCTGCGCGGCTGCCAGCTGCTCATGCGGCGCGAAGACCTGCCCGAAACCGATGACGACGAGATGTATCTGGAAGACCTGCTTGGCTGCGACGTGCTCTTGCCCGACGGCAGTCGCATAGGCAGGCTCGACCATTTTGAATACCCGGCTGACCTTGAAATGTGGGTCATCATGACCGACGACGACAAGGAAGTGCTCTTTCCCGCCCGGCCGGAGTTTATCGCGGGCTTTGACATGGACGGCCCTGCTGTGGTCATTGACCCGCCAGAGGGGCTGCTGGACATCTACCTTGCCGAGGGCAAGTAGGGCCCGGCTGAGCTACAGGCCTGGCTGATCCGCCTGGCAGGTCCGTCTGGCCTGGCCCACATGGCTGGCCCGCTTGGCTGGTCAGGCCAGGCAACCACAAATTTTGCCCGCCCCTGGCGGCTGGCGAGACAGTACACGCGGTTTGCGCGCGTGGCGGATATGGGGAGAAGCTTTCAGCCGAAGGTTTCTCCCCTGAAACTATTGCGCGGTCCACTGGCGCAAATCGTCGCCGGTACAGACCGGAACAATCGCACAACAGACAGGACAAACCATGCCGGAATTGCCGGAAGTTGAAACCGTTGCCCGCACCCTGCTGCCTCATGTGCAGGGCTGCGTCATCACCGGGGCGCGGCTGCTGCGCGATTCGAGCCTGCATCCCCTGAGCTTGCGGCCAGAGGATTTGCAGGGCTGCGTCATTACCGGCGTGGGCAGGCGGGGCAAGCTGCTGCTGCTTGAGCTGGACGCGGCGCAGGCGGTGAATGAAGGCGTGCGGGGCGCGACCGGCCTGCGGCTGGCGGTGCATCTGCGCATGACTGGCAGGCTCATGACCCACGAGGCCCATGCCGAGCCGGGGCCGCACACGCGTTGCGTGTTTGCGCTGCAAAGCGCTGGGGGCGAGGCTCGCTGTCCTGTTTTTTGATGATGTGCGTGCTTTTGGCGTGTTGCTGGCGGGTACGCCGCAAACCATGCAGCGTTGGGACTTCTGGCGCGAGCTTGGGCCAGAGCCGCTGGAACTGACCGAAGCCGCCTTCAGCGCCCGCCTCGACGGTAAAAATTCGGCCATCAAGGCCGTGTTGCTGGACCAGAAAGTGCTGGCGGGCGTGGGCAATATTTATGCGGACGAAAGCCTGTTTGCCGCAGGCATTGACCCGCGCCGCAAGGCGGCCTCCCTCTCGACGGCGCAGCGGGGCCGTCTGTTGCGCAGCCTCAAGGATGTCTTGCTGCTGTCCATCTCGCAGTGCGGCAGCTCCATACGCGATTACCGCGACGCCAACGGCAACGTGGGGGCGTTTCAGAAC
>Ga0268359_10953_pt1 | contig 14705 bp, 17 predicted proteins | sample BioMet11_FD_194416 | JGI IMG/M metagenome (GOLD analysis project Ga0268359, IMG submission 194416) | Sewage microbial communities from Oakland, California, United States - Biofuel 11 (PacBio Assembly) | ecosystem: Engineered > Wastewater > Sewage > Unclassified | place: USA: California | collected...
CATCGCGCCCAAAATCGGCACCATCGACCAGTCCGCCGCCACCGGCAAAACCCAAAGCGCCCACGAACTCGCGCCCCGCTCCTCGATCCGGCCACCACCAACACCGACAAGGCCTCCCTGGCCATGGCCGCGATCAATTCCTGCTGCCCCCTCGGGCAGGAAAGCGACCTGCACGGGACAGGGAATCTGCTGCTCAGGATCGGCAAAGGCAAAAAGTGGCGGTCATCGGCCATTTCCCCTTTGTCACGGCTCTGCGCAAGGTCTGCGACACCTGCTGGGTGCTGGAAAAACGGCCCCAACCCGGCGACGTGGAGGCGAGCGAAGCCCCGAACATCCTGCCCCAGGCCGATGTGGTCGCCCTGACCGGCACCACACTTTTAACGGCACCCTGGCCGACCCTGCTCAACCTCTGCCGCGCGGACGCCACCGTCGTCATGGTCGGACCGACCACGCCCTATGCCCCGTCGCTGTTCACCTGTGGCATCGACATTCTGGCCGGCTGCGACGTGGTGGACCCTAATCAGGCCCTGGACGGCATCCTGGGCGGCAAATGCTTCAAAGGACTCGAAGCACCCGCCAGACCGCCTGGGCACGGCCCGGGCTGGCGGTCTAGGTGCAGGGGTAAGGGGAAGGAAGGGGAAAGAAACGCCTCCGGCAGCCAGGAGGGGCCGAGGGCCCCTCCTGGACCACCCCTAAGGGGGATAAAAAAGAAATTATTGCGGGAATAGGGAAGGATATTCGCGGGGGTTGAGGCCGAAAAGGACAGAAGACCTCGTAGGGAATGGTGCCCCACCACTCGGCCAGATCGTCGGCCGTGATCGCCTCGGCCCCCTGGCCACCCAGAAGATAAATCTCGTCTCCCGGCGCCACGTCGGGAAGACCCGACACATCCACGGCCGTAAGCTGCATGCACACCCGGCCCAAAATCGGCACCCGCCGGCCGGAAATCCACATAAAGCCCGTATTGGACAGCCCCCGACTGTAGGCGTCGGCATAGCCGGCCGCCACGATGGCCACCCGCCGATCCCGATCGGCCACGTAAGGTCCGGCCGTAGCTGATGGAACTGCCGCGCGGCAGATCGTGCACGGACACGATGCGCGTGACCGTCTCCATGGCTGGGATCAGTCCCTGGCCTAGGGCTCCTTGGCCGTGCCCCGGAAGGGGTTGATGCCGTAGAAGCGCGATGCCGGCCCGCTTTAGCCTGCCAGCCATAGCGCTCGTGGGCCAGGATGCCGGCCGAATTGCACAGCGTGGCCTCGAACTTGGAACCCGGCCCGGGTCAGGGCCTGGCAGAAGGTGGCGAACCGGGAGCCCTGCTCGTCCACGAAATCAAAAGAATTGGGATCGTCGGCCGTGGCCAGATGCGAAGGCCACGAACCGCACCGTGAGGCCGGGAATGGCCTTAAGACGCGCGATCAGGCGCTCGATGTCCGACTCCACGAACCCGAGCCGCGCCATGCCCGTGTCGCATTTGACGGCGAATGCCGAAGGACCGGCCGGTCTTGGCGGACAGGGCGGCCAACCGGTCGAGCTGGCCGAAAGTCGTGGATGAACGGCACGAGATCGTTGGCCAAAACGAGTTCGTCGTCCTCGGGCAAAACCGGGCCCACCAGCGAAAGGATGGTGGCCTCGGGTTCGCCTTGGCGCAGCGCCGCGCCTTCGGCCACCGAACCGATGGCAAAGGTGTCGGCTCCAGGCCGCGGCCAGTCCCCGAGCCACGGGAAGCAAGCCATGTCCGTAGGCATCGGCCTTGATGACGGGAATGATAGTGGCCGCCGTGGCGGCACAGCAGCTTGTAATTGGCGACAATGGCCCCGACGCGCACCCGGGTCCGCAGATAGTTGTGGGCGATGGTCATGGGAAACCTCCGACTTGGGCGACTTCATGTCATGTGCCCGCTCGGCTTCCTACGCCCCTGGCCGCCACATTTCCAGTCTTTCGCGCCACTGGCCCGGCGGACCGGGTTCGCGTACACTCCCCCCATGACCGAAACCATGCGCCATCCGCACCATTCAGGGTGCTGCCCCCGGAACTGCAAAACCAGATCGCCGCCGGCGAAGTCGTGGAACGTCCGGCCAGCGTGCTCAAGGAACTGGTCGAAAACAGCCTCGACGCCGGCGCTCACGCGCGTCGAGTGGCCATCGAAGGCGGCGGCCGCACCTGCCCTTGTCGTCACCTGACGACGGCTGGGGCATGACGCCCGAGGAATTGCCCCTGGCCGTCACGCGCCATGCCACGAGCAAAATAAATTCCATGGACGAGCTGGCCGGTATCGCGAGCTTTACGGCTTTCGTCGGCGAGGCCTTGCCGAGCATCGCCTCGGTGTCGGACTGCATCCTCACCTCCAAGCACGAGGCCTTTGACGAGGGCGCGTTCCTGCATGTCCAGGCCGGCCGGATCACGGATCGCGGTCCGGCGGTCCTGGCCAAGGGCACGCGCATCGAGGTGCGCGACCTGTTCGCGGCCGTGACCGGCCCGGCTCAAATTTCTCAAATCCGAGGCCACGGAAACCCGGCGGGCCACGGAGATTTTCGGTCCGGGCCGCCCTGGCCCGTTGCGATGTGGCCATGAAACTGGCCGTGAACGGCCGCACGGTCCTGCGTTTTCCGGCCGGCCAGAGCCTGATCGCCCGGCTGTCCGGCCTGTGGCCCCCGGCCGTGACCGACGACCTGTTCGAGCTGGATTATGCCGTAGGGCCGGTCAAGGTCTGCGGCCTGCTCGGCAAGCCGCTCAAGGCCCAGGCCAAGGCCGACCGCATGCTGTTTTACGTCAACGGCCGGGCCGTGCTTGACCGGGTGCTTTTGTCCGCCGTGCGCGAGGCCTACAAGGGCCGGCTGCCTTTCGCGGGAATATCCGCAGGCCGTGAATTTTCGTGACGGTGCCGCCCGAGGATGTGGACGTCAACGTGCATCCGGCCAAGACCGAGGTGCGCTTCCGGGACGAACAGGGCGTTTTTCTGGCCCTGCGTCGGGCGGTTGGCCAGGCCCTGGACAAGGCGCTCGTGCTGCGCACGGTGCCGGCGCCCGAACCCTGGGTCAAGCAGGACGGCGAGCCGCCCAAATTCCCATCGCGACAGGATTTCCTGGCCGATCTGGCCCGCAACGACGCGCCCTCGCCGGACGAGACCACGCCCTCCCCGCCGCCTATGGAGCGGCTTTTTCCGGACCATGGCCCGCCCCCACCGTCTGAGGATCTCGTCGAGGAGCCCGGGGAGGACGCCTTGTCCATTCCGTCCCTGCCGCCTCGCACCGGCCTGCGCCACCCGGACCCGCCGGCCGTGGCCCGCTATGCCAGCGCTGAAACGTCCGCCATAAGCCCGCCCGTGCCAACGCCCGAACCGGTCCTGCGCTCCCGCGCGCCCGAGGAGATCGAGACCCTGCCGCCCCATGTGCGCTATCTGGGTCAATTTTCCGACACCTACCTGCTCGTCGATCTCGGCCGGGAACTCGTGCTTCTGGACCAGCACGCGGCCCATGAGCGGGTGATCTACGCGGCCATGGAAGCGCGCGGCAGCCGGGGCGACAGCCGGCCCCTCGGGCATTCCGGTGGAAATGCCCCTGCACGCCTCGGAACAGGCCCGCCTGCAAAGCCTGTTCGGCGAGCTGCGCAAGATCGGCTTTGTCCTGGAGACGCCGCGTCCGGGAGTGGTCGTCATGACTGGCGCGCCCCCGGGGCTCAGCGTGGGCCAGGCCAAGGACTACCTGTCCGCGGCCGTGTCCGGCCAGTCCAAGACCCTGCGCGACCTGTGGATACTCATGAGCTGCAAGACGGCCATCAAGGCCGGCACTAGGCTGACCGACGACGAGGCCGTGGCCCTGCTCGCCCAATGGAACAAGGTCCCCGAACGCGACTACTGCCCCCACGGCCGGCCGGTGACCGTTCGCTTCACCGAGCGCGAATTGGAGAAGATGTTCAAGAGGAAGAAGTAAGAGAGAGAAGAAAAGATGCCTCCGGCAGCCGCCGATGCCATCCAAAAATCAGACGCCCAGCCTGATTCTTGATACAACTCAGGTAGCCCGGCAGCGCTGCCATCGGGCTATCTGGTGGATGATTGCGCTCTACTTGCTAACGGCGCCGTTGCGGTATTATGAATATAGTATCTATTGTTACTTACCACCGACATGCTATCATTGGGGACCATCCCTCTTGATCATGTTGACGTTGCTCATAGAGACATACAGCCTCTATTTAGCGCTTCGATATTTTCGTCTCCCATTATTTCAAAGCTTTTACCCGTTGATTGTCGTTATCATTGCCCATTACACATTTAGCATAACAAATCCAAATAAATTAATTTACAATCATATCATTCGCTGTTTTACAAACAACGAGAACATGTTGTCCAAGCCTATTGTGCTCAAAAACTTAAACTAACAAAACGATATAGCGAGCATAGCTTCGATCTGCCGCTGCACTGGAGACATCTTGCCGTCGCCGATGGTATTGTCGAAATCAGCTGTGACCAAAATCGGCAGACAGGGCTTTTTCTCACATGGCGGGGAATTCTCGACTCCTGGCAGGGGCTCTTGTACCAATCCGACGGACTCTTTCCAGACGCCCCTGACATCACGGAGGCTCATGCAATTACGAAAATAGACAAGAATTGGTATTTTATTGATCATTCACAAAAAAATCACTCGAGCGCATCTCCTGGCAATAGGTAACGCCACCACAGTACGCAAGCCTTCTCGCTGCACATGGCAGATAGAATCATTTTATTTTTTCCCCGCGAATTATAGATATCGATCCGTAGCAGCCAGATACTGGCGCACGTAATCGGCCACGCCATCCTCCAGGGAGTGAAAACGTCGTGTCGTAGCCGGTTCCGCGGAGTCGCGCCATTTTCGCCTCGGTGAAATACTGGTACTTGCCGCGAAGCGTCCCAGGCATATCCACGTAGTCAACAGCCGGTTCGCGGTCCATGGCCGCGAAACACCGCCGCCGCCAAGTCGTTCCAGGTCCGGGCCACCCCGGCTCCGACATTGAAAATGCCGTTCACCTCGGGGTGATCGAGCAGCCAGAGCATCACCGCTACCGCGTCCTTGACGTAGAGGAAATCCCGCTGCTGCCCCCCGTCCGGATATTCGGGTCGGTAGGACTTGAAGAGCTTGAGCCGGCCGGTTTCACGGATCTGCTTGAAGGCCTTGCACACCACCGAGCGCATGTCGCCCTTGTGGTATTCATTGGGACCGTAGATGTTGAAGAACTTGAGGCTGGCAAGCTCGCCGAGCAAGCCCTCCCGACGCGCCCAGAGATCGAAGAGGTGCTTGGAATAGCCGTACATGTTGAGCGGCTTGAGGGCATCGAGGCCATCCGGGTCGTCGTCGAAACCGGCCGAGCCATCGCCGTAGGTCGCGGCCGAGGACGCGACCACGAACCGCGCCCCATGCGCCAGGGCGAACCGGGCCACGGCCCGGGCATAGCCGAAATTGTTACGCATGAGATACTCGGCATCGGTCTCGGTGGTGGAAGAGCAGGCGCCCAGATGCACGATCGCCTCGATGGTGCCGAAAGGATTGTCCCCACCCGTCACGGCCGCCAGAAAGGCATCCTTGTGCAGGTAGTCGCGGTAGCGGCGATTGACGCAATTTTTCCATTTTTCGCCGCTGCCGAGGTTGTCCACGACCAAAATGTCATCCCGCCCGGCCTCATTGAGCCCCCACAACAGGGCACTGCCCAAAATCCGGCCCCGCCGGTCACGATCAGCATGGCGGCCTCCCTTGCCAAGCTTGTCGAAATTGGCCAAAAGAACTATTTTCCGATCACGACGATGCCGGGATCGACAGCCTGATCCTGGCTGAAACAGGTCGGCATTTCAGTCACATGCCCCCCTCCCCCCGTCAAGGGGGTCCGGGGGGGATTATCCCCCCCCGGCGGGGTCCAGGGGCCGTTCCCCTGGCGGAGAACCTATCCATGCTCGCCATTCTCGACTACAAGGCCGGAAACCAGACCAGCGTGCGGCGCGCCCTGGACCATCTGGGCATTCCCTGCCGCATCACCGCCGATCCGGCCGTCATCGCGGACGCCTCGGGCATCATCTTTCCGGGGGTCGGCGCCGCCGGCCAGGCCATGCACGAAGCTCACCAGCACCGGGCTCGATAAACTCCTCGCCGCCCAGGTCGCGGCCGGCAAGCCCCTGCTCGGCATCTGCGTGGGTTGCCAGATCCTGCTCGACTACAGCCCGGAAACGACACCAAGGCCCTGGGCATCATCCCCGGCGCGTGTGCCATGTTCAGCCCGGACCTCACCGACGAGAACGGCCAGCCTATCCGCATCCCGCACATGGGCTGGAACAGGGTGACCCTCCAAGCCCCCTGCCCGCTGTTCGACGGCATCGAGCCCGAGGCGGAATTCTACTTCGTCCACAGCTACTATCCGGTGCCCAAACCCGAATACGTCATCGGCGTGACGACCTACGGCCTGCCGTTTTGCTCCCTGCATGGCCGCACAGGACTTTGGGCCGTGCAGTTCCACCCGGAAAAAAGCGGCCGGCCGGGCCTCACCTTACTGCGCAATTTCGCCGCCTACTGCCAGGAGGCCAAGTAGCCATGCTGTCCAAACGCGTCATTCCCTGCCTGGACGTCCGCAACGGCAAGCTCACCAAGGGCATCAAGTTCAAGGGCAACGTGGACATCGGCGATCCGGTGGAAACGGCCCGCATCTATTACGAGGAAGGGGCGGACGAACTCGTCTTCTACGACATCACGGCCTCCAGCGAAGGCCGGGGCATCATGCTCGACGTGGTGGATAAGGTGGCGAGCCAGATCTTCATCCCCTTTTCCGTGGGTGGCGGCATTTCCACGGTGGAGGACATGCGGGCGGTGTTGCTCGCCGGCGCCGAAAAGATCTCGGTCAACTCGGCGGCGGTGAAAAACCCGGACATCATCAGCCAAGGCGCGGCCGCCTTCGGCTCCCAGTGCGTGGTCGTGGGCATGGACGTCAAAAAGGTGGACGTGTCCGAAAAAATCCCTTCCGGCTACGAAATCGTCATCCACGGCGGGCGCAAGTACATGGGTCTGGATGCCCTCCAGTGGGCCAAGACCGTGGAACGGCTCGGCGCCGGCGAGATCTGCCTCAACTCCATCGACGCCGACGGCGCCAAGACCGGCTACGAACTGACGCTCACCCGGATGATCGCCGAGGCCGTGACCATCCCGGTCATCGCCTCGGGCGGAGCCGGCAATCCCGAACACATGGCCGACGCCGTGACCAAGGGCAAGGCTTCGGCGGCGCTGATCGCCTCCATCGTGCACTACGGCGAATACTCCATCCGCCAGTGCAAGGAGCACATGGCCGCCCGGGGGGTCAAGGTCAGAAGCATCTGGTAAGGAGCGCGCCCCGGTCGCAGGGGCACAGCACCCACCCCCTTCCAGCCACAGCAAAAGGCCGCCCTCCATACGGAGAGCGGCCTTTTTCATGTCCGTAGCGTCGTCGGATCAGGCCTTGGCCAGATTGGACTTGTTGGATACGGGCGTGGCGCCGGCCCGGGGCTTGAGCCCGGAGCCAAAGTCCAGCAGGATCGGACTGGCCACGAAGATCGAGGAATAGGTGCCGGCCAGAATGCCGATGAGCATGGCCAGAGCGAAGTCGTGGATGACCGAGCCGCCGAAGAAATACAGGCAAGCCACGGTCAGCAAGGTGGTGCCGGCGGTCAGGATCGTACGCGACAAGGTCTCGTTGACGCTCTTATTGATCATCTGGTCCAGGGGCTCGTTCTTGGATCTGCCGCGTAGGTGTTCGCGGATACGGTCGTAGACGATAATGGTATCGTTGAGCGAGTAGCCGAGGATGGTCAGGAGCGCGGCCACGATGGTGAGGTCGAACTCCTTGTCGAGCAAGGAAAAGATACCGATGGTGACAAGTACGTCGTGGAGATCCGCCACCACCGCGCCCAGGGCGAACTTGAGCTTCATGACAAAGCACAAGGCCAAGGTGATGCACATGGCGGCCACGATGAGCCAGGTAGTGGAGGCGCCCACGAGCTTGAGCACGTAGATGCCGCCGGAGAGTCCTGTCGCCATGATGCCGGCCGCCATCCAGCGTTGCTCGAACCGGCCGGAATATAGATGGCGATCAAAAGCACCGAATAGAAGATGGCTTCCAGCGCCTTACCGCGCAGGTCGGCGCCCACCTTCGGTCCCACCATCTCCAGACGCTGGACGCTGAAGCCCGAATCGGGGAACTGGGTGGCCAGGACCTTGTCCACGGCAGCCCGCAAAGACTCCTGGGCCCCCTTGTGTTCCGAAGCCCGGGCCAGGTATTCGTGGTTGCCTTCCTGGCCGAAGCGCTGCACGACCACGTTCTCAAGGCCGGCCTCTTCCATGGCCTTGGTCAGGGCCGGCACATCCATGTCCTTGGCGAAACGGATCTGGATGGACAGGCCTCCGGCGAAATCCACGCCGTAACGCGGTCCGCCCTTGACGACCAGAGAAACCAGCCCGGCCACGATGACCACGGCCGAAATGAGATAAGCGAGTTTCCGGTATTTCAGGAAATTAAAATGCGTACCGGGCTTGATCAGCTCCAGAACCATCGGTTCCCCCTATGGATTGCTGCTGGGATGGCGGGTAGTTGGACATATCGGGCACGCCGGCGTTTCGCTGCCGCGCAAGGCGGTGCACCTTCCGACAAACTCACCTGCCTTGTCAAGCCCGGGAGCCGGTTACCGGCCGCCGAGGCATTTCTTGCCAACCCCGAGGGCGAACACTGTCTCCGGTCCCTGCCGTTGTCCGGTCCGGATCGCCCCGCCTGGGTTTACTGCACGTCACGCAACGGTTTCTCGGCCGTCCCGCTCCCCCGTCTGTCCGCCCACAAGGACGAAAGACCCGGCTGGCCATGTCGGGCAAGGGGCTTATGCCGCGAAAGTTCTCCTCCCGCGAGCGCAACGGCTCGGGATCGAGCCGTTCCCGGCTCGCGTCATGGCCGAAAAAGGCCCGGCAGAAAATGGACACTGCCCGAGGCACACAACTCACTGCCCCGTGGCGCATAACAAGGCAAACAGCGCCACGAAGCACAACAAACGCAACATCGAACTCATCCGTTCTCCTCCACGCGCCCAGCGCGTGGCCCAACCGGGTCACCGGCAAACCGGCACCCGCTTCCAGAGAGCCCTCGCGGGGGCCTCTCCCAAGCGTGTTTCCGTGGTTGCGAGAAAACGGGCATTAACCAGTCTCATGGCCAAGTCAGGGAACCTCAGCGCATGAATTTGAGAAACGGGCTATCCGGGGTCAAAAACACCCGGGTTTTTGCGCCATCGCCTTGTGATAGGCTTCCAAGCTTCTGGTAAAGGCAAAAAATTCAGGAGACTTGGACACGGCCTCCGCCCAGACGGACGCGGCCTCGGCATCGCCCTGGCCCCGCAGCACCTGGGCCTGGCGTTCGGCTTCGGCCAAAAGCACGGCCCGGTCCTTGTCCGCGCCGGACTTGATCTTTTCCATCTCTTCCAGGCCTTCGGACCGATAGAGTTTGGCTTGGCGTTCCCGCTCGGCCCGCATGCGGCTGTAGATGGCCTGGGCGTTTTCCGGCGGCAGATCCGTCCGTTTGATGCGCACGTCCACAACGGCAATGCCGTACGGCGTCAGCAACTCGGTGGATTTCCGGGTCACCTCGTCCATGATGGTCGCCCGCTTCTCTGCGACCACGTCGTGGAGGGTATACTGGCCCAGGGCCACCCGCAACTCGGCGTAAATGATGTCGTCGAGCCTGGCCTGGGCCCGGCGGACCGTACGCAAGGTCCGATAAAACTGCAGCGGATCGGTGATGCGCCATTTGGCGTAGTTGTCCACCACCATGTTTTTCTTGTCCGAGGTCAGAATCTCGGCCGCCTTGGCGTCGTATTCGAGCAACCGGGCATCGACGAAGATCGCGTTCTGAATGAAGGGGATCTTGGCATGCAGCCCCGGTTCCAGGACGCCATCCAAGGGCTTGCCGAGTTGGAGCACAATGGCCCGCTCGGTCTGGTCCACGACGAAAAAGGTCTGGGAGGCGGCCACGATGAGGCAAAACGCCACCACCGCAGGCAACAATGGTGGAAGTCTTCACTGGTTGGCCCCCTTGACCTTGGCCGGTTCCGGACGCTTGGCCGCGCCCTGGGAGGCCTCAACGGCGCGCCCGGCAGGGTGGACCGCTTCCAGGGGCAGGTAAGGAACGACCTGCTTGGCCGCCTCCTCGCTCATGATGATCTTTTCGACCTCCGGATTGGCCAGAATCGCTTCCATCCCCTCAATATACAGGCGCTCGCGGGTCACGTCCTTGGCCTTGTCGTATTCCGCGCGCAGGGCCGAAAACCGGTCGGCGCCGCCCTTGGCCCGCCGGCTGACCTGTTCCTTGTACGCCGCGGCCTCGTTTAAGATGGCGGCGGAACGGCCCCGGGCCTTGGGCACGATATCGTTGGCATAGGCCTCGGCCTCGTTGACGAACCGGATCTTGTCTTCCCGGGCGCTGGCCACGTCCTTGAAGGCATCCACCACCGCCTTGGGCGGATGCACGTCCTGGAGCTGCACGGCCACAACCTCGATGCCGCAGTCGTAGCGGTTGAGCATGGATTGCAACAAGGCCTTGGTGTCGGCCTGGACCTTGAGCTTGCCCGAGGTCAGGACCGAATCGATGCGGGAATTGCCGATGACCTCGCGCATGGCAGCTTCGGCCGCACTCTTGAGGGTCTCGTCCGGCCGCTCGATGTGGAAGAGATAATCCACAGGATTACCAATCTGATACTGGACGATGAACTGCACATCCACGATGTTCTCATCGCCCGTGAGCATGAGCGATTCCTCGTTCACCGGCCGGTATTGCATGGCCGAGCCGTCCCGACCGTAGCCGGAACGAAAACCGACCTCCACACGCCGCACTTGCGAAACTTTCGGGGTCTTTACGGACTCGAAGGGAAACGGTAAATGATAGTGCGGCCCAGGACCCGTCGTGGCGACGTAGGCGCCGAAGCGCTGCACGACACCGGCTTCGTCGGGTTCCACGATATAGATGCCGCTGGCGATCCAGATCAGAAGGAGAAGTCCGATGACGATTTTTGGCCCGCCCGGCAACCGCCCCCGCAAGGAAGGCAGCCACTTGCCCCAGTCTTCGCCCCGGTTCACGGGATCGGGCGTCGGCGATCCCTGGCGGCGTTTTTGCTCCGAAAGCTTGTCCCAATCCCAGTTCATCCTTGGCGGCATAGGAGAGATGTCGCTGAAGGTCAAGGGATTGCCAACCCTTGCCCCCTTCGGCCAGGAGGTGGCATGAAGCCTGTTTCCCCCGAAATTTTCCGTGCCTATGATGTCAGGGGCCTTGTGGATGTGGATTTCGACCCCGACTGGGTGGAGGAATTCGGCCGGGCGTGCGGGACGTATTTCGCGCGTAGCGGCTATCGGCAGGTCGTGATCGGCCACGACTGCCGGCTGTCCTCTCCCGAGTACCAGGCCCGGCTGGCCGCCGGCCTGGCCGGGACGGGCTGCGACGTGACCTGCCTTGGCATGGTGCCGACGCCGGTCGGCTATTTCGCGGTCAAGGCCCTGGGCCGTCGGGCCGGGGTCATCATCACGGCCAGCCACAATCCGCCCCAATTCAACGGCTTCAAGGTCTGGAGCGGCGAAACCACCATCCACACCGAGGCCCTCCAGGAACTGCGCGCCATCATGGCGGCTCGTGACTTTCCCTCCGGCCAGGGCCTGGTGTGCACCTTCGATCCCAAGCCCGCCTACGTCGAACATCTGGTGGACCAGGCCCGCGTGGCCCGACGGCTGAAAATCGTGGTGGACGGCGGCAACGGGGCCGGCGGGTTGTTGTGCGCCGAGGTGCTGCGCCAGGCCGGGGCCACGGTCATTCCGCTGTACTGCGAGCCCGACGGCCGTTTCCCCAACCACCATCCCGATCCGACCCTGCCGGAAAACGTGGCCGACCTGGCCCGACGCGTGGTGGACGAAGGGGCGGATTGCGGCGTGGGGCTCGACGGCGACGCCGACCGGCTCGGCGTGGTGGACGAACACGGCACCCTGCTCTACGGCGATCAGGTGCTGGCCCTGCTCGCCCGGTCCGTGCTGGCCAGCCATCCCGGAGCCACGGTCATCGGCGAAGTCAAATGCAGCCATCTGCTGTTCGATGACATCGCCGCCCATGGCGGGGTCCCGATCATGGCCGCCGCCGGCCATTCCCTGATCAAGGCCCGCATGCGCGAAACCGGCGCGGTCCTGGCCGGCGAAATGAGCGGCCATCTCTTTTTCGCCGACCGCTATTTCGGCTTCGACGATGCCATCTACGCGGCCCTGCGCCTGGCCGAGATTCTGGCCGCGACGGACCGACCGCTGTCCACCCTGCTTGACGACTGGCCCAAAACCGCCACCACCCCGGAAATCCGGGTGGACTGCCCGGATGCGATCAAATTCCAGGTCGTGGACACGGCCAAGGCCTTTTTTCGGGACCGCTACCCCATAGTCGACGTGGACGGCATCCGGCTGACCTTCCCAGACGGCTGGGCCCTGGTGCGGGCCTCCAACACCCAGCCGGCCCTGGTGCTGCGTTTCGAAGCCGATACGCCGCAACGCCTGGACGCGCTGCGTGCGCTGGTCGAGACACCTGTCCGGGAATGGATCGCCCAATTGCTGTCCTAGCCGCCATACGCTTGGGAGGTATCATGCTGCGCATCCTCGTTGTCGCCTTGCTTCTGGTGCTGTTGCCGCACCCCGTGCCGGCGGCCGACTTCCGGCCCAACGAGCCCCTGGGCGAGCTGTTGTCCAAGACCAAAAGCCTGTCCATGCCCAACAATGCCGGCGGCAAGAACATCCTCGAAAACAGCTGTCTGAACAAAAAAGACTTCTCCATGACCGCCTCCGAGGAGTTTCTCGAACACTGCGACCACCCGCGGCACGACCCAGTTCGTGACCAAATACGGTCCCCGCCACCACCGGCCAGGCGCCCGGCGGCAAGACCGTCCTGGAATACTTCCTGCGCTTCAAGGAAAACTACTATCACGTGCGCCATTTTCTCGCGTTGCAGCGAAGGCAAGACCGAGCGTTTCGCCATCGTGGAATTGCGTGGCCAGAACGCAACCCGACTTCATGCCCGGCGGCCCCCCCCCCTGGCGATACGTCACGGCGGCCCGGGTGGTCCGGGAGGCCGGCGTCCCTAACCCGCGCCCAGAAAGCAAAGAGCATGGCACGCTAAGGGCGGTGCCCTTTGACCGCGCAAGGCCCCACGCCCGCACATCCCCCTCCTTCCCAACAAAAAAAGCACGGGCGCCCCGAGGACGCCCGTGCCTGAAAACCCTGCTAAATCCTTGCCGCTACCGGCGTTAGAAGCGCTCGAAATCGTCGTCCTTGACGTCGGCATCCAGGGTGATGCCAACCCCGCCCTTGTTGACCACGAGAGCGACGCTGCCGCCGGTCGCGGGGCCGGACGCGACACCATGGCAACTGGGCAGGGCCTTGGGCTCGACGTACTGGCGATGGGGCAACGCCGGGCCACCCCGGAAAAAACGCCATGGTGCTTTGGAGCTGTTCGGCCTGGCTCGACAACTCTTCCGAGGTGGAGGCCATTTCTCGTAGGCCGAGGCGTTTTGCTGCACCACCTGGTCGAGCTGCTGGATGGCCTTGTTGATCTGGCTCGCACCGGAATTCTGTTCCTGGCTGGCGGCGGCGATCTCCTGCACGAGATGCGGTCGTGCGCTGGATGTCAGGCACCATCTTGGTCAGCATGGAACCGGCCTGTCGGCCACCTGACACTCGAGGCGGACAGTTCGGAGATCTCGGCCGCGGCCGAACCGCTGCGTTCGGCGAGCTTTCTGACCTCGGCGGCCACCACGGCAAAGCCCTTGCCGTGTTCGCCGGCCCGGGCCGCCTCGATGGCGGCGTTGAGGGCCAGCAAGTTGGTCTGGCGGGCGATTTCCTCGATGATGGAGATCTTCTCGGCGATGTTTTTCATAGCCGCCACGGCCGAAATCACGGCCTCCCCGCCCTGGCGGGCGTCCTGGGCGGCCTTGACGGCAATGGACTGGGTCTGCTGGGCATTTTCGGCGTTCTGCTTGATGTTCGAGCTCATCTGCTCCATGGAGGATGAGATTTCCTCCACACTGGCAGCCTGTTCCGTGGCGCCCTGGGACATGTTCTGGGCCGAGGCCGACAATTCTTCCGAGCCCGAGGCCACGTTTTCCGAGGCCGACTGCACCTCGGCCACCACATCCCGCAGCTTGCCCACCATTTCGTTGAGCGAAGCGGCCAGCACGCCGATCTCATCCTTTTGGTTGATGTCGAGGGTCCGCGTGAAATCACCCTCGGCCATCCCCTTGGCAAACGCCACACCCTTGATGACCGGCCGGTGATGGCTTTGGTCAGGAAAAAGGCGATACCGATGCCGAGAAGCAAGGCCACGCCCAGACCGCCGATCATGACCGTCGAGGCCGAGGACAAGCTGGTGACCGCGCCATTGGCCACATCCTGGGTGGCGCCCATGCCCGCCCGGGCCGTGTCGGCAGCGGCCTGCTGCACGGCATTGGCCGCATCGATCCGCTTGGCATTGATTTCCTGAATGGCCTTGAAGTTATCCAAGACATCAATCAGGGCCTGGCGATACTTCTGGGAGGCCTCGCGAATACCGGTCAACTGGCGCAGGTTGATCTCTTCGCGGGTCTTGGTCCGAATGGCTTCCACGGCCTGGTCCAGGGTCGTGAAATTTTTAATAGCCTCTTCGATCTGGTGCGGATCCCGGTTGAGCTGGC
>Ga0268359_13141_pt1 | contig 14672 bp, 14 predicted proteins | sample BioMet11_FD_194416 | JGI IMG/M metagenome (GOLD analysis project Ga0268359, IMG submission 194416) | Sewage microbial communities from Oakland, California, United States - Biofuel 11 (PacBio Assembly) | ecosystem: Engineered > Wastewater > Sewage > Unclassified | place: USA: California | collected...
GTCCATCAGCGCAAAGAACAGACAGCTGGATGAACTCATTCAGGCTATTCAGGAAAAATATGAAAAGGAGCTTTCGGCGGCTGATACGGATACGTTGAACAACGAAAGACAGATCGGCTTGGCTATCCAGGCAGAGAAATCCATGCAGGATGTCGTCGATTCACTGAAACAGGGCGTTGAGCTCGACCTCGTGACGATTGATCTGGAAAATGCATGGTTTGCCTTAAGAGAAATTACTGGCAAGAGCGGCAAGGAAGATCTGCTTGATGAAATCTTCTCCCGTTTCTGTCTGGGGAAGTAATATGGAAAAGATGTATTTTGTGGACAGCCATGCACATATCATGGACAAGGATTTTGCACAGGATCTTGACGAAGTGATCAAAAGAACAGAAGAAAAGCACGTTGACCGCATCATGATCATTGCACTTTCGATAGAAACAGCAGAAAAGGCAGTTGCGTTCGCGGTACAGGACAGAAATAAGTATAAAGTAGCTGCAGGCATCTTCCCGGAAGACGTCAAAGAAGTGACCGAAGCGTCCTGGAATGCCTTTGTCAAAACTGGCTGAACAGCCTGAAATTGATGTCATTGGTGAAATTGGACTGGACTACTATTGGGAAAAAGATCCAGAAGTCCGTGCCAGACAGAGAGAACTTTTCATCCGTCAGATTGAATTGGCAAATCGTCTTCATAAACCGTTTGCAGTGCATTCCCGTGATGCGATGCAGGATACGTATGACATCATGAGTGCTCATCGAGGATACGGCCTGCTTCATTGTTTTTCAGGAACTAAAGAAATGGCCAGGGAATTTACCAAGCTGGGGTATTACCTGGCTTTTGGCGGTGCTCTGACCTTTAAGAATGCCAGACATTCGATTGAAGCCGTGCAGGCAGTGGATGAGAAATGGCTCCTCACCGAGACGGACTGTCCATATATGGCTCCGGAACCAGTCCGCGGAACCCGTAATGAACCTTCCAATATCCCCTATATTACACAGAAAATGGCAGAGGTCAGAAATGTATCTCTGGAACACATGGCAGAGACTGTTGCGTCCAACTGGGAACGCTTCCTGGAGATGAAATGATGAAACGGATCCAAGAAGTCATTGTTGTGGAAGGACGCCACGACACTGAAAAACTAAGAAAGTACTTTGACTGTGATACCATCGAGACCGGCGGCAGTTCTCTGGGCAGGGATGTTTTGAATCGGATTGAAGCTGCCCAGAAGACCAGAGGCGTCATCATCTTTACTGATCCTGATTCTTCCGGTAACCGCATCCGCAACACCGTCAACCGCAAAATCACTGGCTGTAAAAATGCCTTTGTGGACAGAGAGAATGCGCATACAACAAAAAAAGTAGGCGTGGAACACGCCAATGAAGAGACCTTGACTGCAGCCTTGGAACACCTGGTGACCTACAGTGAACACCCAGAAAAGCAGATTACCGTCCAGGAATTCTATGAACTTGGACTGACCGGCGGCACAGACAGTGCAGCTTTAAGAGACAAGATCGGCAGTATCTTCCATATTGGAAGCGGCAGTGCTAAAACAGTTCTGCATCGTCTGAACTGCCTGAATATTACATATGAACAGCTTAAGGAGGCGGTAAACAAATGACAAAATTTATTTCAACACCGTCTCGTACAAAAGAGATCCTGGAAACGTACGGCCTCCGGGCAAAAAAGGGCTTCGGACAGAATTTTTTAGTGGATCCAGTGATCGTGGAACGCTGTGCGATGGAATCTCACTGTGAAGGGGCAGTCATTGAAATTGGTCCCGGCATCGGTTCTTTGACTGAACAGCTGGCCATCCATGCCAAGCATGTGACAGCCTATGAAGTTGATCCTGACCTGCCGCCGGTCTTAGCGGATACATTAAGCACTTATGACAATGTAGAGATCATCCTGCAGGATTTCTTGGAGATTGATCTGTCTCAGAAAGTACAGGAGCTGAAGGATAAGTATGGTTCCGTGACCGTCTGTGCGAACCTGCCTTACTATGTGACGACTCCAATCTTATTCAAGATCTTTGAACAGGGTGCAGATATCCCATATATTACTGTGATGGTGCAGAAGGAAGTCGGTGAGCGCTTCGCGGCTAAGCCGAAGGATCCTCAGTATGGAGCATTGTCCGTAGAAGGACAGTATCTGTATGAAGTCAAGAAGCTGTTCAATGTACCGGGAAGGAGTTTCAATCCATCACCGGATGTCGACAGTGTCATCATTCAGTTCAGAAGAAAAGAAGATGTTGATCTGTCCATTGACCTGAATGCATACTTTGAACTCGTGCGGGCGTGCTTTAAACAGAGAAGGAAGACGATTTATAATAATCTCAGAGAGTTCCTGGATGACAGCGAGAAGACCAGAGATGTATTGGCGAAAGCTGGTGTTCCGATGGAAAGAAGAGCACAGGAACTGTCTGCCGAAGATCTGAAGAAGATCTATGAGGTCCTGCAATGAGAGAAAGAGCGAACGCAAAAATAAATCTTTGTCTTGATGTTGTTGGGAAAAGAGAATCAGATGGATACCATGAACTGAAGATGATCATGGTGCCGATTGATTTCTATGATGTGCTGGAAATACTGCCGGCAAAGGAAACGACATTATCTCTGAACCGCAGCTATCTGCCAATCAATGACAAGAACACTATCATCAAGGCAATCAATGTGATGAAGGCAAAATACGGCTTCGATACAAACTTTGCATGCATACTTCAGAAGCACATTCCGACAAGAGCAGGATTAGCTGGCGGAAGCGCTGATGCTGCCGCCGCAATCCGTATGATCAACAACATGCTTGCATTGCATATGAGTACGCCAGAAATGATTGAGGTTGGGAAGGAAGTTGGTTCCGATGTTCCATTCTGTCTGATCAATCAGCCGGCATATGTTGAAGGCACAGGAGAGAAGATTGAACCGTTCTATTGCCATCCTGATTTCGAACTTCTGCTGGTCAAACCGCGCAAAGGCATATCAACGAAAGAAGCCTTTGAAATTGTTGACCAGGGAAATGATGTGCACCCTGACTGCATGGCCATGAAAGAAGCCTTGATAACAAATGATTATGAAGGAATTGTTAAGAATCTGGGCAACAGTCTGGAACCTGCATCTCTGCAGCTGGTCGATGAGATCAGAATCATCAAGCAGCAGCTGAGTGGGCATGGCTTCGACGGCGTGCTGATGTCAGGCTCAGGTTCAACCGTATTCGGTATTACAAAAGACAGTGCATTGCTGGAAAAGGCAATGAATGATATGAAAGCGCAGGGACACTTTGTTCGCAAGACAAAGATCTTATCCGGCGTAAGGAGATAAAAATGAAGAACGCAATTATTATGGCTGGCGGCAAAGGCACACGCATGAAGAGTGAGCTGCCGAAGGTGCTGCATAAGATCTTGGAAGAACCGATGGTTGGACTGCAGATCCGCACTCTGCGTCAGGCTGGGGTCGAGCGTATTGTAACGATTGTCGGCTACCGTCATGAAGAAGTAGAAAAGATCATGGCAGGTCAGTGTGAGTTTGCTGTACAGGAACCACAGCTTGGAACTGGACATGCAGTCATGCAGGCAAAGCAGCTGGAGAATGAAACAGGTGTCACAATTGTTGCAAATGGCGACTGTCCATTGATCTCAGCAGAGACATACAAGAAGATGTATGACTGCCTGGGTGATGCAGATATGGCAATCCTTACGGCTGTTCCAGAAGACAGCAAGGCTTATGGCCGCGTTATCCGCAATGCGGATGGAACAGTGAAAAAGTTGTTGAATATAAAGATGCAACTGATGCCGAGAAAGCAGTCAAGGAGATCAACACCGGTATTTATGCGTTTAAAAATGAAGAACTGTTTGCCGGACTGAAACTGCTGAAGAATGACAATGCCCAGCATGAATACTACCTGCCAGGACTTGTTGAGATTTTCATCAGTCAGGGAAAGAAAGTCATTGCCATTCCAGCTGACAACTGGAGAGAATGCGAAGGTGTCGATGACAACGTGGCTTTAGCAGAAGCCGCAAGATATCTGAAAAGAAAGATCAACCACCATTGGATGCAGGAAGGCGTCACAATTATTGACCCTGAAAATACCTACATCGGACCGGATGTGACATTCGGGCATGATATTACCGTTCATCCAAATACCTTTTTATACGGAAAAACAATTGTCGAAGACGGTGCAGAAATCCTCCCGGGATATTATGCTGTGGACACTGTAATTCATAAAAATGAAATTGCTGGACCTTTTCGCTTAGGAAAAGGTTGAAAAAAAGCAGTAAAACTGGTTTAATAGTGTCGCATATGTTAAATGTCTACAGCCCAAAAGGTGAAATTTTGGATCTGCCGCATTAAAGAAAGAGGAAAAGCATGGTTAAGGAAACTGTCGTATTCGCTCTGACTTCAAGTACCGATCTGGCCGCAGCAATCTGTAAGGATCTGAATCTTCCATTAGGAAAGATCAAGGTCGAACACTTTGCGGATGGTGAGATTCTCGTTGAACCGCAGGAATCTGTAAGAGGACGCTCTGTCTTCATCGTACAGTCCACCTGCACACCAGTTACAGAACATTTGATGGAAGTTCTTGTCTGCATTGATGCATGCAAACGTGCAAGTGCCGGCGAGATCAACGTCATTATGCCGTATTACGGATATGCACGTCAGGACCGCAAGGCTAAGCCTCGTCAGCCAATCACTTCTAAACTGGTCGCAAATCTGCTGGTCACAGCAGGCGCAAACAGAGTCATCACATTTGACCTGCATGCAGCACAGATCCAGGGCTACTTCGATATTCCAATCGATGATCTGACAGCCGTACCAATGCTTGGAAAATATTTCAAGGAAAAGAACTTCCCTGCTGACGGCGTCGTTGTTGTTTCGCCTGACCACGGCGGAGTTGTCCGCGCAAGAAGACTTGCGGATGTATTAGATGCACCAATCGCAATTATTGATAAGAGAAGACCAAAGCCGAATATGGTCGAGGCCCAGAATGTCATTGGTGATGTGGATGGAAAGATCTGCATTGTTGTCGATGATATAGTTGATACAGCAGGAACATTATGTGCCGGCTGCAAGATTCTCAAGGATCATGGTGCCAAGGAAGTCTATGTCGGTGTTACACACGGCATCTTCTCACGCGATGCGGTTGAAAAGGTTGAGAACAGCGTTATCAAGGAAATGGTTATTTCCAATACAATTCCTTTCCCACCTGAGAAAGCTGCAAGATCCACTAAGATCAAGGTGCTGTCTATTGATGCCATGGTCGCAAAAGCGATTGATGCCATTGAAAATCACACACCAGTATCCGATGTCTACAATGACTTCGGCTACAACATGTATAAATAAAGAAATTATGAAGGCATGGGGTAATCAACTCCATGCGTTTTCTTTTATCTTCATGAAGACATAAAAAAAGCTCGGTCTCCCGAACTTTTCTTGTCTTAATTTCTCTATCGAAACAGATTAGAGCTTAACGACGTTAGATGCCTGAGGTCCTCTATCGGAGTCAGTGATGTCGAAAGAAACCTTAGCACCCTCATCGAGTGACTTGAATCCTTCTGACTGGATTGCGGAGTAGTGAACAAATACGTCCTTACCCTCATCAGTTGTGATGAATCCATAACCCTTCTCTGCGTTGAACCATTTAACCTTGCCTGTTGCCATGTAACTTGTAAATCTCCTCTTCTACGTATACTAAAGCTATAATAATAACTTCTATACATGGGTAATCATAGATTATCGACAGACAAAAAACAAGGATTATTTGCAAAAAAGCGCAAAAACATACCAAATTCGTTATGAAAATGTTTCATAAATGGTGCTGAGACCTGCTGCTTGCTCATAGTGAAAATAACAAAATTAATTGAATAAATAGAATTTCTTTTCAAATATTTCACATTCACGTATAATAAATAGACAAAAGCTGTGAAGGGAAGAGTAATTGATCCGCCGGTCATACAGAGAGTGCAGAATGGTGAGACTGCATAGACAGCAGATGAATGAAAATGGTCCTGGAGCTGAATGTTCGATGAGAATATTCCGGAAGGACTCCGTTAAAACAAATGAGAGCTTTCTTATAAGTAAGGAAGAAGACAAAGGTGGTAACGCGTGCAAGACGTCCTTTCATTTGGGATGTCTTTTTATTGAGGAGGTACGCAGAAATATGGAAAATAAAGGACCTTATTACATTACAACGGCAATTGCCTACACATCAGGCAAGCCGCACATCGGCAACGTTTACGAAATTGTTTTGGCAGATTCCATTGCCCGCTACAAGAGAATGGAAGGCTTCGATGTCCGCTTTCAGACAGGAACAGATGAACATGGTCAGAAAGTAGAAGAAAGAGCAAAGTCTGCCGGCATTACACCGAAGGAGTTCGTTGATGAGATCTCCGGCATGATCAAGGGACAGTTTGACTGCATGAACATCAGTTATGACAAGTTCATCCGTACAACTGATCCATATCATGAGAAGCAGGTGCAGAAGATCTTTAAGAAACTGTATGACCAGGGTGACATCTACAAGGGTCACTATGATGGCCTGTACTGCCCAGAGTGTGAAGCATTCTACACAAAATCTCAGATTACAGAAGAGGGAAAGTGCCCTGTCTGCGGCGGTGAATTAAAGGAAATGCAGGAAGAGGCATACTTCTTCAAGATGAGCAAATATGCTGACCGTCTGGTCAAGTATATTGAAGATCATCCGCATTTCATCCAGCCGGAGAGCAGAAAGAATGAGATGATCAACAACTTCCTCAAGCCGGGCCTGCAGGATCTGTGTGTCAGCCGTACGTCCTTCAAATGGGGCATTCCGGTCGACTTTGATCCGAAGCATGTTGTCTATGTCTGGATTGATGCACTGTCCAACTATATTACCGGCTTAGGCTATGATGTCGATGGAAACAACGATCCTCTATATGACAAATACTGGCCGGCTGATCTGCATCTGATTGGCAAGGATATCGTCAGATTCCATACCATTTACTGGCCGATCATGCTGATGGCATTGGATCTTCCATTGCCAAAACAGATCTTCGGACACCCATGGCTGTTGACCGGCAATGACAAAATGTCAAAGTCAAAGGGCAATGTCATCTATGCAGATGACCTCGTCAGCATGTTCGGTGTTGACGCCGTCAGATATATCATGCTGCATGAAATGCCGTTTGCGCAGGATGGTCATATTACCTATGATCTGATGATTGAAAGAATCAACAGTGATCTGGCAAATAACTTAGGAAACTTAGTCAACCGTACCCTGTCCATGCAGAACAAGTACTTCAACGGCATGGTCGCCAATCCAAATGAGGATGAGGCAGTTGATGAAGATCTGAAGAAGACCGCACTTGCTACAGTCAAGAGTGTCCATGATAAGATGGAGACGCTGCATGTTGCAGATGCTATTCAGGATATCCTGGATCTTTCTTCCAGATGCAACAAGTATATTGATGAAACAGCTCCTTGGACATTAGCGAAGGACCCTGACAAGATTGCACGCTTAGCGACAGTACTGTACAACCTCTTGGAATCTGTACGGATTGCCGGCATTCTGTTGGAGCCGTTCTTACCGGAAACTTCCGCTAAGATCCTTGCGCAGCTGAATACAAAGATGACATCTTATGATGATGTCAATGAATTCGGACTGCTTGAAACAGATATTCAGGTCACCAGCAAACCTGAGATCCTGTTTGCACGTCTGGATGAAAAAGAAGTCATGGCAAAGGTTGCCGCAATTGAAGAGAAGCAGCTGGCAGCTGTTGCAAAGACAAAGCTGAAGGAAGAACAGGCAGCGAAGGAAGAAATCACAATCGAGGACTTCCAGAAATTAGACTTGAGAGTTGCCAAAGTCCTCACCTGTGAAAGACACCCAGATGCAGATAAGCTCTATGTACTTTCTGTAGACTGCGGTGAAGAGAAACCAAGACAGATCGTCTCCGGTCTAGCCCAGAGCTATACGCCGGGTCAGGTCATCGGCAAGTACGTTGTTGTCATCTGCAACCTTAAGAAAGCAGTCTTAAGAGGTGTAGAATCCAACGGCATGCTGCTGGCAGGAAAAGAAGGCAAGGAGATCTGCTTAGTTGAAGTAGTAGGTGGATTAAAGCCAGGTTCTAAAGTAAGCTGATGCATTCAAGCAGGTTGGTCATGTGGCTGATCTGCTTTTTATGTGAAAACATAGACTTGCGTAATGTTGTATACTTAATGGAAAGAGAGCGGTGCCTTATGGAAAAATATATGATTGTTCATCGGCCTGATCCGGTATCTGCCGAACTGAAGAAAAAAATTGAAGCACAGCTGCGGGAGAATCCTGATTTCGAAGAAGATGAAATAGATCCGCATACAATTATTGTCATCGGCGGCGACGGCACTTTTATTTATGCTGTCCATCAGTTCATCGGCCGACTGAATCATGTCAGATTCTATGGCATTCATACAGGAACATTGGGTTTCTATACGGACTATCGGGACTGTGACCTTGATGATTTTATGTCCACATTGGTTGAAGGCAGAGGAGAAGAAGTCGTCTATCCGCTGCTGCAGGTGACCATAGATGATAAAGAATATTTCGGCATCAACGAGGTCCGTATTGAAAATGCAGCCAGGACACAGGTCATGGATGTATATATGAACGATGAGAAGTTTGAAACATTCCGCGGCACAGGCATGTGTGTCTGCACACAGCTGGGTTCGACCGCATACAATCGTTCCCTTGGCGGAGCGGTCATTGATGAAGGCTTAGACTTTATCGAGCTGACTGAAATCTCAGGCATTCATCATTCCAAATACAGATCACTGGATGCACCGCTTGTTCTGAAGTCAGAGACAAACCTGAGATTTGAAAGTGATTCCTTCCAGGGGGCTCTGCTGGGTGTGGATTCCGATGTATATAACATCGATGATGCAAAGACAATCCACGTTAACATTTGGGGGCATTGTGCAGTGCATATGCTGAGAGGCAGAAAAGTATCATATTACGAAAGATTAAAATCACTGTTCTGATATAATAGGACCATTAGGAGATCCGATGCGCAACTGGCATTCTTTATTCGAAATATTACGATTCCCACTGGAGATTGTATTCCTGGCAACGATTCTCATGGGATTTGGAAATTTACTTTCAAATCCTGCTTTTGGTATTGTTAAGGCAATCAACAATGAAAACGTTACGAAAGTAGCGGAGATTTTCATTCAGACCGGCAGGTTCTTGGTTGTTAATTTTCCAATTCTGATCATGATCCGCATGTCAGCCAGAAAAGGCGGTGCCGGAACAACTTTTATCTCTTGTTTTGCAGGCTATTTGGCTTTCTTGATGGCGACCGTCTTCTTTGCGAAGACGAATCTAGCTTCAACTGCCTACAGCAGCATCTTAGGCATCTCCATCAACAGCAGCGCCATTACTGCATTGAAGAGCGGAACGCACTATCCTTTACAGACCGGCGTCATCGGCGTTGTCATTATTGTCATCATCACACTGCTGTCCTTCAACCGTTCGAAGAAGAGGGTGGAATATGGCTTCTTCGGCTTCATTTCCTGGGAAGCTGTCTGTACGATCCGCACCGTCTTCTTTTCTTTTATTGCAGGCATTGCAATGAGCTATGCATGGCCATATGTCATTGCGGGTATTCAGAAGATCGTCAGCTTCATTGCGGTCGATACGACCAATCCAATCAATCTGACGCTCTATGGCATCATGGATGGCCTGCTGAACAGTCTGGGCTTAGGCACAATGATCCGTCAGCCGTTCTGGTATGGAACCAGCGGCGGAACCTGGGTCAACTTAGCAGGTGCTTCCATTGCCGGAGATGCCAACATCTGGACAGCGCAGTTAGCCGTCGGCAGTATTAACGGTATGGCTGGCAGATTCATCACACCGTACTATATCCTGAATATCTTTGCCGTCCCTGGCATGATCTGGGCACTGTTCTCCTTATATACAGATCCAATTGAAAGAAGAAGAAAGAGACTGCTGGCAATTGTGGCAACCATTGCTTCCGTACTGAGCGGAACCCTGCTGCCGCTGGAGCTGATGCTGCTGGTATTATGCCCGCTGCTGTTCTTCTTCCACTTAGGCTTTACCGGGATTCTTTTCGGTGTCCTGCAGTCGATGCACTGCTATCTCGGCTACAATACTACAGCGACATTGTCTGTCAGCGCACTGCCTGGTTCACTGCCGGAATTTCTCACCTATCTAAGCATTCCTTCATTGCAGGGGACATTGATCACCATCACAGTTGTAGGCATCATCTCAGCTGTTCTGTACTTCTTCATGACTCGTCTGTATTTCAAGCATATGGCGATTGATCTGTTCAATACCGGTGATAAAGAACGTCTGGTCGATGGTACGATCAAGGCAGTCGGAGGCATCGAGAATATCAAGATGATCCAGTCCTCCATGTATCAGCTGACCATTCAGGTCTACGATCCAATGAAGGTCGATGTCATGAGATTGAAGAACCTGGGATCCTACCGTGTTTATGAAACAAGGGCCGGCTTCCGGATTGGATATGGTGCAGGCTCTACAATGGTGCGCACCGGCATTGCTAAGAATATGAGAGATTCCATCCGCAATATCAAAGATCCTGCATAAATTACTTTATGCTGAACTTTGGGGAGGCTGTCAGGATGAATCAAAAGAAACGATATTATTTCTATCTTCTTATCATCTGTCTGTTCATCACTGGAATGTTTTTTGTGATGCCTGTTCATGCGGATACAGGGCCAAAGCCGTTTGTCGATATCACGGTCACTGGGATTGACGGCAGAACATGTTATGGAACACTGCTGTCAAAAGAAAAGTCGACAGGACCGGCTTCAGTATGGGACGGTACAGAAGAACCATACGTTGGAGAAGGTGGAAAAGAGATCTGGTCAAAATTCCAGGCATATCAGGATACGGACGGCTTTTATTTCCTGAACTGGAACTGGGCAGTCAGCGACGAAGAACCGCTGCACTGGGGATACTATCCGCCAGAAGAATTCAAGGTGCTCCTATACTTCCCGGAGACTGACTCCTTTGTGGTCAGCAGCATCTGTTACCGCTATGCTTTTTCAACCTACTACACGATGAATATCAGCGAAGTGCCGACATCTCAGCCTTTTGCGGCAGTCAGCGCAGTGAAGAAATATGATTTCAAATATGAGAGTATATCCTTTGCAGTACGGATGCTGCTTACTGTAGGAGTCGAACTGGCGGCGGCCTGGGTCTTCGGCTATCGGAAGAAGAAGCAGATAATACTGCTTCTGGAAGTAAATGTGGTAACGCAGATCATTCTCAACGTGATGCTGAATGTCATGGTCTATGGCATGTCTACGGCATACTATCTCACCGGTTATTATCTGCTGGAAATCTTGGTCACTGGGATCGAGATGTTCATTGACTACAAGTATCTCAGTGCATATGGAAATGGATATCCGCCAAAATCCAGAGCCATCTATTATGCCCTTGCGGCCAACCTTGCTTCCTTCTTCCTGGGCGGCTATATCATCACCCGCTGGTTCTACTGAAACCAATCAAAAATTCATGGCAGATCTTCGCGGTCTGCCTTTCATTTGGCGCGGAAACTGTCTGTGTACATGGTATAATATTCGCGATTTGATAAAGAGGTTGTCATGGCAAAAGAGAAAACATATACACCGATGATGCAGCATTACCTGAGCGTTAAGGAACAGTATCCTGATGCTTTGGTTTTTTATCGTATCGGTGACTTCTATGAGATGTTCTTTGAGGACGCAAAAATTGCGTCAAAGGAATTAGACCTGATTTTGACAGGCAAGAGCGCCGGAGTCGAAGAGAGAGTCCCGATGTGCGGTGTACCGCATCATGCAGTGCAGAGCTATCTGCAGAGACTGGTCTCACGCGGATATAAGATTGCGATTGTTGAGCAGATGCAGGATCCAAAAGAGGCAGTCGGCTTAGTTGAAAGAGATGTCATCAGAGTCATTACACCAGGCACTATCATGGATGAGATCACGGATGAGAAAGCATCCGTTTATTTAGCAGCTGTTACAGATTACGGATATGGATATTCTCTGGCCTTTACCGAAATGAGCACCGGTGAGAACTTTGTGGAAGATGTTGAGCATAAAGACAATACATTGATCCAGACCATCCTCAAGAACAATGTCAGAGAGATTGTTGTCCGCAAGGGATTCCGTGACAAGATCATCAAGATGCTGCGTGAAATGCATGTCGTGATTTCCTATTGTGAGGATGATGTCATCAAGGAAGGATATCTTCCTTTAGCAGACAACATCACCAAAGATTATGACAGACAGTCCTATGGACTGATGCTGAACTATCTTGAGGCAACCCAGAAACATATCCTGGCCCACCTGCAGACAGCAGTCTATAACCAGGAAGATGAAACATTATACATGGACTACAGCACCAGACAGAATCTGGAACTGACGGTTCCTCTGCATGAAAATGGCAAGGCAGTGACATTGTGGTCCTTTCTTGATACATGCAGGAGTGCAATGGGAAGCAGACAGCTGCGCAAATGGATCGAACGTCCATTAGTCAATGCACAGCAGATTGAGAAGAGATATGACCGTACAGAATGGCTGATGAAGAACTTTATGAACCGTCAGGCCATGCGTGATTCCATGTCGAATGTTTATGACCTGCAGAGACTGATTGCCAGATGTGCAATGAATTCAGCCAATGCAGTAGACTGCCAGAGATTGGTCAAAACATTAGCAGAAGTTCCAACAATCTTGGATAACGTCAAGAGCGATGAATTTGCGGCGTATAGCGACATCGATCCATTAACTGATCTTTATACAAAACTGAAGGATGCCTTTGTGGATGATCCGCCTCTGTTAGTATCTGACGGAGGCATGTTCCGTGACGGCTACAACAAGGAATTGGATGAAGCCAGGGAGATCCAGAAGGGCGGCAGAGACTTTATCGCCAACATGGAAGCGAGAGAGAAAGAGAAGACCGGCATCAAGACACTGAAGATTGGATACAACAAGATCTTCGGCTACTTCATTGAGATCTCCAAGGCGGCAGCCCAGGAAGTTAAGCCGGAATGGGGCTACATCCGCAAGCAGACATTAACAAACAATGAAAGGTTCATCTCACCGGAATTGAAAGAGAAAGAAGACGCCATCCTCCACGCGGAAGAGAACGCCATCAGGATTGAGAAGCAGCTGTTCCAGGAAATCCTGGACACAATCAGAGGATATCTGCCGAAGCTGCAGAAACTGGCAAAAGCTCTGGCGGAAATCGACTGCTATGGTGCACTTGCAGAAGCATCTTCCAATTATGGGTATGTCCGTCCAATCTTTACAGAAGATGAACTGGATATTCAAATGGCAAGCATCCAATTCTGGATGAAATGATGAAGGATCCAAAGTATGTTGCCAACTCCGTGAAAATGGATCGTGACAACAGCATCCTTCTGATCACCGGTCCAAACATGGGTGGTAAATCCACTTACATGAGACAGACCGCTTTGATTGTGGTCATGGCGCAGATCGGGTGCTTCGTTCCAGCCAAAAGCTGCAGAATGCCGGTTTTTGATAAGATATTCACCCGCATCGGTGCTTCTGATGATATCCTCTCCGGCCAGTCGACCTTCATGGTCGAGATGACCGAAGCCAATCGTGCCCTGCAGGATGCCACTGATCATTCTCTGATCCTTTTTGATGAGATTGGACGCGGTACAAGCACCTATGACGGTATGGCATTGGCACAGGCAATGATTGAATATATCGCAACATGCATTCATGCAAAGACCATGTTCAGCACTCATTATCATGAACTGACTGCCTTGACGGACAACGTTGACGGGGTCAGGAATATTCATGTAGCGGTCAAAGAAGATGACGAAAAGGTCACATTCCTGTATAAGATAAAGGACGGACCTGCCGGCAGGTCTTTTGGCATCAACGTTGCCAGATTAGCCGGACTTCCGGATTCTGTATTAGACCGTGCCAAAGGCCTGCAGAATGAGCTGGAAAGCAGGAAGCGTGTCGTGCAGCAGAACTTCCAGCTGGTGGAGATGAAGAAAGAAGACAAAGAGGCGGATGCCCTGAAGGAGAAGCTCCTGATGGTGTCGCCGGACGATCTTTCACCGCGCCAGGCCTGGGAAATGCTGAATGATTTATGTGCGGAGGCAAAGAAGAAATAATGGAACAAGATAAGATCATCATCCGCGGTGCCAAGGAGAATAACTTAAAGAATATTGACCTTGATATTCCGCGGAATAAGCTGGTGGTCATGACGGGACTTTCCGGATCCGGCAAGACATCACTGGCTTTTGATACCATATATGCAGAAGGACAGAGAAGATATGTAGAATCCCTGTCTGCCTACGCCAGACAGTTCCTCGGCGGCGTTGAGAAGCCGAATGTAGAATTGATAGAAGGACTGTCTCCAGCCATCTCCATTGATCAGAAGACAACTTCAAACAACCCAAGATCAACAGTAGGTACAGTCACTGAGATCTATGACTACCTGCGTCTTTTGTATGCAAGGACAGGCACACCATACTGTCCGAACCACAATATTCCAATCACTGGGCAGACCGTACAGGAAATGGTCGACAGTGTGATGACCAATGAAGACAAGACAAAGCTGACGATTCTGTCACCGATTGTTTCCAATAAAAAAGGCACCTTCAAGGATACCTTTGAAAAACTGCAGAAGGACGGCTACATCAGAGTGCGTGTGGATGGTGAGGTCC
>Ga0268359_10287_pt1 | contig 14663 bp, 17 predicted proteins | sample BioMet11_FD_194416 | JGI IMG/M metagenome (GOLD analysis project Ga0268359, IMG submission 194416) | Sewage microbial communities from Oakland, California, United States - Biofuel 11 (PacBio Assembly) | ecosystem: Engineered > Wastewater > Sewage > Unclassified | place: USA: California | collected...
GGCGGACGCGTCGTGCCCGTCGTGCGTGCGCTCGTTGCATCGGGTGCGGTCGTCTCCGTGGACACGCGCCATGCCGACGTTGCCAAGATGTGCATGCGCCTTGGCGCATCCATCGTCAATGACGTGGAGGGCTTCACCGATCCTGCCATGATGAAGGTTGCTGCCGACACCAACTGCGGCTGTGTCGTCATGCATTGGGACAAGGGTGGCTTGGGTACGCGTCCGCCCCGTCGACAGGTGCAACTCGACGACTCCCGTCCCGCCCGTGAGGCCGTTACCAGAACGAATACCTCGCAGCACCGCTTTACCCTGCCTGACCAGGCACCCATCATGCGACAGATCATGGGCTTCCTCGGCGACCAGGCTCGTGACCTCATGCGTGCGGGTGTGGCCCATGATCGCATCTTGCATCGATCCCGGTCCCGGCTTCGACAAGTTCGCCGGACGAGGACGTCGTCATTCAAGCGAGCCACTCGCTCGATGGTCTCGATGGGCTACCCTCTGCTCTGCGCCGTCTCGCCGCAAGCGCTTAGTAGGTGCGGTCTCCGGCGTGGCCGATGCCAACGCACGCGATGCCGCGACGCAGGGCGTCTGCATTGCCGCGATAGAGACGGTGCCCGCATCCTGCGCGCTCCATGATGTTGCGGTTGTGCGCAGGCCATCAACTCATACTGGGCCGTCGCCCAGAAGGATGTGCGTCAGGGCTTCGTGGGGCTTGGCTCCAACCGTGGGGTGACCCGCAGGGACTACCTTTGCCCGTGCCGTTCGCCTCATCGATGACATCACCTCTCACCTGCGTGGTGTCGGTGAGCCATGCATACGAGTCGGAACCCCGCCTATGGGGGTTGCGACGCCTGTTCGCCAATGCCGTGGCGGGATTCGCTCCGAGCTTCACCCCCTCGCCTCGTGCAGAAGCTCCTCGAGGTGGAAGACGAGCTCGGCCGCGTGCGCGACCCCAAGGAAAAGGGCCATGGACCTCGTACGATCGACTGCGACCTTCTGTGGGTCGAGGGCGAGGAGCACGCAGGTGCCCGACTCACGCTCCCGCACTCGCACCTCGGTGAGCGCGACTTCGTGATCATTCCCATGGAAGACCTCATGCATGATCCCGAGCGTTTTCTCGTTCACGCCGGCATACGGGTCACGCCGCGCGAGAAGCGCGTCGGCCACGTGATGGCTGAGCTCGGGGAGATTTCGTGGGAGTAGGAACGACGCTCCTTGACGACCTGCGCACTGCGGGCCAGGACGGCGCACCTCATGGTACGTTTCGGGTGCGGGAGACGAACGGTTGTCCTCGATGTCGCCATCGTGCTGAGACCTGCGGTGGGATGGCGTTTCTCATGGCCGTTCCGCACGCATGCTCCCTTGGCGTACGTGACGTGCTTCTTGGGATGGGTGCCGTGGGCGTAGGTGTTGCATGGCCGTACGGCGCGTGCGGTGCCGGCGGGACGGTTCGTCACCATACAGACGTGTGCGGGCTACGGTGGGGGCATGTTCGTGGTGTGCGACGCCTCGGTGGACCTCTCTCCCGTCGAAGGGGTCGCGCTGCCTTCCGCCGAGGAGCTTGGCGAGGCGATGGCGGCAGGTATCGTCGCTCGTGTCGACGCATGGGCGGCGGGGATTTCCGCCGCAGGACCGGGGGCCACGCCGCTGGGACCGATTCTCGCTGACTACTACGACGCACTCGCCCTCATGGATGCCGACGTCGAGGTCGTCTATCCCAACGGTCGCGTGTTTCTGCCGAGGTAGGCTTGCCGGCATCGACGTATGGGGCCACGCGACGGTTGCGCACCTCCCTTGGCGGCGAAATCGAGATCGCGCCCGAGCAGGCCAGCATTCGTGCGGCCGAGTGAGACGGGTCCCTGTCGCTAGCGGGCGTTGACGCGCAGCCAGATGTCGCGGATGCCGCGTAGCGTGAGGTCGGGGTCGACCCGGCAGAAGACATCCGTCGCATGGCTCACGGTGCGGGCGAGACCGCCTGTGCCCACGACCGGGGCAGACTCGATGCCCAGCTCCGTCTTGATGCGCGCGACAAGGCCTTCGACCTGTGCCGCAGCACCGATCACGAGGCCCGATTGAACGGCCGTCTCGGTGGTGTCGCCAAGGACGTGCGCGGGCGCCTCGATGGGGACGTCCGAGAGCTTCGCGGCACGATCGAAGAGCGCCGCGGCAGAAACCATGAGACCTGGCGAGATGGTGCCGCCGCGGTAGGCTCCCGTCGCATCGACCACGTCGATGTTCGTGGCCGTCCCGAAGTCGACGACGATGACCGGCGCGCCATAGTCTGCGCGGGCGGCAATGGCATTGGCGATGCGGTCGGCCCCCAGGCTGCGCGGATTGGGCATTCGGATCTCCATGCCGTAATCGTCGCCCGGGAGGACCATGAGCGGCGCATGGCCGAGGACCTCGGTGAGGCAGCGGTCCCATGCGCGCGAGAGCGTGGGCACGACGCAGGCGACACCAGCCTCGGTGACGTCCGCGTAGTCAAAGCCGTCCATATGCAGGTAGCCGCCAAGACGCGAGCGGAGCGTGTCGGAGGTGTCGGATGCGGTGGTGGCCATGCGCCAGCCGTGGCGCATGGTGCCTGTCTCGTCGTAGAGACCGAGCGTGCCCTGGGTGTTGCCTACGTCTATGGCAAGAAACATGCCGCCCCCTAGTGGATGCTGATGCTGAAGAACTCGTAGTCCTGGGCATGACGTGGGATGGAGTACTCGAACGGTACGCCGTCATCGAGAAAACCCACGCTCTTGATCTCGAGGAGCGGCGTGTCCGGCTCGACGTGGAGGCGTTCGCATTCATCCTCGGTTGGCAGCACTGCGCGTATGATGCGGTGGGCGCTGCCGATCTTGAGTCCGAGCTCGCCTTCGATGTAGTCGTAGATGGAGTCGGCCACGTGCTTCTCGCGCAGGCCGGGAATGATCTTTATGGGCATGTAGGTGTATTCGATCACATGGGGCACGCCATTGGCCGAGCGGACGCGGCACACGTGATAGGCAAACTCGTCAGGCTCCATGCCGAGCGCCTCGGCGACCTCCTCGTCGGGATGCACCACGGAGAAGTCGTATACGGTCGTCTCGACCTTCTCGCCGCGCGCCTCGTGCTCGGACTTGAAGCCCGTCATCTGGCTTGACATGTTCCAACCCGAACCCTTGCGGAAGTTCGTGTCGACAAGACCCTTCACGAAGGAGCCCGACCCGCGACGACGTGCCACCAGGCCATGGAGGGTGAGCTCGTCCATGGCCTTCTTGATGGTGATCTTGCTGACGTCGTAGTGCTCGCAGAGTTCGTCGGTGGTGGGCAGCTGTTCGTTTGGCTTGAACTCACCGGCTGCGATGCGTATGCGGATGTCGTCGGCAACGGTCTCGTACTTGAGCATGGGGCGCCTCCCTCTTCTCTATCGAGACACATTCTCGCGTTTCCACGAGAAATAATCCCTCTCACACAAAAAGACCTTGATATTACAGATAGAATGTGTATATTAACAATTAGACATGTATGGCGTATATAAAAGACATGTCTTTTAGATACGCAAAGACCGGCCTACGCCGGAGTGTAGGGAAAGGGAGAGACGGATGGGCTCTAGCAAGCTTCCGCAGGACTTCTTCTTTGGCGCGGCCATGTCGGGTCCACAGACCGAGGGCGCCTGGCAGCGTTTCGGTAAGGTCGAGAACATCTGGGACACCTGGTCAAACGAGCGCATCGAGGACTTCCACAATCGTGTGGGTTCCTACGCGGGCAACGACTTCACCGCTCGATACAAGGAGGACTTCCAGACCCTGCGCAAGCTTGGGCTCACGTCATGGCGCACGTCCATCCAGTGGTCGCGGCTCATGACCCTGGACGGGCAGCTCAACAAGGAGGGTGCGCGCTACTATCACGAGATCTTCTCGGCGGCGGCCGAGGCGGGCCTCACCACCTTCGTGAACCTCTACCACTTTGACATGCCGACCCACCTCTTCCGTCGCGGTGGTTGGGAGAACCGCGAGGTCGTTGAGGCCTATGCCAACTACGCCCGCACCGCCTTTGGCGAGTTTGGATCCGAAGTCGCCTACTGGTTCACGTTCAACGAGCCCATCGTCGAGCCGCAGCAGCGTTACACCACGGGGGGTTGGTATCCCTTCGTGCGCGACTTCTCTCGCGCCTGCACCGTGCAGTACAACATCTCGATCGCCCACGCGCTTGCCACGGGCGAGTTTCGCCGCGCGAAATCTGCGGGCATCGTGCGTGCCGACGCGAAGATCGGCCTCATCAACTGCTTCACGCCTCCCTACACCAGAGAGAATCCGTCGGCAGCCGACCTCGAGGCCGTCCGGATGGTCGACGGGATCGACAACCTCTGGTGGCTCGACCTCGTGGCCAAGGGCAGCCTGCCCGAGGACGTCATCACCACCCTCGAGCAGCGCGGCGTCGTCCTGCCCCGCCGTACGGGTGACGAGGAGATCCTCTCCCAGGGCATCGTCGACTGGCTTGGGTTCAACTACTACCATCCCGAGCGTGTCCAGGCGCCCTCTCGGGACACCGACGAGAGCGGCAGCCCGGTCTTTGCCGACGAGTACGTCTGGACCGATGCCGTCATGAACGAGTCGCGCGGCTGGGAGATTTATCCCAAGGGCATCTACGACTTCGCCATGACCATGCGTGACGGCTATCCCGACCTCGAGTGGTATGTCTCCGAGAACGGCATCGGGATCGAGGGCGAGGACGCCTTCAAGGATGCCGATGGAACCATCCAGGACGACTACCGCGTCGATTTCGTCCGTCAGCACCTCCAGTGGATCGCAAAGGCGATCGAGGACGGCGCCAAGTGCCGTGGCTACCACTACTGGGGTGTCATCGATTGCTGGTCCTGGAACAACGCGTACAAGAACCGCTACGGCTTCGTCGAGGTCAACCTCTCCGACGGCTACAGCAGGCGGTTCAAGAAGTCTGCCGAGTGGCTGATGCGCACAGCCACTTCGCATGTGGTCGAATAGCTCGTCCACGCATAGCTAGTCTGTAAAATGTCGGAGGGAGAAAAAGCAATGGAAGAAAAGGCATCGCCGTTTCTCGACAAGTTCGCCGAGGTTTCGGCCAAGATCGGCAATCAGGTTCATCTGAGGTCGCTCCGTGACGCATTCGCCACGATGACCCCGGTCTTCATCCTCGCCGGTATCGCGGTCCTTATCAACAACGTCGTGTTCCCGCTGTTCCTCGCGGGCGACGCGCTCGTTTCCGTGCAGTACTGGGGAAACGCGATCACGCTCGGCACGATCAGCTTCTCGGCGATCCTCCTTGCCGGGCTCGTCGGGTACTGCTTCGCCAGGAACAAGCGCTTTGATGACCAGATCGCCTGCGTGGTCGTGGGGATTGTCTCTCTCGTCATCATGATGCCCCAGACCGTCACCGTCACCATCGACGCGACGACAAAGGCCACCGCAGACGTCAAGGGTGCGTTCCTCACCACCAGCACGGGCATCAACGGCCTCTTCGCGGCCATCATCATCGGCCTTATCGCCACCACCATCTTCATCAAGCTCTCGGGCGTCGAGAAGCTCAAGGTCAACCTCGGCGAGGGCGTGCCCCCCCGCGGTCGCCGACTCCTTCAACGTCATGTTCCCGATGCTCATCACGCTCTCGATCATGGCCTTGGCGTCCGCTCTGCTCTACAACCTCTTCGACACCAACCTGCTCGCCCTCATCGCCGCCGGCGTCACCGCACCGCTCAAGGACGTCATGAACTCCGGCCCGCTTGCCGTCATCATCATCTACACCTTCGCGAACCTGCTCTTCTGCCTCGGCATCCACCAGTCCACCATCTCCGGCGTCCTTGCTGAGCCCATCCTCACCATCCTCATCGTCGACAACATGGCCACCTTCGCCGCCGGTGGCACCATCCCCGCAGACCACTACATGAACATGCAGATTATCAACACCTTCGCCCTCATCGGTGGCTCGGGCTGCACGCTCATGCTCCTCGCCGACACGTTCCTGTTCTCCAAGAACAAGGCGTCTCGTGACATCGCCAAGCTCTCCGTCCTGCCGGGCATCTTCAACATCAACGAGCCGGTCATCTACGGCTATCCCATCGTGTACAACCTGCCCCTGATCATCCCGTTCGTCCTCATCCCCGACATCCTCATCGCCGCGACCTACGGTCTTACCTGCGCAGGTCTCATCAGCCCCTGCGTGGTCCTGGTTCCCTGGACCACCCCGGTCTTCATCTCGGGCTTCCTCGCCACTGCCGGCGACTTCCGCGCCGTCATCTGGCAGGTCGTCGAGGTCGCACTGTCCATGGCCATCTACCTGCCCTTCATGAAGATCTCCGAGAAGGTTCAGGCCAGGCAGCTCGAGAACGCCGTCGAGGAGTAGCGTCATCGCACGTCGTATCATTGCACCAACGGGGCGGCCGGAATCCGACCGGCCGCCCCACCGCATTCCCGGTCCCCGAGACCGTTCGCAAGGAAGTGGCGCGAGATGCCAGTCAGCGCAGAGCGCAGAGAGGAACGTGTTCGTCATGAGGATCATGCTTGCCTGCAACGCCGGAATGTCGACCAGTCTGCTCGTCCAGAAGATGCGCAAGGAGGCTGCGGCCCAGGGCCTCGACGCAACCATCGAGGCCAACCCCCTCGCCAAGGCCCTCGAGAAGATCGACGGCTTCGACATCCTCATGCTCGGGCCTCAGATCTCCTATGCCAAGGATGATGCGGTCAAGGCCGTGGACGGCAAGATACCCGTGGTCGTCATCGCCATGGCAGACTACGGCCGCATGAACGCCAAGAAGATCATCGCCGACGCCATCGCCGCCATCAACGCCTAGGAGGTACGCCATGGCAGACACCGACCAGCCGGGGACTTGATGACGACATGGGCCCGATGGAGGAGGCGTGCTTCCAGATCATCGCCTCCGTCGGCATGGCCAAGTCCAACTACATCAAGGCGATCGAGATTGCAAGGGACGGCAGACTCGACGAGGCGCGCAAGCTCGTCGAGGAGGGAAACGAGGCCTATCTCCAGGGCCATGAGGTCCACATGGGGCTTCTCCAGGAGGACGCCGCCACCATCGGCAGCATCCACGTATCGCTTCTTCTCGTCCACTCCGAAGATCAGCTCATCCAGGCCGAGACATTCCGCGTGATTGCGCTCGACTTTATCGACCTGTACGAGCGGCTTAACGCCTAGCGCGAAGTCGAGACCCCGTGGCCGCACGTCTCCCCCTCGTGCGCGGCCACGGGGTCATTTATGGAAACGGCCCCCTCGAGGGGCGCGTGCTGTCATACTGGTTCGTATGGTTGGCCGGCGCCTGGGGGAGATGGGTCATGACAGCAGACGGTACCCGCGACATCATGTTTCCAAGGCCGGTCTTCGTCGAGAAGATCTGGGGGGGACGCAAGCTCGAAACCGAGTTCGGCTACGAGATTCCCGATGGACCCGTAGGGGAGTGCTGGTCGATCAGCGCCCACCCCAACGGGGACTGCCTCATCGAGGGCGGCGTGTGGGATGGCCGCTATCTGTCTGACCTCTGGGCCAATGAACCGCAGCTCTTTGATGGTGCGAAGGGTGACCGTTTTCCACTGCTCATCAAGATACTCGATGCCCATGACTACCTTTCCGTGCAGGTGCACCCTGATGACGCCTACGCCATCGAGCACGAGAACGGAAGTCTTGGCAAGAGCGAATGCTGGTACATCCTCGAGGCTGACCCTGACGCGCGCATCATGATCGGGCAGAAGGCCCATGACCGAGACGAGTTCGCCGCCATGGTCGAGGAGCATCGCTGGTCTGAGCTTCTCAACGAGATCCCCATCCATGCGGGTGACTTCTTCGCCATCAATCCCGGCACCGTTCACGCCGTGAAGGGGGCGCTCATCCTCGAGACGCAGCAGTCGTCCGACGTCACGTACCGCGTGTACGACTTCGACCGTAGGCAGCCTGACGGATCGCAGCGCGAGCTCCACATGGCGCAGTGTCTCGACGTGATCGACTTCTCCGCACCGCTGCTTGCCGACGGTGCCGTGAGCGCACCGGAGATCGGTGGCATCACCAAACTCATGAGCTGCACGTACTTTGACGTCTTTCGTGTTCGCGTGACGGGGGGCGCGCCTGTGACCCTGACGCAGGACAAGCCGTTCATGTGCGTCTCCGTCGTCGCGGGTGAGGGCGGAACCGTACGGGCGGGGGAAGGTCCCCTGCATGAGCTCAGGAAGGGGTCGCACTTCCTCGCGCCCTCTGGCTGTGGCGACCTCGCCTTTGTCGGTGACATGGAGCTCATCGCCTCGTACGCCAACTAACTCGTTCGGTACCGCGCGGATGGTCCCGCGGCATCAGTCCACGCTCTTTCTCCATATTGGGGCGGATGTAATCTGTTAGAATACTGCAGCTTGACCAACCCCTCGCCTGGTCGGAAACCAGGCAAACCAAAGGAGTCCCGACATGAAGCAAGGCATTCATCCAGACTACGTGGAGTGCACCGTCCGTTGCACCTGTGGTAACACCTGGAAGACCCGTTCCACCAAGAAGGAGATGACCGTCGACCTCTGCGACAAGTGCCACCCCTTCTATACGGGCACGCAGAAGCTCGTTGACACGGGCGGTCGCGTCCAGCGCTTTACCGACAAGTTCGGTGGCGCCGCACAGGCTCGTCTCGACGCCGCCAAGGCTGCCAAGGAGGCCAAGGCAAACAAGGCCGCCGAGGACCAGGCCGCTCGCAAGGCTGCTGCCGAGGCCAAGGCTGCCGCCAAGGCCAAGCGTGCCGCCGAGTTCGAGAAGCGCGCCGCCAAGGAGGTCACCGTCGAGGAGACCCCCGCCGAGGAGACCCCCGTCGAGTAGGTCGTACGCGCACGTCATGTGGGAAAGAGGGGAGGTCGACTTCGGTCGGCCTCCTTTTTTGGCTCGGTGGGCAGTGAGGTACTCGGTGGGTGTATCGTGCGGACGAGTTTAGCGAGAAAACCCTCCGCACGACACATGCCGGACCTCGTCTTGTCGCGCGCGGACGATTCTTACGAGAAAACCCTCCGCATGCGCACCCCCAACGAGAGGGGTGTCGCATGGGAGGGTTCTTCTGCGGTACTCGCCAGACACAGCCGGGTCAGACGAGCTTGAGCCCGCCGCCGTCGGACTTCTCGCCTGCCGAAGCCGCGTCGAGCACATCGGTGAGCTGCTTGATGCGGCTCGCCGCCTCCTCCTTGGATTCGTGCCTTGTAGTTGCAGACGCACTCGGACACGACCGTCTCCATGGCCTTGTTGCGCAGCGCGGCGTCACGGATCTCGCCATAGAAGCCCTGGTGCCTTGCCTGGTCGATGAACTGCTCCAGGTCCTTTTCGGGAACGCTCAGGTAGTGCGTGAACTCGCCGTCGTCCACGCTGAGCTTCCGGACGAAGGCAAAGGCGTCGAGCGCGGCCGCAAGCTCGGCCTCATCGCGAGCCTGTTCGTTGATCGACTCCTCGAACTGCGCGCGACTCACGCCGTTCTGCATGAGGAAGGCGTCGACGCCGAGACCGGCCGCCTGCGCCTGCTGGGCGATCTCGGCCTCGAGGGCCTCGCGCGTTTCGGCGATGTCGGCTGTGGGCACTGACTGGTTGAGGCGCGAGACAAGAATGTCGAGGCACTTCTTGGTCTTGCTCTCCTCGGCACTCCGAATGCCCATCTGACGAAGCTGGAGGCGCACCGCCGACAGAAGCTGGCTACCATCCTCGATGCCCTGGAAGTGCTCGGAGACCCAGGCGTCATCCTGAAGGTCATCTGCGGTGCCGCCGGCCTGTCGCACGATGCTTGCTGCCGCGAAGTCGGTCTCCTCGTCAGTGACGAAGGGAACGGTGACCTCGATCTTGATGGGTTCGACGGAAGAGAGCGTGTAGTGGGCCCTGCCGTCGATCATGAGTGGAGCGGGCTTCTGGATGGGCATGTAGTTCCTCCATGTCTGGTGGTTACTGGGTGCGCTGAAGTACGTAGGTGTCCTTGTACCCGATACTCGTGTCATAGCGAACGAAGAGGAAGGACTCCTCGTGTTGGTAGGAGGTCTCGACCACGGCGACGACCGCGCCGGGATCGTCCGAGGTGCCAAAGCCCAGGGAGACGTCCACCGTACCACCCGCCATCTCGGGAAGCGTGGTGACAAACACGGCGTCACCGCCTAGGCCCGAGGTGCCCGACCCGTCGAGGGTGGCCGTGAACCTGACGTCCGAGAAGACGGTGTCGCCGTCACAGGAGTCGGCGTTGTCTGCGGGATGATCGTGGAAGTGTGCCATCCCAGAGACGGTGCCGCTCAGACGGGCGCCCGACGAGGTGTTCTGATATGAGTCGATGGTAACCTCGAGTGGCGTCGAGCTGGCAGCCAGGCATTTGTTCCCGTCGGTCTCCTGACTCTGGAACGTGCCCGTCCACGTGCCTACGACCGAGTCGTAACCCAAGGTTCTCGCGTCATCGGAGACCTCGATGGAGTCGATCTCCCATATGCCGTTGGCGGCGCGGAAGGCAAAGTGCACGGTGAGCTCGCAATCGTACGCGCCGAAGCCCTCCGGCTTCGTGAGTTCGAGCTTGACGGTGTCGGTCTGGGCCTCGGCATCGAACTCCTCGTCGGCCACGGTCACGTTGGCGTTGTCATAGAGCCCTACGAGAGAGGGCTCGTTCGCGTAGCTGGTGTTGTCGGGATCGTTGACGTGGAGCGCCTGGTCTGCCTTTCCAAGAATGGCGCTCATGTCATCACGCATGCGATTCCGGTCTATGCCGGCCGTCGCCTCGTATGAGAGGCGGACGTTCTGCTCGGTGCCGATGCCGACCCAGCTGCCGTTCACCTTCGCGTAACCGAGGGTGGCGGTCTTGGTTGCGGTGACGGATGCGTTCTTATAGACGGCCGTAACGTCCGCGCTGGCATAGCCCGAGGCGCCAAACTGGGCGGCATCGCTCGTGATCGCAGTCTCGGTGCGCGTTCGCGAGTTTATCCCGATACTGACGAAGGAGAGGTTGCTGGCATTGCCGTAGAGGTCGCAGTCATAGGGGGGTGTCGCGAGTCGCGAAGTGGCATCGGTCTCGATGACATCGGTGGGCGGAAGGTTGCTTGCATGGATGCCGGCCACTACGAGGATGAACACGATTGCGACGGCGCCTACGCCAAGCAGCATGAACGCCGCACGGTGACGTGAGCATGCGTCCCGTATCCCGGCGAGTCCGTGTGGGTGGGAGGGCGCGTGGGCGGTGGGATCGTCGCGGGAGAGCACGCGGGTGCCTGCGGTGAGCGTGGATCCGGCCTCGGGTTCGACCGTCGGCCCCGTCGCGGACCCCGGCTCATGCGCGGGTGCCTCCTCGGGAGCGGTGCTCATGTCATCCGTGGGCTCTTGCATGCCTCTCCTTGCTGACGCGCGTCGCATGAAACCAGTTTCTCACACATCAGGTGCTCCGATGTCGTTCCGATTGCCGCCTTGTGCGTCCCGTGGACGAGGGGCTCCGTCCTCTACCTGCGTGAAAGAATCATCTCTCTCGGTGGTATCCTCACATAGTTACCTACATGTCGCGACGCGGCACTGCGTCGTGGCTTATCCAAGGAGAGCATCATGCGAGACAAGCTTCAGAAGCTCATTGCCGCATATGAGGAGCTTGAGAAGAAGATGGGCGACCCAGCCGTCGCTTCCGATCCCAAGGAATACGCGCGCATCGCCAAGGAGCACGCCAACCAGGCCGATCTCGTGGCCAAGGCGCGGGAGTACATCCAGGCCCTCGACGACATCGACGCCGCGAAAGAGATGCAGCGCGAGACCAGTGACGCGAGCGAGAAGGAGATGCTCCAGGAGGATGTCGTCTCCAACGAGGCCAAGGTCCCAGGCCTCGAGGACGAGATCAAGGTCATGCTCATCCCCGGTGACCCCAATGACGAGAAGGACACCATCATCGAGATCCGCGCCGGCGTGGGCGGCGACGAGGCGGGCATCTTCGCGGGAGACCTCTTCTCCATGTACGAGCGCTTCGCCGCAAGCCGCAAGTGGAAGATCGAGGTCCTTTCGGCGTCACCGTCCGATGCGGGCGGCTTCAAGACCATCGAGTTCAAGGTCACGGGCAACAAGGTCTACTCGGTCATGAAGTTCGAGTCGGGCGTCCACCGCGTCCAGCGCGTGCCAAAGACCGAGAGCCAAGGGCGCATCCAGACCTCGACGGCCACCGTGGCGGTGCTTCCCGAGGCCGATGACATCGACATACAGATCAGCCCCGAGGACCTGCGCGTCGACACGTACTGCTCGTCGGGCCCCGGAGGTCAGGGCGTGAACACGACCTACTCCGCCGTGCGCATCACGCACCTGCCTACCAACACGGTGGTGCAGTCGCAGGAGCAGCGCTCGCAGATCCAGAACCGCGAGGTCTGCATGCAGATGCTGCGTGCCCGCCTCTACGAGATGGAGCTCGAGAAGCAGCAGGCCGAGCAGGGGGCCGCGCGCCTCTCGCAGATCGGTCACGGCAACCGCTCCGAGAAGATTCGCACGTACAACCAGCCCCAGGATCGCGTGACCGACCACCGCATCGGTTTCAACGGCACGTATAACGGCGTTCTTCTCGGCGATACGCTTCCCTCGGTAATCGAGGCGCTCGCTGCCGCCGAGCGTGCCGAGAAGCTCGCACAGGCGGTCTAGACGCGGCAATCACGCAAACGTGCGGCGTCGGCCAAGGTCGGCGCCGCTTTTATTGACGAGCACGGGGGAGCGCATGGCAGAGCAGGAGCCGTGGACCATTCGCAGGATTCTCGCTTGGACGATCGACTATCTCGGCAAAAGGGGGTGACGAGCATCCGCGCCTCTCGTCGGAATGGCTTGTCAGCAACGTGACGGGACTCTCTCGCGTCGAGATATACATGAGCTTCGACCGTCCGCTCAGCCGAGAGGAGCTCGATGCCATGCACGCTGCCGTGGCGAGAAGGGCAGCGGGGGGAACCGCTCCAGTACGTGACGGGCGAGATGCCCTTTCGGCACATCGTGCTCCACTGCGAGCGCGGCGTGCTCATCCCGCGTCCCGAGACCGAGGTGCTGGTAGACGCTGCGCTCGATGGCGTGGACGCGGCCGTCGCGGCTGGTGTCGAGACCGTGCGCGTGCTCGAGATCGGTACGGGAACGGGCTGCATCGCGCTCTCGCTTGCCTCTGAGCGCCTGGGACACGTGTGGTCGCGACGGACACCTCGGAAGGCGCCAGTCAAGCTTGCCGTGCGCAACCGAACGCCCTTGGATTGAGGATGTCGTGCGTAGTGGTTCCAGGGGAGACTCTAATCGCGTCGGGGTCGAACGCACGACTATGCGGGTAAATTCTCGTGCTTCGTCCCAACCCGGTTGCCTACATCCCCAGCGCCGTGGTGCCGACCCTTCCCGAGGGGGTCATCGGCTATGAGCCTGGTCTCGCTCTCGCGGGGGGCGGACGGGCTCGACGCATGTTCCGTCGCATCTTGGAGCAGGACAATACCGACGCCCTTCAGCGGGAGGCTATGCTTTCTGCTTGCAAGGCTCTCGAGAACAACGCGGCAAGCCTCGGCCGGCTCTGTCGCGCGCAAGGGGGGCTGGCAGAGGCCGTAGGTTCGCGAGGATCCCACCCACCGTCCGCGCGTGCTCGTGGCCGTGCGGGAGGGGGGTCTTTCCGACGCACTTCCCGAGGGATGGAGAGCGCCGCACGGGGGCCGAGCGCATCGTGCGGGCGAGCCAGGACGAGGTGACGGCGAGGTGGTGAGACGGGCCGCGCACGTGCTTCTCGCCGGTGGGATCGTGGTGGTGCCCACGGACTCCGTGTATGGCCTCTGCTGCACTGCCACGCCGGCAATCCCGCTCACCGGCGCATCTTCGAGATCAAGCGACGCGACTTGGCGCAGACGCTGCCGTGGTTCGTGGCCGATCCCTCCGGGCTCGACCGCTATGGGCGAGATGTGCCCGAGTGGGCGCATCGCCTGGCGAAGAAGTACTGGCCCGGTGCCCTCACGCTGGTGGTGAGGGCCTCTGACGAGGTTCCTGCGGAGTATGCGCAAGCAGAACCGGGACCGTTGCGCTGCGCGTGCCGGATTCGGACCTCGTGCGCGCCATCGTGCGCGAGACGGGCACGCCCTTGGCACAGACGAGCGCCAACACGCACGGCCAGGCGGCCCGCCACGACGGGAGCCGACATAGAAGATCGCCTGCTCGACATGGCCGACCTCGTGATAGACGCGGACCGGCACCCGTTGCCGTGGCGTCCACGATCGTGGACTGCACCGGTGCCGATGCCACGGGTCCTGCGCGAGGGACGATCGCGCTCGGAGACATCGGGGCGTAGGCGCGAGCGGATCCCAGGCCTCCCTCTCGAACGTTTTGCGTGACGGCACTCCTCCTCGTTCCCAACCCGTCAAGGTTGCGTTACGCTACAGCTATCTATGTAGACCATGCGAGAGGGGTATCCATGCGTGTCGTCGTTGCGTCAGACCAGCAGGCTTCTGTCAGAAGGCGGACATCATCGCCTTCGTAAGGGGCTTGGTCACGAGGTCGAGGATCTTGGCCCTGCCACTGACGATCGGGTGGACTATCCCGACTTCGCCGACGTCGCCGCACGTCGCGTGGGTGCCGGTACGGCCGACCGCGGGATCCTCATCTGCGGCACGGGACTGGGCATGGCCCTCACGGCCGATAAGGTCGCGGGCGTGCGCGCCCTCCCCATCGACCGCGCGGACTTCGCCGCCCTTGCACGTCACCAC